>Ga0310123_10000155_pt1 | contig 59167 bp, 38 predicted proteins | sample CB6_AW_1057_MG_FD_203505 | JGI IMG/M metagenome (GOLD analysis project Ga0310123, IMG submission 203505) | Marine microbial communities from Western Arctic Ocean, Canada - CB6_AW_1057 | ecosystem: Environmental > Aquatic > Marine > Oceanic | place: Canada: Western Arctic Ocean | collected... | reverse complement strand
CCCCCAGCGACCCAGTTGTGCTGCAGGTGAGAGATGCTCCACGCGGTGATCATGTCCGGAGGCAGCGGCACGCGGTTCTGGCCTCAGAGCCGCCGCAGCAGCCCCAAACAACTCCAACCGCTGACCGGCGACACCAGCCTGCTGCAGCAGACCGTCTCGCGGCTCGATGGACTGGTTCCGCCCGAGCGGACCTGGGTCGTGACCAACGCCCTGCAAGCCGAAGCAACCCGCGATCAACTGCCGGGCGTTCCCGCCGAACAGGTCCTGGCCGAACCCCTGGCCCGCAACACGGCTCCCTGCCTGGGCCTGGCCGCGATTCACCTGCAGGCCGTCGATCCCGATGCAGTGATGCTGGTGATGCCCGCCGACCACGTGATCGATCCGCCCGAGGCCTTCGTGGAAACGGCCAGGCAGGCCGAGCAGCTCGTCAAGGACGACCCGTCCCGGCTGGTGCTGATGGGAGTCACCCCCTCGAGACCGGCCACCGGCTACGGGTACATCCGGCATGGTGCCGCCCTGGAGGGTGCCGAGGGGGCAGTGGGGGTCGAGTCGTTTCACGAGAAGCCCGACCGGGCCACGGCCGAGTCGTACATCGCCGCGGGTGGCACGTCCTGGAACTGTGGGATCTTCACCTGGAGTGCCCAGCGGATTCTCATGGCCCTCGTCGAACACCAGCCCGAATTGGCCACCGGCATCCTGACAATCCGCCACGCCCTGGGAACAGACGACTACCACAACGTGCTCACCAACGTCTTCGAGCGTATCAAGGCGATCTCGATCGACCACGCCGTGCTCGAACACTCCAGCGACACCTGCCTGCTGGAAGCCTCCTTCGAGTGGCACGACGTGGGCAGCTGGCACGCTCTGGCCGAGGTCATGGGAGCCGATTCCGACGGCAACACGCTGCAGGGCAACGTCACCGTCGTCGACTCGAGCCACTGCGTCATCCGCAGCGACACGGATCACCTGGTGGGTGCGGTGGGAGTCGAGGGCCTGGTGATCGTGCAGACTTCCGATGCCACGCTGGTGGCCCGGCGAGACGATGAGGAGGGCCTGAGGCGGTTGGTCGAGAGGCTCCAGGAGCAAGGCCATGACGACTTCCTCTGAGCCGCTTTGCGACGAGATCCCCGACGAGGGGTCGCTGCTGGGCCTGGACTACGGACGCGTGAGGATCGGCGTGGCGGTCTCCACGCCCGAACAGAACTTGGCGGTGCCGCTGGAGACCTGGGAACCGACCGGCGACCTCGACGACGACGCCTTGCACCTGGAACATCTGATCGTCGACCAGCGTGTGGTGGCGCTGGTGGTCGGATGGCCGGTGCACGCCGATGGGACCACCAGCGAAATGTCTCGCGAAGCGGAGACGTTCGGGGCGTGGGTCCGCCAGGCGACCGGGAAACCGGTGACCTTCTGGGACGAACGCTACACCTCGCAGGACGCCGAGGCGGTGCTGTTGAGCGTCGATATGACCCGCAAGAAGCGGAAGGCCCGCCTCGACATGATCGCGGCCCAGATGATCCTGCAGGGGTACCTGGATCGTGACTGAGACGACTTCTGCCCCGTCACAACCAACCGCCACGCCCACCCGGCGGTCCTGGAAACGGCGGCTGCTGTATGTCGCCATCCTGCTGGTCGCTCTTGAAGCAACCGGATGGCTGGGTGATTACATCTACAACTACCGCCAACGCCTGCTGGCCGCGTTGGCGATGATGCGGCTGAGCACGACTCCGATCCCCGCTCTCTCAGACACGTCCAACGACCTCGAGTTGACACTGCGTGACCCCGGTGACGGGCCGGGTGCGGCCGAGCCGTACCGGATCGGTGGCGTGGAGATCTCTGGAGCGGGGCCCTGGCTGGGGACTCGCAACGTGGTTCCCGACGACGTGGTGCATCCAGGCGAACACCGCGTGTTCATCATCGGGGGCTCGGTCGCATACGGGTTCCCCTACCGCTACCGCGAGACCTTCCCGGGCATGCTCGAGGAGGTGCTGGCCCCCCAACGAGTCCGCACGCTCAACGCCGCCCGGGTCGGTTGTACCAGCGGTGAGTTGGCTCCGCTGGTCGACCAGGCCGTGAGGTTCTACAAGCCGGCGGCGATCGTGATCATGGTGGGCAACAACGAGTGGTTTCACTGGCAGCCGCTGCTGAAACCGCTTCCCGGCCAGGCCGCCTCAGCCGATCCGCCTCCCCGCGAAGAACTCAGCCAGGCCAGCATCAGCATCCTGCGGACGCTGGCTCACAGCCGAGCCCTCGCCGGCCTCGAATACGGCCTGGTGCAATGGAGGGTGGCGAACCGACAGGCCCGACAGGACGAGGCTCGGAGGTCGATGGTCACGGACCGATTCGAGTCACACTACGAGCTGATCGGGTCGGACTATGCCGTGGCGATGCCGCTCGATCAACAACGCTACGACGTGAACCATTGGCTGACGGTGCGGCAGGAGTACCTCGACACGTTCCAGGCCAATCTCGAACACATGGTCGCATCGGCCCAGGACGCCGATGTGCCGGTCGTGCTGCTGACCGTCCCCTACAACCCCCGACTCTCGCCCGCTTGGAAACATCGCCAGCCGCACTGGTTTGATCCCGAGCACCGCGAGCAGGTCACCGCGGCGATTGCCGACGCGGCCCGAGCGGTCAACGACGGGCGATTCGAAGAGGGCTTGGCCACCACCGACTCCGCCCTGCAACTCGATCCGCACCCGGCCCTGGTGCACTACCTCAAGGCCCAATGCCTCGAGGGACTGGGCCGGCACCTGCAAGCCGAGGCGGCCTACTCGCAGAGCCGCGAATGGACGATGGGCAACCTCGGTTCGCGGCTGAGCACCAACCGGATCATCCGAGCGGTGGCCGAGCGGGACGGAGTGCCGCTGATCGACGTGCAGGCACTCTTTCAGGAGTACGGCGCAAAGCGACACAGCTACTACAATCTCGACCTGATCCACGACGACTGTCACCCGACACCGCTGGGACACCAGCTGATCACCGAGGCGCTTGTGCCGATGCTGCAGGCGGTGATCACCGGTTCTCCGATGCCATGACCGAGCCCACCGCAGCCACCCCGCCCACCGCAGCCACCCCGCCCACCGCAGCCACCCAGACCCCGCCACGCCGCTCGAAACGGCGATGGCTGTTCGTGGCCATCTGCCTGGTCGGCATCCCGCTGGGCCTCTCGGGACTCGATCACCTCGTCGGCCTGCTCGCCGGCTCCCCGCCGCGTCACCTGCTGTTTCCCTCGGGGAGCCGAGTCCGCCACGAGAGTGCTGAGTTCGACGTCGAGGTGGTCATTTCCGGACAGGGGCTCCGCGACCGCGACTTCCCCGAAGGACCCGCCGCCGCGGGGACCCGGCTGGTGGCCATCGGCGACTCGTTCACCTTCGGCTGGGGAGTCCGGGCCGAAGAGGCCTGGCCCAAGATCCTTGAACGTCACGGGGGAGGGACCAACGAGAAGATCGAGGTGATCAACTTCGGGTTCCCGGGCGCCTCGCCCAACGATTACTCGTGGATGATCACCCAGGCACTGGATCACTTCCGCCCCGACATCGTGCTGATCGGCACCCTGCAGGGTGACGACCTGATCCAGCTGGTCGAGCAGGAACCCGAGGAGGTCGGGGGGACTCGGCGGCTGGGCGAGACGCTGTTTCCCACGCTGTTCGGACGGCTGAAACCGGCCCCGCCGACGATGGAGTCGTACCGCAGCGTGTTCCTGAAGTCCCAGGCCTACCTCCGTTCGACGCTGACTGCAAAGCAGCAGCAGCGGTACCAGGGCCTCTCGCCGGAAGTCCGCAGGGCGTTCGAATCCGGACTGCTCAACCCGTCGCTGGTCCACACGGCGATGACCCATCCCGGTCGATTCACTCAGCCCCTCACCGGAGGATCCCGGTGGCAGGGTGACGCCGAGACGAGGTTCAGGCGATGCGTTCGCCAGTGGGCGGATCAGTGCCGCCGGGCGGATGCAAAGTTGAAGGTGGTGATCGTGCCCGACGGGCCCTACGTCTCCCAGGCCGCCGCGGGGGGCATGAGAGCGGTGGGCTACGACGTGCCGGGGTCGCTGACGGAATCGACGGTCTGCCAGGAGGTGGTGATCGAGATCTGTGGCGAGGCGGGAGTCGGGGTGATCAACCCGGTCGCCGAATTCCGCAAGGCCGCCGACTCGGAAGACCCCAACGGCCCGGGCGACTACTTCGAACTCGACGGCCACTTCACGCCCCAGGGCCAGCGTCGACTGGGCGAAGCGGTATCGCGATCGATCTGGCCCCGGCCCGAGTGAGCAGGCTGGGGGTGTCGCGAGGATCGTTGCGGCGGGGTCAGATCCCGGCTGCCTTGCCGGTCTCGCGGGCGACGGTTAGAAACGGTCTCTTGCGTCGAATGGTTTCTCCCTGCAGCAGGACTCTCATGAGCGATCTCAGCAGCCGTACCGCGGTGGTCACCGGAGGCGGCTCGGGCATTGGTGCCGCGGTAGCCCGCTCGCTGGCCGACGCCGGGTGCCGGGTCGCCATCACCGGTCGCCGACAGGAACGCCTCGATGACGTCACCGAAAACTACTCGGGCCAGGTCCCGATCATCGCACACACCAGTGACGTGGCCGATCGGGAGGGCACGGTTGAGTTCTTCGCATGGGCTGCGGAACAACTGGGGCAGATCGACATCCTGGTCAACAGCGCCGGCATCAATACCCCGGTGCGATCCGTCGCCGAACTTGACCCGGACAACTGGGACCAGCTGATCGCGGTCAACCTGACCGGTGCCTACAACTGCATCCACGAGGTGCTACCCGGGATGCGTGAGCGCAGGGACGGGGTGATCGTCAACATTTCCTCAGTCGCCGGGCTCCGAGCCGGACCCATCGGCGGAGTGGCCTACAACGCCTCGAAGTTCGGTATGGCGGCACTGGGGATCACCGTCGCCGAGGAGCACCGCGAGATGGGGATCCGGGTGACGAACATCTATCCCGGCGAGGTCGAGACTCCGATTCTTGAGAACCGACCGGTTCCGGTGAGTGCCGAGCACCGCGCGAAAATCCTGCAACCCGAGGACTGTGCCGATGCGGTGATGATGGTCGTGCGGCTTCCCGCCCGGGCCAACGTGGTCGAACTGGTCATCATCCCGACCACCCAGTCCTACAGCTGAACACGACCCCCATGCACGATACTCACGATCTTTACGATACCATTCTCAGCGGCGGCACGATCATCGACGGCACCGGCGGGGACCGCTACACCGCCGACGTCGGCATCACCGGCGACCGAATCGTCTCGATCGGTGACCTCACCGACGCGGAAGCGGCCAGGCGGATTGATGTCAGCGGCCGGGTCGTAGCGCCCGGCTTCATCGACGTCCACAACCACTCCGACGGCTGGCTCCTGAAACGGCCTCACTTTCTGCCCAAGACCTCGCAGGGCTTCACCACCGAAATCCTGATGCTCGACGGCATCTCGTATGCTCCCGTTCGACCCGACACCGCACGTCAGTGGCTGTTCTATCTCCGAGGACTCAACGCGTTGCGGCTCGAGGAGTACCGGGGTTGGGAGTCGATTGGTGAGTTCCTGGCCGAGTTCGATCGGGCGGCGGCCCAGAACGTCGCCGGCCACGTCCCCTACGCCAACGTCCGCTCGCTCGCCTGCGGATTCGGCAAGCAATGGGTCGACGACCTGCAGATGAAAGTGATCTGCGGGGAGGTGCACCGTGGGATGCAGGAGGGAGCCGTCGGCATCTCGACCGGGCTCGATTACATCGTGCAGTGCTACGCCACGACCGACGAACTGGTCGAAGCCTGCAAGGTGATCGCCGAGTACGACGGAGTCTACACGACTCATGTCCGCTACAAGAAGGGGATCCTGGATGGGATTCGCGAGGCGGTCGAGATCGGTAAGCGGTCCGGGTGCCGGGTCCACATCTCACACGTCAAGGGCCGGGACGAGGAGACGGTCGAGGCGCTGCTGAAGATGTTCGACGAGGTGAGCGGGGAGGTCGAGTTTTCGTACGAGTGTTACCCGTACCAGCCCGGCTCGACGATGCTCAACTACCTGCTGCCCTACGAAGCGTGGGACGACGGGCCGCTGGGAGCGATGTCGCGACTGGAAGATTCCACGGTGCGAGCCCACTTCCGCCAGGCCCTGGAAGCCTATCCGCTGAACCTCGACCGCATGACCCTGGCCTGGGTGCCCGGCAAGGACAACACCGAGTTCCAGGGCCGCACACTCGATCACTACGTCGACGCGATCGGGTTGCCGGTCGAGGAGGCTCTCTACAGCCTGTTGATCGAAGAACGATTGGCCCCGCTGATCGTCTTCAACGAGGGCGAGGACCAGATGATCGAGCCGTTGTTGCAGCACGAGCTGTGCGTGATCGGTTCGGACGGCATCTACCACGACGGCGGCACGGTCCATCCGCGGGTCTATGGCACGGCACCGCGAATCATCGGCCCCTGCGTCCGCGACCGCAAGTTGTTCTCGCTCGAAGACGCCGTCGCCAAGCTCACCGCCAAGTCCGCCGATGCCTACGGCCTGAAGGACCGCGGCCGGGTCGTCGAGTCCGCCTTCGCCGACCTGGTCGTCTTCGACCCCGAGACGGTGACCGATCGGGCGACTTATGAGGATCCTCACCAGAGAGCCGAGGGCATCGACCTGGTGTTGGTCAACGGCGAGGTGATCCTGGAGGCGGGTGAACCGGCCACATTCGACGGACCCATGCCCGGCCGAACCCTGCGTTACGAACGCTAGCGGTCGCCGAGCGACACGTCCCTCGTGTCCGCCTGCCCCCCGGGGTTTCCACCCCGGGACTCCAACGACGCCCCCCCTTCAGACCCCTTGTCATCGCACAGATCGCGTGTATCAATCCGATACACCTGTCGCGGAATGCACCACACCCACCGCGCTACCCTTGGTGATGCAAATCGCTGGTTGACATCGCTTTACGGCATTAACGTCGTCCGGCACGACGCTTGCACATAGTTTCTGCAACTGCAACTGGCTCGAACGAGTCGGTTCCCTTCTCCTACTTCACCTCTCACTTTCACTTCTCCAGTTGCCGGAGGAACAGATCATGGCCCGACAGGAATTCACGCCGTCGCCGTCCGAGATTCGACACGAGTGTGAGCGGATTCGCTCGGAATGGTCCGAAGATATGCTGTGGAAGCGATCGGGGCTGGAACACGTCAGGCACTGGATGCCGCCGATTGTCCACATCCCGCGGACTCATGAACTGATCGAGACGATCACCGACCCGTAGTCGGCCGTTCAGGAGGGTCCAGATGCACTTCGCTCTCTCGTATCACGCGTTGCACGTCTTCGAGACGATGACCAAACAACTGGGCCTTTCCATCATGCATCAGGTGATACCACAACCTGCTGCGAACCGTCAGTGCCCCGGAGACCGTGCCCGGTTCGAAGGTGATCCGGTAGGAGTAGCGTCGAGTTTCACCTGGCCGGAGCCTGGTGTCGGGAGCCGGAGCGGCCTGAGGGTCGCGCCCGTGCTCGCGGTTGCCCATGTGCCGCCTCAACGTCTCCACAATCGGCCACTGGGATAGGTCCTCCTGGGAATCCGCCTCGCCGTCGGCTTCCCCGTCGGCCTGCTGTGCGTGATCGTCCCCCCGGGTCCCAATCGGCTGACCATCAGCTCCCCTCACCTCGGTCCTGACCGTCAGAAATCTCAGCTCCTCGCCTCCAGGCACCCGGTGCCCGACCCGCCCGGCCCTCAGCCTCACGGTCACCTCAGCCACCCGTCCCGGCTCGATCCACCGGGCCTCCAGTTCCATCCCCACGGCCTGCCTGACCATCTTGTCGTCGTAGCCACCGGGCATCCGGTGTGCCCCTCGCGGCATATGACAGTCGTGGCACCGCGTCTCGACTCCCCCCTGGGCGCGGTACTCGAGAAACTCCTCGAGGCTGGCCTGCTGCAGTGCCCCGTGGAATCGATCGGGCAGGTCGATGTCCTTGAAGGCGAACTGGTGGCACCCGGCACAGAACTCGGCCTTGCCCAACGCCGGGTCCTGCCGCATCGCGTGCTCGGCGGTCCCCTTCTGAGTGACATGCGTGGCCACCACCACCCCGTCGCGAACATGGCAACTCAGGCAGTCCACGCCACTGGCAAGCCACTCGGGCTGATCCCGGTAGGCCTGGTCCAGGCCGGGGGGTTCGGAGGTGGGCAGCCCCGCGGCGGGGATCCGCGGCGCGTGGCAGTTCAGGCAGTACTGCAGCCGATTCGGCTCCTTATTGCCCTCCACCACCAGATACTCGACCTCGAAGTTGTGAGTCGACGCGGCCACGTTGTGACGGCTGCCCTGCCACTGCTCGAATTCCTGCTTGTGGCACGACCCGCACCAGGCGTTGGTCCAGCCAGCTGGTGCGTCGGTGACGACCGCGTCGAGCCCCTGGTTGAACAGGATCGTCGTTCGCGCCTCGGCCGGTGCCAACACACCACGCACCTGCCACCCGGCCAGGCCGAGGCCAGAGACCAACAGGACGACAATAGCTGGGACAATTCTTGATCGCATGAATCCGAGACGTTCATCATCCGGACCGCCCGCTTCGACTGTCAAGGACCCGCCGCGTATGATGTCGGACCCTTGGCCCCGGTCCCCGTGCCCCGTGCACGATCCCTTGCCTGGTCCCCTGCCCGGAATCTCTCGATGACCGAACACCTCTTTGATGTCTCCGAGAAGGTGGTGATCGTGACCGGCGCCAGCCGCGGCATCGGCCGAGCCGTTGCCGAGGGGTTCCTGGATCACGGCGCCCGAGTCGTTCTCAGTGCCCGCTCCGAGAGCCTCACCCCACAGGTCGCCTCCTACGACACAAACCACGCCCGAGCGGTGCGAGCCGACATGGCCGACGCGGAGTCGGGACGGCAGATCGTCGACGCCACGCTCGAAGCCTTCGGCCGCATCGACGTGCTGATCAACAACGCCGCGATCACTCTGCCGGGGGCACCGCCGTATGACGACACCACCTGGCAAACCACTCTCGACGTGAACCTCAGCGGAGCCTTCCGCATGGCGCGGGCCGCGGCCGAGGCGATGGTCGACACCGGCGGAGGGTCGATCATCCACATCGCCAGCATCGCCGGCATCGTGGCCATGCCCGGCAACCCGTCCTATTCGGCCGCGAAGGCCGGCCTGAGACACCTCTCGAAGGCCATGGCCAACGACTTTGCTACCCGCAACGTCCGCATCAACACCGTCTGCCCCGGCTACATCGTCACCGACATGACCCGCGCCAGCTACGACGACCCGGACCGCCAGGCCGAACGCTCGTCGCACACCATGATGGGCCGCTGGGGTCAGCCCGAAGAACTGCTGGGCCCCTGCCTGTTCCTGGCCAGCGACGCGTCGAGCTACGTGACCGGCATCGACCTGATCGTCGACGGTGGCTGGACGGGCAAAGGGATGTGAATCGCCCCTGGCCCGTCTGCGGCGGGTTGAAGAACTCGAACCCTGGGGTCAGATGCCGCCCACAGAAAGTCCCGCTCCACCCAGAACGGCACGCAAGCGGGGCCTGACCCCTTTTCAACGAGCACTCGTTGCAACTCGAAGAAGGGGTCAGGCCCCGCCTGCGAAACGCGACAGGTGGAGCAAACCCCGTTGTGGGCGGCGTCTGACCCCAGGGTTCGAGTTATTCAACAGGCCCCTAGGCCAGCATCTTCTCGACCACCGTGCCACCCACATCGGTCAGCCGGAAATCTCGGCCCTGGTGACGGTAGGTCAGCAGCTCGTGATCAAAACCCAGGCAGTGGAGCATCGTCGCCTGCAGGTCATGAGCGTGAACGGGATCCTCGGCCGGGTGATACCCCAACTCGTCGGTCTTTCCGATCACCGTCCCCCCGCGGATGCCTCCGCCGTAGAACAGCATCGAGAACGCAAACCGGTGGTGATCGCGGCCCTCACTGCCCCTGGCCGGCGATCGACGGACCTCGTGCATCGGCGTCCGGCCAAACTCGCCGCCCCAGACAACCAGGGTGTCCTCGAGCAACCCCCGCTGGGCCAGGTCGGTGATCAGGCCGGCCGCCGGCAGATCGGTCATGTCGCAGTTGGTCTTGAGGTTGGCGTTGAGGTTCGAGTGGTCGTCCCAGGTCGAATGGTACAACTGCACGAATCGGACACCTCGCTCGACCATCCGCCGGGCCAGCAGGCAATTGGTGCCGAACCAGCGGGTCTTTTCGGTGTCGAGTCCGTAGAGCCTGTGAGTGGCCTGGGATTCGCCCGAAAAGTCCAGCAGTTCGGGACCGGCCGACTGCATCCGGTAGGCCAGCTCGTAGTTGGCCATCCGCGCAGCAATCTCGCGATCTCCGGTTCTCGCGAGCCTCAACCGGTTCAGATCGGCCACCGCGGCCAGCCGACCCGCCTGCACCCCGCGGGTCATTCCCTCGGGACTGTTCAGGTGCAGGATCGGATCGCCGCTGCTGCGGAACGTGGTCCCGCGGTAGATCGATGGCAGGAACCCGTTGGACCACAGCGATGCACCTCCGTCGACGCCGTGACCGGAATTGGAGAGCAGCACGACAAATCCGGGCATGTTGTCCGCGGCATTGCCCAGGCCCCAGCTGACCCACGACCCCAGCGACGGGTGCCCCCACTGGTTCGTGCCGCAGTTCATGATCAGCTGAGCCGGATGGTGATTGGCCACGTCGGTGTAGACGCTGCGGACCATGCAGGCATGATCAGCCACGCCGCCCAGGTGCGTGACGTAGTCGGAATACTCGGTACCCGATTCGCCGTAGTGACGGAAGGTGCGAGGTGAGGCGTAGACCTGGGCGCTGCCCTTGATCAGCGGGTCCTCGAGACCGTCCAGGAACGACTCGGGCACCGCCTGTCCGTTCAGCTTCTGCATCTCCGGCTTGGGATCAAAGAGATCCAGCTGGCTGGGGGCGCCGGCCATGAAGATGAAGATCACGTTGCGGGCCCGCACAGCGTGGTGGGGCGCTCGGCCAGCCAGCGGATGCGTGCGATCGGCTCCCAGGCCGTCTCGAGAGATCAGGTTCCCCAACGCAACCGTGCCCAGGCCACAGGCGGTCTGCTGCAGGAACAGCCGGCGGTCCAGCGACCGCGACAGCAGGTCGGGCATGTGAGGCATGTGAGGCATGTGGGGCGAGTCGAAAACGTCAACGGGCACGGTGTCAGTCTCGAGTGATGAACTCGTGGAGATTCATGTAGACGCTGGCAACGACCACCCACGCAGCCGCCTCGTCGGGGGCCGCCTGGCTCGAAGCAACTCCCGCCACGCGACCAGCCGATTCGGCCGCCTCGCCGCTGGTGAACCGCTGACGCTGTGAGGCCAACAAGAGCGCCAATCGATCCAGCTCCGCGGCTTCCGCCTCGCGAGACACGCACCTTTGCATCAGCCACCTGAACCGGCCGGTGTCGTCGGCGGGGCCCTGTTGCAGCACCAGGGCGGCCAGCGATTGAGCACACTCGAAGAAGACCGGATCGTTGAGCAGCGTCAGAGCCTGCAGGGGGGTGTTGGAGCGTTCTCGGTGAGTGCAGATCTTGCCGGGACTGGGAGCGTCGAAGGTCTTGCCCTGGGCAAAGGGAGTCGTCCGCTGGATGAACGTGTAGATCGCACGACGGTACCGGTCTGGTCCCGTGCTCGACTTCCAGCTGTTCCCGTACGCCTCGCTCGTAACGCTTTCCGGCTGAGGCGGCCGGACACTGGGACCGCCCACCCGACGACTCAACAGGCCCGAGACCTGAAGTGCGATGTCGCGGATCACCTCGGCGGAAGCCCGTTTCGAGAGCTGACGAGCCAGCAGCCGGTTGGCCGGATCGATCGTCTCGAGCTCGGGACGCGCCAGCGAACTCTGGCGATAGGTGGCACTGGTGACGATCAGCCGGTGTGTCCGCTTGATCGACCAGCCCCGGTCACGGAACCCTGCGGCCAGCCAATCGAGCAATCGAGGATGAGACGGGACTTCGCCGCGGACGCCGAAGTCGTCTGCCGAGCGGACCAGGCCGGTGCCGAAGAAGTGCTGCCACATGCGGTTGACGGCAACCCGTGAGGTCAGCGGATGGTTCGGTGAGACCAGCCAGCGGGCCAGTGCGAGCCGGTTGCGGCTGTTGGGACCGGGTAGCGGAGGCAGGACCGCCGGAGCAATGGCGTCGACCGACTCGCCCCGGACCCGGAAATCGCCTCGAAAATGAATGAACGCCTGCCGGGGAATCGTCGCCTCACGCATCACCGCCGCCCGGGTGGGCCAGGGCACGTTGGCCCGCAACGCGTCGAGCTTGCCCTTGAGTTCTCCGAGCTTCAGAGACTTGAACTTGGCCGAATCGATCAGGTCGCCGTGAGACAGGAAGTACAGCAGCAGCCGGTCCTTTTCGTCACGGGTCCGCAGGTGTACGTCCCGCTTGACGATCTCCCAACCCTCCAGCTGCCCTTCACCCAACTGGCCGCCCCAGATCAGCCCGAGCACCTCCCAGCGACGGTCCCAGCGGAAGTCGCGGCCCGGACGGGCACCCGCTTCGAGCAGGCGTGCCTCCCAGCGTGCCTGCAGCACGGCCAGCTCGGCGGAGATCGGTTTCAGCAGCTCGTCCCGCTTGCGGTCGTAAACGGCCAGGGCGGTTTCGTACGGATCCGACTGGCCGGGCAGGGGTGCATAGAGATTCACCTCGTCGGCGGTGTTCAGGAAGGCGTACAGCCCGAAGAACTCGCGTTGCAAGACCTGGTCGTACTTGTGGTCGTGGCACCGAGCACATCCGACGGTCAGGCCCAGCCAGGCGGCGGAGACCATTTCGGTGCGGTCGATGATCTGCTTGACCCGGAACTCCTCGGGATCGGCACCACCCTCGCGGTTACTCAGCGTCTGGCGCAGGAACCCGGTGCCGAGCCTGTCTTCGAGAGTCGCCCGGGGGATCAGGTCTCCGGCGAGTTGCCTGGTGGTCAGCACGTCAAACGGCGTGTCGGCGTTGAGCTGTTCGACGAGCCATTGCCGGTACCGCCAGGCCACGGGTCGCAACTGGTCGGTCAGGTAGCCGTCGCTGTCGGCGTAGTGCGTGAGGTCCATCCATTCGCGAGCGAAGTGTTCACCGTAGTGCGGGCTGCCCAGCAGGCGGTCGACCACGCGTTCCCAGGCCCCCCCTCGGCGATCGGCCACAAACCGAGCCACCTCGGTCGGCTCGGGCAACAGGCCGGTCAGGTCGAGAGTCACGCGTCGGATCAGCGTGGCCCGGTCGGCCGACGGGGCCGCTTTGATGCTCAGTTTCGCGAGACGACTCAGCACGAAACGATCGATCGGATTGGCCACCGCCGAGGTCCCGGACACCTCCGGCGGCACAACGACCCCCAGGGGCTGGTAGGACCAGTGCGGCGGCGTGCCCGGATCGGGCTCGGCCGAGAAGACGACCGGGCAGAACAGGACGACCGAGAGAATCGAGCGGATCAGCATCGCCCCGATTCTACCCGCCACGGCCGCTGCGATTCCCGGCACGGTCGCGGAATTCGTGAGAATTCCGCGACGAGGACCGCTTTACGAATCCGACGAATCCGAGGAACTCGACGACGACCCCGAATCCGACTTGGACTTGGAATCCGACTTGGAATCGGACTTCGAGCTGCTCGAATCCGACGAGGACTTTTCGGATTCGGACTTCTGGGCCTGTTGGTCGGCCTTGGCGTCGTCCTTGTACGACTGGCTGCGGTAGTCGGTCTGGTAGAAGCCCGAGCCCTTGAAGATGATGCCCGCGCCCGGCCCGATCAGCCGCTTGGCCCTCAGCCGTCCGCACTCGGGACACTTCCGCTTCGGGTTGTCCTTCATTTGCTGGAACAACTCCCAGAGGTGACCGCACTCGCGACACTCGTAATCATAAGTCGGCATCAGTTCTCCTCGCTCGGCTCACCGTCCCCGTCGGAGGGCTCCTCGGCTATCTGTTGTTCAGCCTCCTCGGCCGTCTCCTGCTCAGGCTCCTCGACCTCCGACTCGGTCTGTGTGGCCGCCATCGTCACGATCACCTTGGCCGGCCGCACCACTCGCTCGCCGATCCGGAACCCCTGCTCGACCTCTTCGATCACAGTCATCGGCTCGTGCTCGTCGCTGGGGACCTGCTGAATCGCCTCGTGCACGCCCGGATCGAAGGCCTCACCGATGGCCGGGATCGGCTCGACCCCATGCCGGGCCAGCACGCCGATGACCTGTTCGAGGACCATGCGGACCCCCGCCACGAGGTCGGCAGCGGCTTCGTGGGATTCGGCCGCCTGGATCGCCCGCTGCAGGTTGTCGAGTCCCGGCAGGAGGTCTCGGGCCAGGGGCAGAGCCTGGAACGTCCGCGCCTCGTCCATCTCCCGCTGAACCCGGCGGCGGTAGTTTTCGAGGTCGGCCAGCGACCTCTGCCACTTCCCGAAGTTGTCGTCGCGTTCGGTTCGAGTCGCCTCGAGTTGTTCATCGAGGGACAACTCCGAGAGTGCCTCACCGATCGCTTCGGCCTGGTCCGCTTCATCGGAGCTCGATTCCTCGACCGCTTCGTCGTCGGGGAGATCATCGGAGGCCGGGTCGGCTTCGAATTCGTCGCGTGTGTCGTCGGTCATGGCGTTTCTACCGGAATTGTCAGGATCGGATCAGTGTCCTGCCAGCGTGGGCTTGCCTGCTCGGTTGTTTTGCAGAGTTCGTGCTCGCTGTGCGGTTCACTCGTCGTCTTCCGAGGAGAACCAGTCCTTGAGCTTGTCGAGGAAGGAGGTTCGGTGTGGTGAGACGTTGATCTGTTCGATTTCGGCGAGTTGTCTGATCAGTTCTTCCTGTTCGTCGCCGAGTTTTCGAGGCACCTCGACCTGCACTTCGACCATCAGGTCCCCCGCCCGACCGCCTCGCGGATCGGGCATGCCTCCGCCTCGGATCCGGAACACGTGTCCGGGCTGTGTCCCGGCGGGGACTTCCAGCGAGTGGCGACCTTCGAGTACGGGGATTTCGATTTCTGAGCCCAGCGCCGCCTGGCTGAATGTGATCGGCACCTGGCAGATCAGGTGAGGTCCTTCACGTTGAAACAGCGGGTGTTGCAGCACATCGATCTCGACATAGAGATCACCTCGTCCACCGCCCTGCGATCCGCTCTCTCCTTCGCCTCGCAGGCAGAGTCTCATGCCCGAGTCGATTCCGGCGGGGATCTTGACATCGAGCGTCACCGAGCTGGGCATCCGTCCGGCTCCACGGCAGCCGTCGCACTTGTCGCGGATGATCTGGCCCTCACCCCGGCAGGCCGGGCAGGTCGCTTGCAGGCTGAAGATACCCTGCGACTGGAGCACGCGACCGTGTCCGCCGCAGTAGTCGCACGCATCGGGCGTGCTCCCGGGCCGGGCTCCGCTGCCGCTGCAGGTCGAGCAGGTTTCCTGTCGTGAGATCTCGATGGTCCGAGTGCATCCGGCGGCGGCGTCGGGCAGGTCGATCGAGAGCCCGGTCTGCAGGTGATTGCCTCGCCTGGCCCGCGGCCCACCCCGCTGCCGTCCTCCGAGTCCTCCCCCCAGCCCGAATCCCTCGAAGATGTCGCCGAACATGCTGAAGATGTCGCCCACATCCGAGAATCCCGGCTGGTGCCCGCGACCGCCTCCTCCCTGCAAACCGGCGTGGCCGAAGCGGTCGTAGCGAGCCCGCTTGTCGGGATTGCTGAGCACCTCGAATGCCTCGGCCGCCTCCTTGAACCGCTCGACCGCCGCTTCGTCGTCGGGGTTGCGATCGGGGTGGTTCTTCAACGCGATCGTCTTGTACGACGACTTGATCGCCACGGCACTGGCGTCGGTGTCGACTCCGAGCACTTCGTAGTAATCTCGTTTCTGGGGCATCGGGCAGGGGCAGGGAGAGAGGAGAAAGGAGAGAGGGGAAAGGGGAGAGGGGAAGGGGGAGCAAAGAAACGAGCCACCCCTTTTTGCAAGGAGGTGGCCCGTGGGGGGATCACTTGGGGTGCAGCGGTTCGATCAGCGAACTGCTCCTTCCACCTGGGGCTTCTCACCACCCTCGAGATCATCGGTGCGGGTAACCAGCACCTCGGTGGTCAGCATCAGCGCGGCGATCGAAGCGGCATTGGCCAGGGCGCTGGTGACAACCTTGGCCGGGTCGATCACGCCACGCTCGTACATGTCGACGAACCCGCCGGTCTCGACGTCGTAGCCAACGTTGGTCTTCATACCATGGACCTCATCGGCGATAACCGAACCGTCCTCGCCACAGTTCTCGGCGATCTGCCGGATCGGACTTTCCAGGGCCCGGGCAACGATCTCGACACCGATCTTCTCGTCACCCCTGGCCTTGACGTCGCGGACCACCTCGATGGTCCGCAGCAAGGCGACTCCACCGCCGGGCAGGATGCCTTCCTCGACACTGGCTCGGGTGGCGTGCAGAGCATCTTCCATCCGGGCCTTGGTCTGCTTCATCTCGGTCTCGGTCGCGGCACCGACGGAGATGATGGCGACTCCGCCGGTCATCTTCGCCAGCCGTTCCTGGAACTTCTCCCGGTCGTACTCGCTCTCGGTGTTCTCGATCTGGGTCTTGATCTGTCCGACCCGCGAGGTGATCTCCTTGGAGTCACCGGCTCCTTCGATCAGCGTGCACGAGTCCTTGGTGACCTCGACCTTCTTGCAATGCCCCAGGGCACCGATCTCGGTGCTTTCGAGCTTCACGCCGAGGTCTTCAGAGAGCAGCGTGCCTCCGGTCAACACGGCGATATCGCCGAGCATGTTCTTGCGTCGGTCGCCGAAGCCGGGCGCCTTGACGGCACACACCGGCAGAACGCCTCGGAGCTTGTTGACGACCAGTGCGGTCAGAGCCTCGCCGTCGACATCCTCGGCGATGATCAGCAGTGGCTTACCCGCCTGCGAGACCAGCTCGAGGACCGGGATCAATTCGCGGAGGCTCGAGATCTTCTTCTCGTGGATCAGGATGTAGCAGTCCTCGAGGATGCACTTCATTTCCTCGGGGTGAGTCACGAAGTAGGGCGAGTTGAAGCCCTTGTCGAACTGCATGCCCTCGGTCAGTTCCAGCGTGGTCGAGCTGCCCTTGCCCTCTTCGACGGTGATCACGCCGTCGCGGCCGACGTTTTCCATGGCCTCGGCGATCAGATCGCCCACGGCGTCGTCGTTGTTGGCCGAGATGGCACCGACCTGCCGGATCTCGATCTTGGATGTCACCGGCTTGGCCATTTCACGCAGCTTGGCGAGCGAGGCGGCGACCGCCTTGTCGATTCCGCGTCGGACGGTCATCGGGTTGGCACCCAGCGAGAGGCTGCGGAGACCTTCCTCGAAGATCGACTTGGCCAATACGGTGGCGGTGGTCGTGCCGTCGCCGGCCACGTCGCTCGTCTTGGTCGCGACCTCGTTGACCAGCTTGGCACCCATGTGCTCGAAGGGGTCCTCGAGCTCGATTTCCTTGCTGACGGTGACCCCGTCCTTGGTCACCACGGGGTTGCCAAAGTTCTTGTCGATGATCACGTTGCGACCGGTCGGTCCCATCGTTATGGCGACGGCATGAGCGAGTTGGTCGACGCCCTTTTTCAGCTTGATGCGGGCGGCGTGTTCGAACAGCAGTTGCTTGGCCACGGGTACTGGCTCCTGGAATGGCCCGGGCCGATGAGCCCGGGGGGTGTTCCGCTTGGTCTAGAAAAAGTCTCTCGGGAAGACGAGGCCGAAGTCGCTCTAGACGACCTTGGCCAGGATATCACTCTCGCGGAGGATCTTCACCTCGCGGCCATCCACCTCGATGTCGGTGCCACCGAACTTGCCGAAGAGCACCTCGTCACCGACGACGACGCCCACCGCAGCACGTTCACCACTATCGAGCAGCCGGCCGGGACCCACAGCAACCACGGAGCCTCTCTGAGGCTTCTCCTGGGCCGCGTCGGGCAGCACGATTCCACCCGCGGTGGTTTCCTCGGCACTGAGAGTCTCGACAACAACTCGATCGTCCAACGGATTCAGCTTCATCTCTACTTCACTCCCGGTTGTCTCGTGCCCGGTCACTTCCCGGACAACTTCGATGTGGATTGGTCTGCCTGTTCCTGCCTGTTCCTGCCTGTTCCTGCCTGTTCCTGCCTGTTCCTGCCTGGTCGCCTACATCATGCCCGGCATGCCACCCATGCCGCCCATGCCGCCCATGCCCGGCATACCACCGCCGCCCATGTCACCCCCCATGCCGCCACCCATGCCACCCATATCGTGGTGGTGGTCGTCGTGGTGATCGTCGTCTTCGTCGGCCGGTTCCTCGACAATAATCGAATCGGTCGTCAGCAGCAGTCCGGCCACGCTGGCGGCGTTCTGGAGTGCTGCGCGGACGACCTTGGTCGGGTCGATGATACCGAACTCGATCATGTCGCCGTATTTGTGGTCCTGCGCGTCGTAGCCATAGTTGGCCTGCTTGGACTTGAGGATCCGGCTGGCAACAACCGCTCCGTCCTGTCCGGCGTTCTCGGCGATGGTGCGGACGGGTGTGGAGAGCACATCGAGGATCAGGCGGGCGCCGTACTGTTCGTCGCCATCCAGATCGAGCTTCTCAACCACCTTGTTGCACCGCAAAAGTGCCACTCCGCCGCCGGGCACGATGCCCTCGTCGATCGCCGCCCGTGTGGCTGCCAGCGCGTCGTCGACCAGGTCCTTGCGTTCCTTCATCGCCGTCTCGGTGGCGGCTCCGACGTTGATCTGAGCCACCCCGCCGGCGAGCTTCGCCAGCCGCTCCTGCAGCTTCTCGACGTCGTACTCGCTCTCGGTCACCTCGATCTCCTGCCGAATCTGTTCGGCCCGGCCATCGATCTCCGATTTCTTGCCGGCTCCCTTGACCACCGTGGTGTTCTCGGCGTCGATGATGATTTTGCGGACGGTGCCGAGTTGATCGACGGTGATGTTTTCGAGCTTGATGCCGAGGTCCTTGAAGATGGCCTGGCCGCCGGTCAACACGGCGATGTCTTCCATCTGGGCCTTGCGGCGGTCGCCGTAGCCGGGGGCCTTGACGGCTGCGACCTTGAGAATGCCTCGGAGCTTGTTGACGACCAGCGTCGCCAACGCCTCACCCTCGACGTCCTCGGCGATAATCAGCAGAGGCTGTCCCGATTCGGACATGGTCTCCAGCAAGGGCACCAGGTCCTTGGCGCTGCTGATCTTCTCTTCCCAGATCAGCACGCGGCAGTTCTCGAGTTCGCAGATCTGCTCGTCCTCGTCGGTGACGAAGTGAGGCGAGAGATAACCGCGTTCGAACTGCATGCCCTCGACCAGGTCGACCTCGGTGTTGATCTGCCGGCCTTCCTCGACGGTGATCACGCCGTCGTTGCCGACTTTCAGCAACGCGTCGGCCAGGATCCTGCCGATTTCCGGGTCGTTGTTTCCGGCGATCGTGGCCACCGTGGCGATCGCCTTCTTGTCGTTGGCCTTGACCGGTGTGGACATTTTTCCGAGTTGCTCGAGGCAGACGTCGACGGCCTTGTGGACACCTCGGGCCATCGCCATCGGGTCGGCACCCGCGGCGATGTACTTCAGCCCCGACTGGTAGATCGCCTCGGCCAATACCGTGGCGGTGGTGGTCCCATCGCCGGCCACGTCGCTCGTCTTGGAAGCGACCTCCTTGACCAGCTGGACCCCCATGTTCTCGAACGGGTCCTCCAGCTCGATGTCCTCGGCGACGGTCACGCCGTCCTTGGTCACCTTGGGGGCACCCCAGCCCTTGTCGAGCACGGCGTTGCGGCCGCGTGGTCCCAGGGTACTCTTGACCGCCCGGGCCAGCTTCGACACTCCAGAAAGCAGACTCTTGCGGGCGTCCTCATCAAATGTCATCAACTTTGGCACGGTCTGGTCCTCACGCTGCCGCTGGCAGGCTCTACAGAATGCAATTCACACGTTGAGGTTTTGCAATCGTCGTGCCAAAACTCTCACCGACGACGCAAGACCCTCTATTGAGAGACTTTAGGCTCGAACTGTCAAGTCACCGCGGAGCGGCGAAAGTCTGCCAAGTTGGCAGTCGCCAGACCCGATCTGCCACAGCGACCGGTTTGAGGCGCGCCAGGGGACTGGCTCACCCGGCGGTCCGCCCCGTGGGCGGATCGCCGGAGGTGCCTGTCCCGGGTGCGGCTGGCCTTTCCAGCGAACCGAGGAATCTCAGGCCGCCCGAGCAAATCCTCATCAGTCGTTGACCGACTGGCCAGCGATGCTAGAATCGCCGCCTGACCGCGGGATGTAGCTCAGCCTGGCAGAGCGCTGCGTTCGGGACGCAGAGGTCGCAGGTTCAAATCCTGTCATCCCGACTTGCCGAAGGCGAGTAGAGCAGGGGAAAGTAGAAAGGAGAGAGTAGAGAAACAATCAGGAACCGCCAGCACGTGGGGCCATCGCGCAACGTTGAGCTTCCCCTGCGGTCCCCTCTCTACTCTCTGATCCCCCCAGTTGCCCTTCGCCTTCGAAAAACTCCACGTCTACCAGCGCGCCGTCGATTTCGCTGACGCCGCTTCAGCGCTAACCGAGTCCTTCCCCCGCGGTTACGGCTACCTGGCTGACCAACTCAACCGCGTCTCTCTCGATCGCGGCGAACATCGCCGAGGGCAACGGCCGTTTCACCCCACGCGACCGCCGCCATTCCTTCATCATCGCCCGCCGTTTGCACACCGCACACAAGGCTCCTTGAACGCGGCTACACGCTGATGCCCAGACCATGTCCTCAGTGTGACGCCGCCTGTCCCGACACGGCGAGCTACTGCAACGAGTGCGCAGCGTCGCTGGCGGTTGTCGACACAGGAGCCACGGTGATCCAGGCCGAAACGGCTGCAGATCTCCAGGCAACGATGATCGTCGACGAATCCGTGGAGGACGAAGTGGACGGCTCGAAACCGGTTTCGGTCTCCTCGGCCCAGCCGACAACCGGACGGTTCGTGTCCGGGACGCTGATTCTCGAGCGGTACCGGATCGTCTCAAAGTTGGGGCAAGGGGGGTGGGTGAGGTCTACCGGGCCGACGACCTGCAATTGGGGCAACCGGTCGCGTTGAAGTTCCTGCCCGAATCGATAGCCCAGGACGAGGCCCAACTCGATCAACTCCGCAGCGAAGTCCGTCTCGCCCGCCAGATCTCTCATCCCAACATCTGCCGGATCTATGACATCTCGGTGGCCGAGGGTCTGCCCTTCCTGTCGATGGAGTTTGTCGATGGCGAAGACCTGGAGTCATTGCTGAAACAGATCGGCCGGTTCCCTGGTGAGAAGGGCCTGGAGATCTCCAAGCAAATCTGCGGGGGTCTCCATGCGGCTCACCGACAGGGGATCATCCACCGCGACCTGAAGCCGGCCAACGTCATGATCGATGAGAACGGCCAGGTCCGGATCACCGACTTCGGCCTGGCTCACTCGACACAGGACCAACGTGTCGGGGGAATCTCGGGCACACCGGCCTACATGGCTCCCGAGCAGTTGCGTGGCGAGGAGTTGACTCCCGCGGCCGACATTTATGCCCTGGGGCTGGTGCTGTTCGAGATCTTCTCGGGGCAGGCTCCCGAAGAAATCCTCTCGATCCAGGACGCGCTGCAAAAAAAGAGGTCCTCCAATTCGAACGCCACGCTCAGGTCAGTGGTCCGGGACATCGACCCGGTCCTGGACAACGTGATCGGGCTGTGTCTGCGAACCGACCCGACCGAACGACCCGAATCGACACTGGAGATCCTGGAGGCGTTGCCGGGCAACTCACCCCTGGAGACGGTGATGGCCATGGGCTACACGCCGTCACCGCAACAGGTGGCAGCCAGCGAGTCGCGAGGCGTGATCGGAGTCGGCCCACTGGTGGCACTGTCTGCGACCGCGTTGGCGTTGCTGGCTGGGGTCTACGTGGTCGCCATTCCGTCCAGCATGATTCCGCAATCGGGCATGGACGACTCGCCCGAGATCATGGCCAACCGGGCTCGCGAGATGCTCGACGACCTCGAGGTGCCTCGCTACGACCACTCGGCTCGCGGCATCTGGCTCAACGACCAGGCTGCTTACGCGACACAAGACCCGGGCAGCCGATTACCATCTCATGCCGAGTGGGCTCGCAGCGTCAAGGAATTCTACTCGCTTGAGCAGCCGGCTATGAGTTTCGCATGGTACCGCGAGAGCCGTACGCCATTGCGACCGTCGCCGAGATACACCAACCGGCGAACCAACAACCAGTTCCCGCGTTTTTTTGCCGAGTTGAACAACCCTTCCTTATCACAAGTCGACAGTGTCGCCGTGGTGACGAACCCCGGGGGGACCTTGCACCTGTTGCGATGGGAGTTGACGGCTGCATCGGTTCAGGCTCTGGAACCCAGCCAGCGGTCGGTCGACAAGTCGGTGGCATTGCTGTTCGAAAAGGCCGGCCTGGACGTCGGGCAATTCCAAAGCGTGACCGGCTCAAGCGACTAGCGATGCCCAACGCTGGCCGATTCCCAGCAGGTCTATCGCGGCAAGTACCCTGGCCACGACCACTTTGCGATCGATGTCCGCATCGGGCTGCTTCGCGACCGCCCGGTCTACTTCGAGGTGACTCCTCCGTGGCAGCAGACACGGCCGCTGGTCTCTGACGCCAAGCAGGCCTCGGCCCAGTACGGACTGCAGTTCCTGGTGATCGTGGTCGGTTGCCTGTGGCTGGCTCCTCGAAACGTCCGTCGCAACAGTGCCGATGTTGCCGGAGCAATCAAGCTGGCGACGTCGGTGTTCGTGATCGCCGAATTGTGCTGGCTGCTGGAGACCAGCCACCACGCCTCGATGCTGGAAACATCGTTCATCTTCCAGGGCCTGTCCCGGTCGGTCGCCGAGGCATCTCTGTTGGCACTGGCGTACGTGTCACTTGAGCCGCTGCTGAGACGACTCTGGCCGTCGTTGCTGATTTCCTGGAGCCGCCTGATGCAGGGCCAGCTCCGCGACCAGTTGATCGGACGCGACCTGCTGATTGCCGTCACCGCCGCGGGGCTCTACTCGGTCATCCAGGGAGCAGTCTCATGGCACCTGATCGAGACCGGGTTCTTCAAGTACCCGATGTCGCACAGCATCGAATATCTCGCCTCCAACAGCCTGACGGTCGCGTTGTTGGGCGAGAGCATTCTCAGTGGCATGTGGTTCACGCTGTTCTTTTTCATGGTCTTTACGATCCTGCTGAAGTTTGTATTGAGAAAATCGATGCTGGTCTACCTATCGGCAGTGACGATTTACTCTTTGCTCGAGATCATCCCATGGCTTCAGCGGGGTGGCATGCCAGTTGAGTTGTTGCTGCTGGCCATCCTCTCGGTGCTGCTCCCGTTTACCGTGATGATGCGATTCGGCATCCTGCCGGCGGTCGGATACTGGATGTTCATGGAGGCGTTGGAGTTGATCAAGACGGCTGATGCCTCGATGTGGTATTTCAACGCAACGCTCTTCGTCACGCTCCTGATCCTCGCCACCATTGTGCTCTCATTCCGCATGGCCCTGGCCGGCCGGCCGTTGGGTGTGCTCGAGAGACTGGCCAGGTGAACAGCGCCGTGCGCCTGATCTGCCCGCCAGAACCGACTCCAGTTTTCCATGGGCCGTGAGCGGGCCGCCGGCTACTGGCTGGCCGGGCCAAGGGTTTTTTTCGTGCGGCGGTCGGACCTGAAATGGACGCAGCAACTGTTCCTGTTGAAGAGCCCTTCGGGTGATGGCCTGCCAAGGATGACTACGAGTCACCCGCCTCGTCACGCTCTCGGGAAATCCGGGCGATGACGCCAAGAACTACCAGGAACGCGCGGTTCGCCGCGCTATCGAGGAGTCACAGCGATGAACATCGCAACGCGCTACGTCAAGATCGTCGAGTGGTCCGAAGAAGACGAGTGCTTCGTTGGCAGTTGCCCGGGCCTGTTCTACGGTGGTTGCCACGGAGACGATGAACAGGCCGTGTTTGCCGAACTCTGTCGGCTGGTCGAGGAGACCATCGAGCAGTACACGCAGGACAGTCGACCCCTGCCAGCCCCCACCGCCGGCAAGGACTATGCGAACCAGATGCTCAACGTCGGGTGAGCGGCCAAAGCCAGTCCGTTGAGACCTGAGTCATTCACGACATCCTGGCCGGAATTGACCTACACTTGCGGCGAGGTTGCGAGTCGGGCCCCGAAACCGGTTTTTTTCGCTGCTTCCCTGTGAAGCCCCCGCCGTGAGTGCGGTCAGGGACATGTGATGTCAACCAGCCAGCTTCGATCCGAGATGGTGCAGTTCGAGTTCGACGGCCGGCAAGTGCAGGGTCGGCCCGGGCAGAGTGTCGCGGCGGCGCTTTGGGCCGTGCGAGAGGCGGTGCTGCGGACGACAGCCGAACACCAGGCCCCTCGAGGCTACTTCTGCGGGATGGGCGTCTGCTTTGACTGCCTGGTCACGATCGATGGTCGACCCAATTGCCAGGCCTGCCTGGTGCCGATCGCCGCAGGCATGCAGGTGACGCGTCAGGGGCCTGCCGGGACCAGCGGGACCAGCGGGACCGAGTCGGACGGAGGTGCGTCATGAGTCCCGACTCAGCGGCCCCCAAACCCTCGGACGCTTCGCGGCTGGTCGTCGTCGGAGCCGGTCCTGCGGGCATGGCGACCGCGATCACGCTGGCCGAGCGTGGCCTGAAGGTGACCGTCGTCGACCAGAACCCTCGACCCGGCGGACAGATCTACCGCTACCCCGCCGTCCCCTCGACCAAACCCCGCGATCCGGACCGCGGCGGAGCACTCAGAGAACTCCTCGCCGAACACTCCGATCTCATCACCGTGCTCTCGGGTCACAACGTGGTGGGCATCTACCCCGAGCGTCGTTTGGGGCTGTGCGGGCCCGAGGGGTTCCGGATCCTGGAGGCCGACCGCCTGGTGCTGGCCCCGGGTGCCTACGAATACGTGCCCCCGTTCCCCGGCTGGACTCTGCCAGGCGTGATGACTCCCGGTGCCGCCCAGCAGCTGGTCAAGTCCCAAGGCGTGGCTCCGGGCCGCCGGGTGCTGTTGGCCGGCACCGGTCCCTTCCTGCTGGTCGTCGCCCTGGCGTTGCACGAGATGAGCGTACCGGTGGTGGGCATCGTCGACACGCTCCGCCGCCGTGACGCCTTCTGGAAACTCCCCTCGCTGTTGGCCGACGGCAAGCTGCTGAAGCAGGGACTCGACTACGTCAACGGCGTCCGCAAGGCGGGCATCCCGCTGATGACCGGTCACATCGTCACGCGTGCCGAAGGTCGAGGCCATCTCGAACAGGTCGTTGTGGCTCCCTGCGACGCCGACTGGGTCCCCAACCACGAACGCTCGCGGCCGATCGTCGTCGACACGTTGTGCGTCGGCTACGGATTCGTGCCGCGACTGGGCCTGGCGCAGCTGGCCGGCTGCGAATTGACTGCGACCAACCTGCCCGGCGGCTGGATCCCCGTCACCGACGCTTGGGGCCAGACCAGCGTGCCGGGCGTCTTCACCGCCGGAGACGGAGCCGGGGTGGCCGGAGCGATCGTCGCCGAGCTGGCCGGTCAACTGGTCGGGCTCGGAGTCGCCGCCAGTTGTGGAGCGATCGAGGCCTCCGAAGCCCAACGATCGGCCGAGCCGATCCGCGAGCGTCTGCACCAGTTGAGCCGCTTCCGACGTGGCCTGGACGAGCTGGGTTCCCTCCGCAAGGGACTCTCGCAACTCGCCGACGAATCGACGGTGGTTTGCCGGTGCGAGGAGATCCGCAGGGGCGAGGTCGACGAGGCGATCTCATCGGGCAGCACCACGTTGCGGAGCCTGAAGATGGCCACGCGACTGGGGATGGGACCCTGCCAGGGTCGGATGTGTCAGCCCGCCTGTGCCCGACGACTCTACGACCTGGGCCTGGGCTCCCTGGAAGACATCGGCTGGCCGGCGTTCCGCCCGCCACTGGTCCCTGTGACCGTCGGACAACTCGCCGGGCTGAACGACCCTGAACAGGAACCGGCCGAAGCCAAACTGGTCGAAGACGCCTGGGACACGGACTCGGCCTCATGACTCAACAGACTCCCGACGTGGTGATCGCCGGCGGCGGAGTGGCAGGACACGCCACCGCCTGGGAACTCGCGCGACGGAACCTCGAGGTGCTGGTCATCGACCGGCATCTCCCCGGACGAGCCACCTCGGCGTCGGCCGGAGGACTCTGGCCCGTCGGCGAAGCGGTCGGGCTGGGCTGCGGAGTGATCTACCAGGCCTCACGCACCAACAGCGACGGAGCCGACGCGGTGCCCGAGAGCCTGCCGGATGTGTTTCGCGACTTCCTGGTGGAAAGCAACTCTCGGTTCCCCGAACTGGCCCGCGAACTCGAAGACCTGACCGGGATCGACATCGAACTCGATTCCGGACCCGGTCTGCTGTTCCTGATGCAGACCGCCCGTCAGCAGGCGGTCGTCGACAACGTCGCCCGTGGACTCCCCGACGGCTTCGTACTCGAACTGCTCTCACCCGCCGAAGTCGCCGAGCTCGAACCGGCCGTCTCCGACGACATCATCGGTGCGGCGCTGCTGCCAGGCGAGGACCAGGTCAACCCGATGATGCTCGCCGAAGCCTACAAGCGGGCCGCGGTGGCCTGCGGTGCCCGGCTCGAGCACGACCGGCTGGTCGATGAGATTCTCCGCGAGGGGGACACGGTGGTGGGCGTGAGGGTGGGCGAGGAGACGATCCACTGTGGACACGTGATCAACGCCGCGGGTGCCTGGGCTGGTGAACTGGCTGCCACCGCGGACATCTCGCTGCCTGTGGAACCGATCCGCGGACAGGTGGTGCTGACCGAGGCCCTGCCCCCGATCCTCTCGTCGTGCCTCTCAACCTCATCCTGCTACCTCGCACAAAAACGACACGGAGAAATCCTCATCGGCAGCACCACCGAACGGGTCGGCTTCGATACGGGGATCACCGAGGAGGGCATTCGAGGCCTGTGCCAGGGAGCCATCAAGGCCATGCCCTCGCTGGCCGACGTCGGGATCAAGCGGACCTGGGCGGGACTGCGACCGGGGACTCCCGACGAACTGCCGGTGCTGGGACCGGTTTCCGGGATCGAAGGGTACTCGAATGTCACCGGCGGTTTTCGCACGGGAATCGTGGCCGCACCGCTGATGGCCCGCGTGGTCGCACAGCACATCGTCGACGAAACACCCGACGTGCCGATCGAACCGTACCTGGTTGACCGGTTTTCGTAGGTCATGCTGTGCATGACTCACTGAAGCCCTCTGGACCCCTCACTCCAGGTCACTCGAAATCCCGGCCGACCAGGTCGATGGCCTGCCGAGCCAGCCGGCGGACGTGCTTCTGCTTCAGCGGTGAGTTGAGGAAGCGGTTCAGGCCACTCAGCAGCCAGGTCCGTGTCGACTCCGACGCCTCGCCCAGTTCCTTCTCGATCGCCAGCGACGTCTTGACCAGGTGCGCGCTGAAGATCGGATCGCGAAGGCCATGGTCGAGCAAGACGCCGTGGACCGTCTTGAAGAACTCCGTCGAGTCCTCGACCTGCCATGCCCCGGCATCGATCGAGTGGTCCTGGTACTTCTGGTTCCGCCCCACGAAACAGGCCATCTGCAGCAACCCGGCATTCCAGAGCGCGGGGTTCTGGCGACACACGGCGTGGACGGCGTGCGAGAAGGTCAAGGCGTGAGTGAAGCTCAGCCAGCCGACGCTGTCGTTGACCGAGCGGTCCACGGCGTCCTGAAAATCGGTGTCGTAGAAGACCATCTGCCTCGCGTTGGCCGCGAACAACACCTCGTAGATTTCCTCGACATGCTCCGGGCCCACCCTGCTGATCGCATCGAGAGTCCATGCCAGGCAGCCGCGGACGCCTTGCCCGGCCAGGGACTCGCCGTCGAGAGCTCCGGTCGTGTCCGTTGCTGTGCCCGGCGACCGCACCGCTTCGAGCGTCGCGGCGTAGTCGCCGAACTCGGGGATCTGGTCCTCGCGGGTCGCAAAGACCAGCGTGCGGGCCAACGGCGGCAGCACCCACCGCTCGATCTCCGGCCCCAGCCTCCCGATCAGCTCGCCCGTCTTTTGCACGTAGATCAGCGAGTGGCCGAAGTCGTTGTAGTGAGCCAGTGCAGCCCCGGCGAAGGCCTGCTGCATGTCGTCGAAATGCAGCCCGTCGTCGATCCCGCGCACGACCAGCCCCTCGGCCTCCGCCCCCCGTTCGGCCTCGACCGCCGCCAGGAAGGCCCCGGTCGAGAACTCCGACTCGGACGCCTTCGCGTAGGCGAATTCGGAATGACGCAGCGCATCAAATGCCAGGTGATCGACACACTCGGCCAGGCAGACCAGCCGCCGTTCCCAGTCGTCGTACCCCTCGGCCAATCCCACCCAGTCGGCGGCCACCGCCACGGCGTGGGTCGTGCCGTATTCGAACCGATCGTGAGCCCACCGCAGTGCCTCGCGGACCGCGTCCAGCGGATCCAGCTCGCAATAGTGCATCCGGGTGATCTCGCGACAGATCCTGCCGAAGTCCCGTTCCCGGAACGCTGTCCGCAGTCCGCCGAGGATCTCGGCCCGCTGCTGCTCGGGGGTTGCCTCGGTGAGATCCACCAGTACGCCGCCGCCGGCTTCGACTCTCACGTCGTAGCGGCGGAGGTTGTCGCCGCCCAGGACGCACTGCCCGTCGTCGAGTCGAAACTTCCAGTTGTGCCAGTTGCAGGTCAACTGGCACGACTCATCGACAGTCCCCTCGGCCAACGGATAGCCCTCGTGAGGACACCGGTTGTCGACGGCGTAGACGGTCGGTCCCCCGACAGTCTCGACCCGGAACACCGCCAGTTGCCGCCGGCCGCTCTTGAAGACCACCGGCCCGTCGACCAGTTCATCGAGCGTGGTGGCCTGCTGCCAATTCCGTGAGATGTCCGCCGAAACGCTCATCAGCTGCCCTCGGAATAACTCACTTCGCTAGTCGCACCGGTCATTCTCATTCAGTCCACACCACATCCGCAAGCGGCCGGTGATTGCGGCGAAGTTGTGAGGAGCCCGTGGGATTAAAGTGCAGCGCCATTTCACACCAGACTGGTCCCCACGTATAATACTCGTCGATAGACAGGCGAAGAGCGGCTCGAGACGACAGACGGCCAGAGGAAATCTCATGCTGAGAATCGAAGGAAAGATCGACCGCCACTGCGACGGACTGCCGCGTCGCCACTTCCTGCAGATCGGTGGACTGGCACTGGGTGGCCTGTCGATGCCGGCGATCCTGCGAGCCGAGGCGAAGGCGAAGGCCGAGGGCCGTGAGCTGAAGACGGGCGGGTTGGGTCACAAGGCCGTGATCATGATCTACCTCTCCGGAGGACCCTCGCACCAGGACATGTACGACCTGAAGATGCAGGCACCCAAGGAGATCCGCGGGTCGTTCAAGCCGATCGAGACCAGCGTGCCGGGGATCCAGATCTGCGAACACATGCCGCTTCTGGCCGGGTCGATGGAACACTTCGCGATCATCCGCTCGCTGTACGGTTCGCCCAATCAGCACAACTCCGACATCTCGCTCTCGGGCTACCCCAGCGGCCCCCTCGGTCGACAGAACGGTCACCCCTCGCTGGGCTCGGTGATGTCCAAGCTGAAGGGCCCCGTCGATCCGTCGGTGCCTCCCTTTGTCGGCCTGACCACGCCCACAAAGCACACTCCGTATTCCAACCCCGGCGACCCCGGATTCCTGGGCCAGGGCCACGCCGCCTTCCAGCCCTCCAGCCAGGCCATGGCCAACATGAAACTCAACGGAGTCTCGCTCGATCGACTCGGCGACCGCCGCCGGCTGCTCTCGGGCATCGACCGCTTCCGTCGACAGATCGACCGAAGTTCGGTCTACGAGGCCGCCGACACCTTCACCCGCCAGGCGTTTGACGTGCTCGGTTCCAGCCGCCTGATCGAAGCCATGAACCTCGACAAGGAAGACAAGTCGCTGCGGGACCGGTACGGCCGAGGCAGCTCGGCACCGGCCTTCGGCGAAGACGCCGGACCGCACTGGATGGACCAGTTCCTGATGGCCAGGCGGCTGGTCGAGGCGGGCGTGAGATGCGTGACGCTGTCGTTTGGGAGCTGGGACCGACACGGTGCCAACTTCTCGAGACTGCCGATCCAGCTGCCCAAGCTCGACCAGGGCGTGACCGCGCTGGTCCAGGACCTGCACAACCGTGGTCTCGACCAGGATGTCAGCGTGATCGCCTGGGGCGAGTTCGGACGGACGCCGAGGATCAACAAGGGCGGCGGCAGAGATCACTGGCCACAGGCCTCGGGTGCACTGCTGGCCGGAGGCGGGATGAAGGTGGGACAGGTGATCGGTTCGACCAACCGACTCGGCGAAGTGCCCAAGGATCGGCCGGTGCACTACCAGGATGTCTTCGCCACGCTGTACCGCAACCTCGGTATCGACCCGATGACCGCCACGATCGATGACCAGGCCGGACGGCCGCAGTACCTGCTGGATCGCCGCGAAGCAGTTGCCGAGTTGGCTTAGGGGGCGGTGTCGGCGGCGGACCCAGCGTGGCGCCCGCCCTGGTGGCGGGCGCAGCGTGGCGGCGGGCTGGGTGTCTGAGTGCAAGGGGTGGTGGCCAAAACAAAGGGGGCAGGCCCCGCCCAGGGTCCGCCGCAGGCGGATCAGACCCCGGACTCCGTGTTCTTCAACCCGCCGCAGGTGGGCCAGGAAGTGAAACCCCGTCGGGGGGGGGTGTGGCTTGAGTTGTTGTGTGCCTGGCGTTGACACTCACATGATCAACCGGCGCTGTCGCCTCCTCCTGATGCCTTCTACAATGGCGTGATGCGACAGACTCTCTTCGTCAAGCTCGTCACGCTCGTCAGCCTCATCCCGGCTCTTGCCGCGACCGCGTCGGCCCAGGCTCTCGATCGCAGGCAGGTGGAGTTCTTCGAGAAGAAGATCCGGCCGGTGCTCGTCAAGTCGTGCTACAAATGCCACTCGGCCAACTCCAAGGAACTCGGAGGCAAGCTGCGGCTGGATCACCGTGAGGGGTTGCTCAAGGGAGGCGAAACCGGGCCGGCGGTCGTGTCGGGCAAGCCCGGGGCAAGCCTGCTGCTCAAGGCGATCGAGCACCGTGATGGGCTCGAGATGCCTCCGGATGAGAAACTGACCGCCGAGGTGATCCAGAGCTTCCGGGCGTGGATTGCCGCGGGAGCGGTCGACCCGAGAGTCCTCCCCGCCGGCAGGCCCGGTCCCAAGGGCAAGCGACCCAGGCCGTCAAAGGATCTCTGGAGTCTGAAGCCGGTCAGGCTGCCCGAGGTGCCCGGGGTCAAGAACGGCGATTGGCCGAAAAGCGACATCGATCACTTCCTGCTGGCCCGGATGGAAACCGCCGGCCTGGCACCCGTCGGCGACGCGACACCGGCCATTTTGTTGAGACGCCTGTACTTCGACCTGGTCGGGTTGCCTCCCACGCCCGAGCAGTTGGCTCAGTTCCAGGCCGATCATTCACCGGCCGACTACCGGGCGACCGTCGATCGACTGCTCGAGTCGCCTCGCTTCGGCGAACGCTGGGCCCGGCACTGGCTCGACGTGGCCCGCTACGCCGAATCGGCCGGCAGCAGCCGGGACGTGCTGATGATCTGGGCCTGGAGGTACCGCAACTGGGTCATCGATGCGGTCAACGACGACATCCCCTACGACCGGTTCCTGGTCGAACAGCTCGCCGGAGACCTGCTCGAGGCGAAGACGCCCGAGGAGGCCAGGCGGCTGCAGGTGGCGACCGGGCTGTTGGCGATCGGACAGAAATCGCTCAACGGCGGTAACATCCCGCTCGACGTGATCGACGACCAGCTCGATGTGATCGGCAAGACCATGCTCGGACTCACAATCGCCTGTGCCCGGTGCCACGATCACAAGTTCGACCCGATCCCCACGGCCGATTACTACGCCCTGGCCGGCATCTTTCGCAGCACAGAAACGCTCTTCGGAGGCAACTCGAATCGACCCAAGAGCGTCGACGCTCAGCTCAAGGTCTACCTCGTCCTGGGAGACAGGACGCAGATCCCACTGATCAAGCGGCAGCAGAAGAAGCTGGCCGACCTGCAGAAGCAGAGCACAATGCTGACCAGGCGAAAAGCCAACCTCGCCAAGCGACTGCCCAAGCCGACCGGGAAGCCGACCGGGAAGCCGGACGCCAAGACGTCCCAGGGCGACGCGAAGAGCGCGAAGAAGGCCAAGAGCAACAAGAAAAAGAACAAGAAGCGGAAAGGCCGCAAGACCACCAAGGGCAAACCGGATGCGCTGAAGTTGAGGATCCAGTACGAGACGGTCACCAAGCGGCTCGACGCGATCAACAAGCAACTCGCCCGGATCAAGGCCACCAAACAACCGAGCCTGGAATTCGCCGTCGGTGTTCGCGACCGCTCCAAGGTTGCCGACGGTCCGATCCAGGTCCGAGGTGAGAAGGGCAAGAGGGGCCGGGTCGTCCCCCGCGGATTCCTCTCGGTCGTCCCCGTCGCTGATCCGCCTCGAGTCACCGACAAGCAGAGTGGTCGTCTTGAGTTGGCCGAGTGGTTGACTCGGCCGGACAACCCCCTGACACCCCGTGTGGCGGTCAACCGCACCTGGGCTCACCTGCTGGGAAGCGGCCTGGTCACCACGCTGGACAACTTCGGTCACCTGGGCCAGCCCCCCAGTCACCCGAAATTGCTCGACTGGCTGGCTCACCGATTCGTCAACCAGCACAAGTGGTCACGGAAGGCATTGATCCGCGAACTGGTCCTGACCCGCACCTACCAACTCGCCTCGACCCACGACCGTGCCGCCTTCGCGGCCGATCCCGCAGCGAGGCTCCACTGGCGGCACAATCGCCGACGGCTCGAGGCCGAAGCGATCCGTGACGCGATGCTGGCCGTCTCCGGTCAACTCGATCTCAACCGCCCGATCGCGTCGCAGGTGACCGAAATCGGCGAGGGCGAGGTGGGTCGGAACCTGAACATCAAGCCGCTGACGGCTCCCTTCCCGCACCGCAGCGTCTACCTGCCGATCGTGCGGGGGATCCTCCCCGAGTTCCTCAAGCTGTTCGATTTCCCCGACCCGTCCAATCCCCAGGCGATCCGAGACGAGACCAACGATCCGGCTCAATCGCTGTTCCTGCTCAACAGCCCCTTCGTGATCGAGCAGTCCGACGCCCTGGCCACGCGGGTGCTGGCCCGCGAAGGCCGCGACGCGGAACGGGTCGACCACGCCTTCCAACTCACTCTCGGCCGCAAACCCACCGCAGCCGAACGCGACCGGGCCCTGGCCTACATCACCACCACGTCCCGCCCCCCCCCCGACAAGGCCACCGACAAGGCCTCGGCCCGGCAACGAGCCTGGAGCCTGTTCTGCCAAGTGTTGCTGGCCGGCGCAGAATTCCGATATCTTGACTGAGCGACACAGGTCTCGGGCCACCGGGTCCCAGGCATCTGCAACCAGGATCAACCCATGACCTCCACTGACCATCATCTCCCCGACCCGGCTGACCCGGCTGGCCCGACGCTCTCGCGTCGCGCGCTGTTGAGCCAGGCCACCTGCGGCATCGGCACGCTGGCCCTGGCCGGCATCTGCGGGCAGCAGGCCCGCGCCGACTACCGCTCACCGCTCTCTCCCAAGCAGCCTCATCACGAGCCCCGAGCCAAGCGGATGATCTTCCTGCACATGCGGGGCGGTCCGGCTCACATGGAGACCTTCGAACACAAGCCCGAGTTGGCCAGGCGGCACGGCACTGTTGGCCGACGGGGCAAGCGGAAGCTGATCGGTTCGAAGTGGCGATGGCAGCAGCGAGGCGACAGCGGGCTGTGGGTCTCGGACCTCGTCAAGCACCAGGCCGCTCACGCCGACAAGCTCTGCGTGCTCTCGGGACTGCACACCGACATCGCCAACCACACCCCCGCGATGCTGTTCCTGCACACCGGCAGTTTCACCTTCGCCCGACCGTCGCTGGGCAGCTGGCTGCTGTACGGCCTGGGCAGCGAAAACCAGAACCTGCCCGGCTTCGTCAGCATCTGTCCTCCGCTGATCAACGGCGGCACCAGCAACTACGGCACCGCCTTCCTGCCGTCGGTCTACCAGGGCACGGCGATCGGCGACATCAAGACCCAGGTCAAGAACGCCCGGATCGGCAACATCGCCAACCCGCGGCTGGGCACCCGCTCCCAACGCGAACAACTCAACCTGCTCCAGTCACTCAACCGCGACCTCGCCGCAAGAGACCCCTACGACACGCGGATCGACGGAGTGATCCAGTCGTGCGAGCTGGCGTTTCGGATGCAGGCCGAGTTGCCTCGAGTGATGGACCTCGCCTCAGAAACCTCAGCGACCCAGAACATGTACGGCATCGGCGAGGGCCGTGCCAGCGACAACTTCGGCCGACAGTGCCTGATGGCTCGCCGGTTGATCGAGGCGGGAGTGCGTCACGTGGAGGTCTGCGACGAGTTCTGGGACCAGCACAGCGGCTTGAAGAGGGGCCACCAGGCTCGGGCCAACGCCACCGACCGCCCGGCCGCCGCACTGCTCGCCGATCTCGAACAACGCGGAATGCTCGAGGACACCCTGGTGCTGTGGGGTGGTGAGTTCGGACGCACCGCCGACACCGGCCGCAAGGACCTCGACGGCCGAGACCACAACCCCAACGGCTACAGCATGTGGCTGGCCGGAGGTGGAGTGAAGGGCGGGTTCCAGCACGGGGCCACCGACGAACTCGGGTACGCCTCGGTCAGCGGACGAGTCCACCTGCACGACCTGCACGCCACGATCCTGCACCTGATGGGACTCGATCACACAGCCCTGACCTACCGCTACGGAGGCCGTGACTTCCGACTGACCGATGTTCACGGACACGTAGTCAAGGAAATCCTCGCCTGAAACGAGCCTAGGGGTCTGACGCCGTTTGTGGCGGACTGAAAGTCCGCCACAAACGGGGCCTGACCCCTTCCCACCAAACACCAACGCAAACGCAGCAGCCTGACCCCATACCCCAAGCCCCAGAATGAGCGTCCCCGAAACGCCCGACTCGCTCTACGAACGCCTCGGAGGCGTCTTCGGCATCGCCGCGGTGGTTGACGACTTCATCGACCGCGTGATGTCCGACCCCAAACTCAACGCCAACCCGCAGGTCGACGAGGCCCACCACCGGGTGCACCCGGCGGGGTTCAAGTACCTCGTCACCGAGCAGGTGTGCTGGGCGGCCGGCGGACCGCAGACCTACACCGGCCGCTCGATGGCCGAATCGCACGAACACCTCCAGATCACCGAGAACGAATGGGTGGCGTTTCTCGAGGATTTTCAGACCACGCTCGACAAGTTCGAAGTCCCCACGGCGGAACAGTCGGAGTTGTTCGCGATCGTGGAAAGTACCAAGGCGGATATCGTCATCGCGTAAGGCAGCCATGCTCCGAATCCTCGGCGAACAACTCGATCCCTCCCCCCTGCACCCTCGCCGGGAATTCCTGAGGGTCGGGGCGTTGGGGTCGCTGGGGCTGGGACTGCCCGAGTTGCTGGCCCTGCAATCCGAGGCCCACGCCGCGGGCTCGACCACCTTTGGACGCGCCAAGCGCTGCATCCTGATGCACCTCTGGGGCGCCTCGCCCCACCAGGACACGTTCGACCTGAAGCCCGAGGCACCGATCGAGGTCCGCGGCCCGTTCTTGCCGATCCCGACCAACGTGCCGGGGGTCGAGATCGGCGACCACCTGCCGCTGCTGGCCCGGCATGCCGAGAAGTACACGATCGTGCGGTCGGTGAATCACACCGAAGGCGACCACCAGGCCGCCTTCCACGACATGATGACCGGCAACCGCTACCAGTGGCTCGACAAGCGCAACGCCGCCAAGCCGACCGATAACCCGAACATCGGAGCCGTGCTGGCGCGGCTGAAGCCTCGAGGCAACGGCCTGCCCGAGTACGTCCAGTTGCCCAGCCTGCTGCAGACCAACTCGGGCAAGATCGTCCCGGGCCAGAACGCGGGGTTCCTCGGCAAGAGCTTCGATCCGTTCCTGGTCAAGGCGCTCGACAACTACAAGCCCGCTCATGACCCGCTCTTCGGCGACTTCAATCCGCCGGCGTTCCGCAACTCCGGCGGATCACTCCCGGGCATCCGCCTCGATCGACGCCGCAAGCTGCTCGAATCGGTCGAGGAGGGATTCGGGAAGGCCGAGCGAGGAAAACAGCTGACCGGATTCGATGACTACTACCAGCAGGCCTACTCGCTGGTCGCCTCGCCCAAGGCCCGCCTGGCCTTTGACCTCTCGGCCGAACCCCACGACGTCCGCTCGCGGTACGGGTTCACGCCGTTCGGCCAGAGTTGCCTGCTGGCGCGGCGATTGGTCGAGGTCGGTGTGCCGCTGGTCAACGTCTACTGGCGCAACGGTCGACGCCGGACCGACATCGGCTGGGACAACCACATCAACAACTTCGCCAACCTCAAGAACTGGCAACTCCCGCCCACCGACATGGCCGTCTCGGCCCTGCTCGATGAACTCGGACAACGCGGTCTGCTCGAAGATACGCTCGTGGTGCTGATGGGCGAATTCGGACGTACGCCGGGGATCAGCGGCGAGGGAGGACGGCAGCACTGGCCGTTTTGCTACTCGGTCGTGATGGCCGGAGCCGGCATCCGCGGCGGCGAGATCTTCGGAGCCTCCGACAGCAAGGCCGGCTACCCCGCCCGCGACGCCGTCTCACCGTTTGACATCGGCGCTTCGATCTTTCACCTGCTGGGAATCGACGTCACCGGAGTCTTCCACGACTTCCTCGGTCGACCTCACCGAATCTGCAAGGGATCACCCATCCAGACCCTGGTGGGAACCTGATCATGACAACTGCCACCGATACCACCACCCTCGCCCCGGCCACCGCCGCCCACACGCTGCCCGGCCACACCAGCTGGATCTACTCGCTGGCCTTCTCGCCCGATGGCCACACGCTGGCCTCGGGAGGCTGGGACGAGTGGATCCGGTTGTGGGATCTCGAGACCGGAGCCCAGCGAGCGGTGCTCGAAGGTCACAAGTCGGAAGTCTATTGCCTGGCCTTTTCGCCCGACGGCAAGATCCTGGCTTCCGGCAGTGCCAACAACTCCAGCGTCGTGAAACTCTGGGACGTCGCCACCGGCAGCGAGCACACCGAGCTGACCGAGCTGACCGGTCATGGCAACGTGGTGCACACCCTGGCCTGGTCACCCGATGGCCGCTGGCTGGCCAGCGGTGCCTACGACCGCTCGGTCCGGGTCTGGGACGTGAACGGCAAACCCGCAACTGCGGCTCTGCAGGCCACTCTCGGAGGCTACAACTACAAGCTCTACTCGGTCCTGTTCGCTCCCGACGGCCAGACCCTGCACACCGCCCAGGCCGACAAGGTCACCCGCAGCTGGAACCTGGCGGCATGGGACGCGACGGGTGCCCGGGCCGCGGCACTGAAGGCCGACGGCAAGACCGACCTGACCAAGCCGACAATCGTCTCGGTCGAGCCCTCCTGGGTCCACGCCACGGCCTTTTCACCCGACGGCCGCCTGCTGGCCTCTGGCTACGGCCAGCACCAGGCTGATCGCAGCGTGGTCGGTCATGTCGAGATCCGCGAGGTCTCCAGCGGTCGCGTGGTCACCAACCTGCTCGGGCACAAGAACTTCGTCCACTCGCTCGCCTTCAACTCCGACGGCTCTCAGCTGCTGACCGGAGGCTGGGACGGGGAGCTCCGCACGTGGAACGTCGCCACCGGCGAACCCGTCACGCAAACACCCGCTCACGACACACCCATCCTGGCCGTCGCGTTTTCACCCGACGGCAACACACTGGCCTCGGCCGGCTACGACCAGCTGGTACGGACCTTTTCGCTGTGACGCGCTGTGACAAAACCGCCTCGAGACAGCGTTCGTGTTGTCTCAGGCAGCTTTCTTCCGATAATGATCCTGTGGTGTCGCTCGATTCGTGAGAATCGAGGCATCAACTGACGGCGTCCCGGTTTTAATGAATTCACCTACGATCGAACCGTCATGCTGAACATCCTCGGACCCCAATCCCGATTCTGCGACGGCCTGTCTCGCCGCAGTTTCCTGTCGATCGGCAGCCTGGCGATGGGCGGCCTGGGATTGCGAGAGGTGTTGGCGGCCGAGTCGGCCCAGGGCGTCTCGCGGCCTCACAAGGCCACGATCATGATCCTGCTCCCCGGCGGTCCGCCTCACCAGGACATGGTCGACCTGAAGCCAACGGCGCCCTCTGAGATCCGTGGCCCGTTCCAGCCGATCCGCACTAACGTGCCGGGGATCGACCTGGGCGAGACGATGCCGCGGACCGCAGCGATCATGGACAAGATGGCAATCGTCCGCTCGCTCTACGGTGGACTCAACGACCACAACATCCACATCAACCTCACCGGCTGGGAAACTCACCCCCAGATGGGCGACAGTCCGTTCCGTCCCGGGTTCCCGATCGGCGGCTGGCCGTCCCTGGGAGCGGTGGTTTCGAAAGTCAGCGGACCGGTCACCCCCGCGCTGCCGGCCTTCATCAGCCTCTCGCCTCCCAACGCCGAATCAACCACCCGGGCCAGCCTGAACCAGTCGGGCTTCCTGGGCATCGGTCACGCGGGGTTCGAGACCAACCGCAGGAAGCGGGACGACATCGTCTACAAGTCGGGGGTCTCCAAGGGCCAGGTGGCCGCCGACGCCGAAAGTGCAGCCGACATCACGCTCAAGGGCATCACGCTCGATCGACTCGGCGACCGCAAGCGGTTACTGGGGTCCTTTGATCGGTTCCGTCGCGAGGCTGATGCGCGAGGCGTGATGGACGGCATGGACACCATCACCAGGCAGGCCTTCGGAATCCTGACCTCCAGCAAGCTGGCCGACGCCCTGGATTTTCGGCAGGAACCGGCCGAACTGGTCCGCCGTTACGGCATCTCCGATGCCGCCACTCCGGTCCACGGTGGTCCCGAGTTGCTCAAGCAGTTCCTGGTCGCCACGAGACTGGTCGAGGCCGGCTGCCGCTGCGTGACGCTGGCCTTCAGCCAGTGGCCACTGGAGAGGATGAGCCGGGGCGGGTTCAACTGGGACTGGCACAAGGAGAACTTCCTCAATGTCAGGGCCACCGTCCCGATGCTCGACCTGGGACTCTCGGCGATGGTCGAAGACCTGCACGCTCGAGGCCTGGCCGACGACGTGTCGGTAGTGGTCTGGGGCGAATTCGGGCGGACGCCGCGGATCAACCAGAACGCAGGCCGAGACCACTGGCCCAATGCCAACATGTGCATCCTGGCTGGCGGCGGCATGCGGACCGGGCAGGTGATCGGTTCGACCAACCGGCTGGGTGAAGTGCCCAAGGACCGGCCGGTGCATTACCGCGAGGTCTTCGCGACGTTGTACCGCAACATGGGGATCGACCCCGAGACGCTGACCCTGGACGACCTGCGGGGCCGCCCGCAGTATGTCGCCGACCAGAGAAAGCCGATCGGCGAGTTGATCTAGGGCAGGGGTCAGAGACCCCTTCGCGAAGCCACCGCCAACCCGCAACTAGAAGGGTTCAGGCCCGGCTGCTGTGTGTCTGACCCCGTTACAGCGGAGCATCGCTTGGGCGGAATCTCGCCCCAACCCGCAAAACCTGCCAAATCCGCATATTCAGCGTTTGTAACGGCAAGCTGAGGGGTTTACGGTGGATGGTTGGAAGGATCCAGCGCTACCTGTCCAACCACGTGCCCAGGGAGGGTGACCCGGTCGGGACGTTCACCGAGGATCCTCATCGATGCTGTTCAACTCCTGGCTCGATTCCCTCCGCCGTGTCTCCTCCATCAATCGACGCTCGCGCGGACGTGTGATCCGGCAAGCGGGTCGCCTGGGGTGTGCTGCAGAGTTTCTCGAAGACCGCGTCATGCTGTCTGCGGCTCACGATCCAGCGCTGATCATCGCGGCGGCCGAGGCGGCCTCGCCCGACGACTACGTCGCCGGTGAGATGTTGGCACGGTTCAACCCGGGCTTCAGCGATGCCGACAAGTCTGCGGCAATCGAAAACCTCGGTGGAGAGATCCAGAAACGGTACAACAGAATCGACGTGGTTCTGGTGAAGATCAATGAGCCAGCCGAGAAAATAGTCACCGACGTGAAGAGGTTCATCGCGAGCCCTTTCATCTCGTACGCCCATCCCAACTACCGTGTCTACCCGTCGTCGACGCCCAATGACCCCAGCTTTAGTTCTCTGTGGGGTCTGAACAACACGGGCCAGACAGGTGGCACGGTCGATGCAGACATGGACGCGGTAGAAGCGTGGAGCGACTTCACCGGGACTTCCCACTCCGTCGTGGCGGTGATTGATTCCGGGATCGAGTACACCCATCCCGATCTCGCCGCCAACATGTGGGTAAACCCGGGCGAGATTCCCGGGGATGGTCTCGACAACGACAACAACGGGTGGATCGACGACATCCATGGATACGACTTCTCAGATGGTGATTCTGACATCATCGACGATGCCAGCGGTCACGGTACCCATGTCTCCGGCACAATCGGGGCGACCGGGAACAACGCCACTGGCGTCGCAGGCGTAAACTGGAACGTGTCGTTGATGGGCGTGAAGATCTTCCCCAACGCGACCTCGGCAACGGTCGTCGGGGCGGTGCAATACGTCGTAACAATGCGGGAGACATTTGGCGTCAGAATCGAGGCGATCAACGCGAGTTACAGAGCACTCTCGTCAACCGGGGGAAATGCGGCCGAAGAGGACTCCATAGCAGACGCCATTGCAGCCGGCGTGGTCTTCGTAGCCGCTGCTGGCAACGACGCCATCAACAATGATGGTTCCATCAAGGCCTACCCTGCATCGTTCGACCTCGACGGCATAATTTCGGTCGCCGCCACCGACGACCGTGATCTTCTCGCTGGCTACTCAAACTATGGTGCGACAACCGTCGATCTGGGTGCTCCCGGCGGTGACCAGAACGCAGGCCGTCCCGGGATCCTCAGCACCGTGCCGACGTTCGTCGACAGCACGGGCTACGCCTCCTTTCAAGGCACATCGATGGCATCGCCCCAGGTGGCCGGCGCCGTGGCGCTTCTGCGTGGCCTGAAGCCGTCACTGACGGTCGCCCAAACCAAGGCGGCGATCCTGAACACCGTCGATGCCGTGTCGGATCTCAGCGGCAAGACAGTCACCGGCGGACGGCTCAACTTGGCCGCCGCGGTCACCGAGGTGGCCGGCAACGTGGTCGCTTCTGCGCGGGAGAGTCTGACTTCGAACAAGAACGACGACGGCACCGGCGACACCTTCGTGGTCAAGCGAGACGGGTCCGACCTGGTCATCACGATCGACTCAATCGAGACCGATCGCGTCGTGTATGCCAACGTCACCGGGGTCGCCATCCTGGGCTCCTCCGATGACGACACCCTGACTGTCGACCACACCGGCGGCGTGATCGATGTCCCGATGATCTACACCGCCTTCGACGGCAACAACGTGCTGAAGGCGATCGGAGACCTGGATTTCACGCTGATTGACACCGCGCTGATCAACCCGGGTGCCGGCAGCATCGCGCTGGCCTATGTCGACTCGGCCGAACTGACCGGCGGCAGCAGCGGCAACGTGATTGACGCCAGCGGATTCACCATCGGCCCGGTCATCCTCAACGGCGACGACGGCGACGATACGCTCTCGGGAAGCAGCCGTGATGATACGCTCAACGGTGGCAGCGGCAACGACATTCTGCTGGGAGGATCCGGCAACGACGTCCTCAACGGCGATGGCGGCAGCGACCAGATCCGCCAGACCATCAACGCCGGCCAGGTCCTGATCAACACCCTGGTGACCGGCCTCGGCGACGATACACTCTCGGGCATCGAGGAAGCCCAGCTCACCGGCGGCGCCAGTTCCAACTCGATCGACGCCTCGGGCTTCTCGGGCAGCGTCACGCTTTCCGGACTCGAAGGCAACGACACGCTGCTGGGAGCCGGCGGCGACGATTTGCTCGACGGAGGCCCCGGCACCGACCAGCTCCGCCAGACAATCAACGACGACCAGGTCCTCACCGACTCGCAGGCGACCGGCATGGGGACCGACGCGCTCTCGAGCATCGAGCAGGGTCGACTCACCGGAGGCATCGACGACAACACGCTGGACGCCTCGGGCTTCTCGGGCGACGTCACGCTCTGGGGACTCGACGGCGACGACACACTCTGGGGAGCCGCCTCCGACGATTTCCTCGATGGAGGCGACGGCACCGACCAGGTCCGCCAGACGATCGACGCCAACCAGTCCCTCTCCGACTCGCAGCTGACCGGCCGCGGGCCCGACTCGCTGCTGAGCATCGAGGAGGGCCAACTCACCGGTGGCGTCAACGCCAACTCGCTGGACGCCTCGGCGTTCTCAGGCAACGTCACGCTCTCGGGACTCGCCGGTGACGACACGCTGCGTGGAGCCGCCGGCGACGACCTGATCGACGGAGGAATCGGAACCGACCAGGTCCGCCAGACGGTCAACGCAGACCAGGTCCTGACCGACTCGCAACTGACCGGGCAGGTGACCGACGCGCTGGTGAGCATCGAGCAAGCTCAACTCACCGGCGGCATCGACGACAACACGCTCGACGCCTCGGGCTTCTCGGGCAACGTCACCCTGCGGGCTCTCGGCGGCGACGACACGCTCTGGGGAGCCGCCGGCGACGACCTGCTCGACGGTGGGGTCGGCACCGACCAGGTTCGCCAGGTGGTCAATTCTGACCAGGTGCTCACCGACTCGCAGCTGACCGGCATGGGAACCGACGCACTCTCGAACATCGAGGAAGCTCAGCTCACAGGTGGAATCGACGACAATACGATCGTTGCCTCGGGCTTCACTCCGGGGCCCGTCACGCTCACCGGCGACGACGGCGACGACACGCTGTACGGCTCTTCGAATTCAGACTCGCTGGACGGCGGCCTCGGGTCCGACCTGATCCGCCAGACGATCGACGCCAACCAGGTCCTCGTCGATTCGCTGGTCACCGGAGACGGTATCGACACGCTCTCGAGTGTCGAACAGGCCCAGCTCACCGGCGGCGTCTCGGACAACTCGCTGGACGCCAGCGGCTTCAGCGGCCCGGTGACCCTGGCGGGACTCGACGGCAACGATTCGTTGTGGGGCGGCACCGCCGCTGATCTGCTCGATGGTGGCTCCGGCGGCGACACCCTGAAGGGTGGAGCCGGCAACGACGCGCTCGACGGAGGCCTCGACGACGACACCCTGTGGGGTGAAGCCGGCAGCGACGCACTCGACGGGGGCTCCGGCACCGACCTGGTCCGCCAAAGTGTCGATGCCGACCAGGTGCTGATCAACACGCTGCTCACCGGCGACGGCAGCGACACGCTGGCAAACATCGAGAACGGCTGGTTGATCGGCGGGATCTCGGACAACTCGCTGGACGCCGGCGGATTCACAGTCGGGGGGGTGACCCTGGACGGGGCCGTCGGTGACGACACGCTGAGAGGATCCGGCGGCGACGATCTGCTCGAAGGCGGCCTCGGCATCGATCTCGTGCTGCAGAACGCTGACACCGATCAGGTACTCACCGACACCAGCCTCACCGGACAAGGCACCGACGTGCTCTCGAGCATCGAGCTGGCCGGGCTCACCGCCGGCAACTCCGACAACAGCCTCGACGCATCCGCATTTTCCGGAACCGTGACGCTCGACGGAGGGCAGGGCAACGACACGCTCTGGGGAGCCGCCGGCGACGACTCGATCGATGGCGGACTCGGTTCGGACCTCCTCCAGCAGACCGCCGACACCGACCAGGTCCTCACCAACACCAGCCTCACCGGCCACGGCACCGACACGCTCAACGGGATCGAGCGAGTGATGCTCACCGGAGGCGGTTTGAACAACACGCTGGATCCGCGAGGCTTCAGCTTGGGACCGGTCACCCTGCAGGGACTCGCCGGCAACGACACGCTCTACGGCAGCCCCGGCAACGACCTGCTGGATGGTGGCAGTGGCAGCGACCAGGTGCGGCAGGTAGTCAACAACGACCAGGTCGTGACCGACACCAGCCTCAGTGGCCAGGGCAGTGACGTCCTGTCCTCGATCGAGGAAGCAGTCCTGACCGGAGGAACTGGAGACAACGACCTGGACGCCAGCGGCTTCACCGCCGGCCCGGTGACGCTCAACGGCGGCGACGGCGACGATACGCTCACCGGAACCTCGATCTCCGACACGCTCGACGGTGGTCCCGGCATCGACACCGGAAACGTGGTCTTCAACGGCAACGTGGTCATCACCGATACGACGCTGACCGGACCCGGAATTGACACCCTGATCGAGATCGAACGCTTCACGATCAGTGGAGGCTTCGGCCCCAACCGCATCGACGCCTCGGCCTACACCCTCGGCTCGGTCACCCTCAACGGAGCCGGTGGCAACGATACGCTGCTGGGCTCTCTCGGTGACGACTCGCTGATAGGTGGAGTTGGCATCGATACGGTCGAGCAGACCGTCGACGGCAACCAGGTGCTCGATGACACCAGCCTGCAGGGCATGGGCACCGACGCGCTCTCGGGGATCGAGCGGGCGGTGCTCAGCGGCGGAGTCAACGACGACCTGATCGACGCGGGGTCCTTCAACGGCATGGGCGTGACCCTGGTCGGGGCCACCGGCGACGACACCCTGCTGGGATCCTCGGGCAACGATTCGCTCGATGGCGGAGGCGGAACCGACCTGGCAGGGCAGACCAGTAACTCCGACCAGGTGGCCAACAACACCAGCATGGCCGGTCACGGCATCGACGTGCTGACCGGAATCGAGGAGATCTGGCTGACCGGCGGTGCCGGCAACAACTCGCTGGATGTCGCCTCCTTCACCATGGGTTTCGCCACACTCTCCGGCGGCGACGGCGACGACACCCTCACCGGATCACCCTCCGACGATCGGCTCGAAGGCGGGACCGGCACCGACATGGTGCGACAGGTCAGTGGCCTCGACCAGGTCCTGACCGACACCAGCCTCACTGGCAACGGCTCGGATGTGCTCGCCGACATCGAGAGTGCCATGCTGTGGGGCAACAACCTGGCCAACCACATCGACGCCTCGGGGTTCAACTCCGGACCGGTCACCCTGTTCGGCCAAAGTGGCGACGACACCCTGCACGGTTCGCCCGCCGACGATTCACTCGACGGAGGCACCGGAGTCGATCGGCTGATCCAGGTCGCCGACGCCGACCAGACGCTCTACAACACCGCGGTCACCGGTCACGGCTACGACTACCTCGTCTCGCTGGAACGAGCCGAATTGATCGGAGGAGCCGGAGACAACCGGCTCGATGCCGCCAGTTACACCGCCGGGCTGGTCACGCTGCGCGGAGCCACCGGCGACGATACGCTCGTGGGAGGCTTCTTCGACGATGTGCTCGACGGAGGCGACGGGTCCGACCATGTCGAGCAGATCGTCAACGCCGACCAGGAACTGACCAATGTCCTGTTGACCGGCCGAGGCACCGACCAGCTGGTGTCGATCGAGTCGGCGATGTTGACCGGAGGCTCGGCGGACAACCTGCTGGAAGCCAGCAGCTTCAGCCTCGGCTCGGTCACGCTCAAGGGAGCCGCCGGTGACGACACGCTGATTGGTAGCCCGGGTAACGACCTGGTCGACGGAGGCGACGGCGACGACCTGGTGCGGCAGTCGACCAACGCCTACGAGCAGGTGCTCGCTAACTCGCTGCTGACCGGACTGGGAACCGACAACCTGACCCGCGTCGAACGCGCCGAGTTGACCGGAGGATTCTCGGCCAATCGACTCGATGCAACCGCCTTCACCGTCGGTCCCGTCACGCTCGACGGCAATGCCGGCAACGACACGCTGCTGGGGTCCGCCGGCGATGACTCGCTGGAGGGCGGCAGCGGGCTTGACCAGGTCGAACAGACCACCGACGCCGACCAGGTGCTGACCTCCTCCAGCCTGACCGGGATGGGCACCGACCTGCTCTCGAACATCGAAAAGGCGGTGCTGACCGGAGGCGACTCGGACAACTCGCTCGATGCACTCGGATTCGATTCCGAAACCGCCACCCTGGCCGCCACCCTGTTCGGCGCCGGCGGCAACGACACGATGATCGGTTCGCCCGGAGATGACCTGATCGATGGTGGAGACGGCACCGACCTGGTGGTGTCCTCTGGAGACGTCGACTTTGTGCTCTTGGATACCGCGATCAGCGGAGCCGGCAATGACCTACTGGTCGATGTCGAGACTGCTCACCTGAGCGGCGGCAGCTCGGCCAATACACTCGACGCCACCGGCTTCACCGGCAGCACGACGCTCGAAGGGGGCGACGGTGACGACACGCTGCTGGGCGGCAGCGGCATCGACCTGGTGCTGCAGTCGGTCGACTCCGACCAGGTGCTGACGAACTCCTCGCTGAGTGGACTGGGTCAAAACACCCTCTCCGATATCGACCAGGCGCAGCTGGTCGGCGGCGCAGGGAACAACCTGCTGGACGCCTCCGCCTTCAGCCCCGGCCCGGTCACGCTCGATGGAGCCGGCGGCGACGACACGCTGCACGGTTCCTCCGGAGACGACAACCTGCTGGGTGGCAGTGGCACCGACCGAGTCGTCTCGACAGGCACCACCAACCAGGTCCTCACCGACGCCACGCTCGAGGCCGACAGCAACGATACGCTGGTCGGGATCGAGGAGGCCGAGCTGTTCGGCAGCGTGGGGGCCAACGTGCTGGACGCCAGCGGGTTCAGCGGAGACACCACGCTCTACGGCAGCCCCGGCGACGATACCCTCACCGGTGGATCCGGCACCGACCTGCTCCGCCAGAGTGTCGACGCCGACCAGTCGCTCTCCGACACGCAACTCACCGGCCAGGGCACCGATCAACTCTCGGGCATCGAACTCGCCTGGCTCACCGGCGGCAGCAATGACAACACCCTCGATGCCCAGGCCTTCACCTCCGGTCCCGTCACGCTCGATGGGGCCCAGGGCAACGACACGCTGGTGGGAAGCAGCAGCGACGACCGGTTGATCGGTTCCGAGGGCATTGACCAGGTGCAGCAGCAATCCGACGCCGACCAGTGGATCATCGATTCGATGCTCAGCGGGGAGGGTGCCGATGAGCTTTACGGGATCGAAGAGGCTCAACTCAGTGGAGGAGCAGGCAATAACCTGATCGATGCGAGCGGGTTCGCTGCCGGGGAAGTGACACTTGCGGGACTCGCCGGTGACGACACCCTCAGAGGATCGCTGGGTGACGACAGCCTGAACGGGGGCCCGGGGACTGACCGGGTCGAGCAATTCACCGACTCCGACCAGTCGTTGTCCAACTCGCAACTCACAGGACGCGGTACCGATGATCTCGATTCGGTCGAGACCGCTCTTTTGAGCGGCGGCCCCGGTGACAACCGGATCTCGGCCTCGACCTTCACGCTCGGACCGGTCACGCTCGAGGGTGCTGCCGGAAACGACAGCCTGACCGGTGGCAGTCGAGATGACCTGATCGTGGCAGGTGATGGCGACGACGTGGCCAACGGCCGAGGCGGCGACGACCTGGTCTCCGGCGGCAACGGCAACGATAAGTTCACCGGGGGCTCCGGTGCCGACACGCTCGAAGGGGACTCCGGCGACGACTCCCTCAACGGCCAGGGCGGCCGCGACCAGATCCACGGCGGCAGCGGCAACGACTCGCTCAACGGCGCCGGGTCACCCGATACCGTTGTCGGGGGCAGCGGGGACGACCTGATTGCCGGTGGATCCTCCGGCGACGTGCTCAACGGCTCCTCGGGCAACGATGCCATCGATGGCGGCAGCGGCAGCGACCGCATCTTCGGTGGCAGTGGAGCCGATACGCTCGAGGGTGGCAGCGGCGAGGACCGGCTCAACGGGCAGAGCGGCAGCGGTGACGTGGTCAACGGCAACGGCGGAAACGACACCCTGCGCGGCGGCAGCGGCAACGATCTGCTCGATGGCGGGAGCGGCTACGACGAATTGCGTGAAGGAGGCAACGTCGACTTCCTGCTCGATGACAGCCTGCTCAGTGGAATGGGAACCGACCAGATCGTCTCGTTCGAGACCGCTCGGCTGAGCGGTGGTGGATCGGCCAACTGGATCGACACGACCGAGTTCTCCGGGCCGGTGACGCTGCGGGGCAGCGGGGGAGACGACCTGTTGCAGAGTGCCGGCTTCGACGACCTGCTCCTGGGTGGCAACGGTGACGATACGCTCGATTCGGGATTCGGACTCGACACGCTCAACGGCGGAGCCGGCATCGATCGGGTCAAGACCTCCGGTGATGGTGACTACGTTATCACCAATACCTCGGTCACCGGGTCGACGACCGGGGTGTTGATCGGGATCGAGGAGGCCGACATCACCGCCGGGCCCGGCGACAACGTGCTCGATGCCAGCGCGTTCACCGGAGACACGACGCTCTGGGGCGGAGGGGGTCGTGACGTGATCACCGGCGGCATCGGCAACGATTGGCTCAACGGCAACGACGGTGAGGATGCCCTGGTGGGCGGCGGCGGTAACGACCTGATCCACGGCGGCGAAGGAGCCGACGTGATGATCGGTGGCGACGGCGACGATACGCTCAACGGCGAGGCCGGCGACGATACGATCGACGGCGGAGACGGCAACGACCAGCTGATCGGCGAAGAGGGCCGCGATCGCCTGCTCGGTCGCGGTGGCGACGACTCGCTTTATGGTGGAGACGGAAGCGACCAGCTGATCGGACACGCCGGCAACGATCGGCTCAACGGCGGATCCGGCAACGACTTTCTGCTCGGAGACGAAGGATCCGATGCGCTGTGGGGCGGCAACGGCAACGACGTGCTCTCCGGTGACGCCGACAACGACCGGCTGTTCGGCCAGTCGGGCAACGATACGCTGCTGGGCGAGAGCGGCAACGACAAGCTGCAGGGCGGATCGGCCCGCGACGTGCTGCAGGGAGGCGACGGCAACGACACGCTCAACGGTCAATCCGGCCACGATACACTCACCTCAGGTGACGGCAGAGATCGGATCAACCCGAACGACAACTCGATGGTCCTCAACGAACTGTTCACTCTGCCCGATGAGCTGTTCGAGGCGATCGAGAGCATGCGGGCCGGGTAGCACCCGTGCTCGCACCCCCACCGGCCCACACGGGGTCCGGTCTCCGACAACCACCTCGGTTGGACGGTTGTGCAGTCTGTAGCGGCAATTCCGGGTAGCCGCTGCGCGATCGGGCGATTCGCGACAACACCCATGCTTGCCGTGAATCAGCTTGGTGTCACGATCCGATTTCTTAATTCGGGTCGTACCAATCGCCCGATCCAGACACTCGCACCACCACTACGAACCACCCAACCCCACCTCACCCATCGGTTCGACCCATGATTCGCACCAAGTCCTTCGCCATCCCCCTTGGCCTGCTCGTTCTCTTCCTGGCCCTCGCCGTTACGGTTCCCGAACCCGCACGCTCGGCCGACATCCTGAGACTCTACAGCACCGTGATCCCGGGGACGGGATTGAAGATCGAGGAGATGGGTGACGACTTCGAGGACGCGAACTGGAAGTGGTATCCCAACGGGCCCAAGGCGAGCCGGAACCTGGATCGGCGTGAGCGGCTGCCGGCCGGGGTCAGCGAGAACGAGTTGTGGTACGAAAGCACGTATCGGGGCCGACCCGACCTGATCAAGCGGGTCGGGACTCCGCTGGGTGGCCCGGTGGGCAGCAAGGGATCGCTGCTGATTCGCACGCTCCACAGCGGCGTCCCCGGACGACTCACCCGCACCAGCCAGCAGGACGACCTGATCTTCGGCGGCGGATCACGCTTCGGTACCTATATCGACGTCAAGCACCGGCCCAACTTCCTGGTCCACGTCTACCTGCCGCCGTGGAAGTACTGGGACAAGGTCACCGATACCTCGCTGGGCATCCGCTGCGACGTCGAGGGCCGGCCCTGGAAGGACCTGACCCGCAAGCTGTTCACCAGCCGTATCTCGAACCGCACCCAGACCTACTGGCCGGGCTTCTTCATCCAGTTCAACAGCCCCGACGACAAGCGATACAAGTTCACCGAACCCTCGGCGTTGATCATCATGCGAGCCGACGAACGTGGTGAGGACGTGGTGGGACCGGAAATCAAGAAGACGGGCTGGTGGACCTTCGGCATGTCGTTCACTCCCGATGGACGTGTGCACTACTACGCCTCCGCCGGTGTCGACCCCCTGAAGTCCAGCGACCGCATCGGCAGCTTCTACCCCTACAGCAACCGAGCCCGGAAGTTCAACTCGTTCTTCTTCAACGTCATCAGCCGCAACGACGGCAAGAGCTGGTCGACGCCGTGGGTGATCGAGAGCCCCTATGTCCACGTGGCCCGCCGCAGCGGGCTCGCCAGGAAGTAGCCGCTCACGACTCCGAGGCGACCGTCTTCAGCCGCAAGACGATCAACCCCAGCAGCACGGCCACCGCCACGCTGCAGGCATAGATCGACGGCATCACCATCGCCTCCTCGCTCCCGGTCAACATGCCCAGGGCGGCCGTCGGCAGCGCGATCATCGGGTAGCCACACCCGCCGACGATCACCAGCACTGCCACAGCCAACGGCAATGCACCCCAGCGGACGTACAGGCTCAGCAACAGCACCAGGTGCACCAGCACCAGGTAGACCAACCCCGCGATCCACGTGCGGTAATCCGCCATCAGGTCCAGGAACACCAGCTCGTCGATCTGAATCCCGATCACCAGCCAGCCGACGGCCGGAAGCAGGCCCAGGCTGCAGCCGCCGAGTTTTTCCACCACGATCCGCCAGGCCGGGATCGGGAACCCCAGCGTCACCCCCAGGGTGCGGTACTTGCGTTCGTCGTGGAACACCCGCGACGCGTATATTCCCCCCTCGATCCCGATCGACAACAACAGCCCCAACAGCACCATCCCCGCCCAGGCTCTCAGAGGCATCCCGTCGACCGGGTCAAATAGCAGCCAGCCGCTGATACCCAGGAACGCTCCATAGGCCAGCGTCTTGAGCAGCAGCCAGGCGACTCCGCCCGTCGTGAAGTGGAACTCCTTCCAGGAAATCGCCGTCCGCCACGTGCGACCTGCCGCCAGCCACCTCGGTCGCGACAGCCACCTCAACCAGCCACGGCGACGGGAGGTTCCCGCGGCGACGGGGCCTCGAGGCGGGACGCCGGTCAGAGAATCGCGGGTGGCCGGAACGAAAACCCACCACGCAATCCCAAACAGTACGATCGAGACCACCAGGTCCCAGGCGACCCCGCGGCCGATCAGCGACTCGGAAAACCCGCTGCCGCCGATCGCCTCCAGACGCGTCACGATGCTCAGCTGGTCGTAGTCATCCAGCCAGCCAGCCACCACCGAAACCCAGGGCAGGGTGTTGGAGATGTCGTCGAACCAGGCAGAGCTGCCGCGGTACCAGTCCAGCGGCACCGCCGAAACCTGCCGCTCCAGGCCCAACATTCGGACCTCAGCGAGGGCCAGCAGCGCGACCACCGGCCGCAGCACGAACCCACCTCCCAATGCCGCGATCAGCGCCAACAGGGTCAGCCCGCCGGCGTTGCCCGAACGACGGCAGACCACGCTGGTCAACAGGCCAATGTTGGCCGCCAGTGCCAGGAACGCCGCCAACGCGATATAGCCGGCGACGATCTGAGTGAATGTCACACCGCCCAGGACGGTCGCCATCAGCGCAAAGGGAAACTGCACCACCAGCAACATGGCGGTGCTGAACAGCCGCGTACTCGACTTGCCTAGCAGCATCGCCAGAGGACTCACGCCGGCCATCATCAACAGGCCCAGCGTCCCCTCCTCCTTCTCCTCGGTGATCGCCGTCGACAGGAAACTGACCGCCGCCAGCACGATCAACGCCAGGTTCAACCACAGGATGTTGCTGAAGAAGAACAGCCCGGGAGCCCCCAGCGAGAGACTCTGGATGTGAGCCATCACGAGACTGCCCAGGATCAGGCCGGCAAACAGCATGCGGAACAGGTGAGGCCTCAGGCGACGCGTATCGCTGCGTAGAGCACGGGTGAACATGGCTGCGGTGGCTGCGGTGGCTGCGGTGGCTGCGGTGCCGCCTCGCATCATTCGACCCCCCGAGTCGTCAACGACAGGAAGGCCTCGTTGAGCCGGTTTTGCTCGCGGACAAACGACACCACGATGATCCCATGCTCGACCAGGGTCCCCAGCACCTCGGCGATATCGGCCTGCGAACTCCGGCAAACCACCCGCCAGGCCCTCCCCGACTCCAGCGGCAGCACGCTGAGTACTCCATCGTGAGCCGAGACGATCTCGCCAATCGCCTCCTCCTGGTACAAGAGCCTCAACTCGTAGCACGCCAGGTCCCCGTCCCCGCCGGGCAACTCGTCGATCGTCCCGTGGAAGCGAACCCGTCCACGATCGAGCACCGTGACGCTGTCGCAGAGGTCTCCGAGTTCGGCGAGAATGTGCGAACTGACCAGCACCGTCTTGCCGATGTCGCACAGGTCCCGCATCAACTCCATCAACTCGATCCGGGCCCGGGGATCGAGTCCGGCGGCGGGTTCGTCGAAGATCAACAGGTCCGGATCGTGGATCAGCACCCGGGCCACCCCCAGCCGGCGCTGCAGTCCTCGTGAGAGTGTCCCGACGACGTGGTCGCGGCGATCGGCCAGCCCCACCGTCTCCAGGGCCGCGGCAATCACCACCTCCCGCTGCTCGAGCGACCGACCGTGAGCCGCACCACAGAAATCGAGCACCTCGAAACAGGTCATCTGCCGGTACGCCGCAGGATCCTCGGGCAGGTACCCCAGCCGACGCCGGATGCTCAGTACTTCCTCGGTGACGTCCATCCCCAGCACGCTGACCAGGCCCGACTGGGTTTGCAGCAGCGTGGCAAGAATCTTCAGCAGGGTCGACTTGCCAGCCCCGTTGGGACCGACCAGCCCGTGCAGGCGGCCGCGAGAGATCTGCAGGTCGACCGACCTGAGCGCCCGACGTTCACTGTAGGAATGACTCAGCCCCTCGATCGACACCGCCGGGGTCACATCCCCCGGCACATCCCCGGCAAGTTCGGTCATGGGAGGGATGCCGCCTGGACATTCCAGCTGTGGAGTACGAAGCCGACCTGGTCGGTCGACTCGTCGATCTGCACCGACAGCGAGTCGGGAGTCGCCGCATAGACGAAGACGCGGATTTCCCCGGGCGGAAGCCTGAAATGAGCCGCCCGCACGCGGTCGGTGAAACCCAGGCTCCGCAGCACCAGGGCCTCGTACATATCGTCGTAGGCCTCGTCGAGCTCGCGGTACCGGTCGAACTCGGGGTCAAACGACTGAGTCAACCGCCCGTCGCCGCGGTAGCTGGGATGGCTCATGGTGCCGGCCGGCTGGTCCAACTGCAACAGGCCGTCGCGGTGAACCAGCCAATAGAATCGGCCTCCAACCAACGCCGCCGCCTGCCGGATCGTCGAGGGAAACCCGTCGCCGGTGGACAGCACCAGCGTCTGCAGTTGGCCCCCGATCGCCTGGATGTCCACCGCAGTCAGATCAATCGACTTCCCCGGCAATCGGCCCCGGACCAGAAAGGTGCTCGAGGAGTACGGTGGGACCTCGACCGAGAGGGCCGCGTCGCCACCGTGCTCGATGTGGCCGACGGATTTTTCGAGGTTCTGAGCGGTGGAGTACAGGCGGTTCCGGCCCGGGTGAGTGAACCGGTAGTTCCCACCACGAGTCACCGCCGCCTCGACCCACTGCTGGTATTCGAGGTCTCCATCGGCGAGGTGATGTGCCACGGTGGCCGTGCGGATCGTCAACTTCGCAGCGTCGTCGCGGCGGCCGACCATGTAGAAGAGACCGCTGAAGAGCACGACCGTTATGCCGAGCAGTCCCAGGACCGTACGGCAGTTCCGCTCGCCCTGCCCGAACACGAACCCGCCGGGAAACAGCACCACCATGTAGACCAGGCAGGCCAGGTAGATCAGAGGCCAATTGCGACGCGGCCGCGTCATGCTCCGTAGAGTGCTGAACAGGGCCGAGTCGTCAACCGAACCGAACGGGTCAAAGCCGTACATCGCCATCGACTCGGTGGCGTCCCGGGGAGCCCGAGGTCCCGCCCTTTGAGGGAACTCGTCAGGAATCTCCTCGACCCCGAACCCCTGGCGGATCACCCGGCCGGCCCCGTAGCGAGTCACCGGGTTGGTGCCGTTGAGGACCTTCAGGTCCCCGCCGAAGACGACCGGTCGACCGTCGGAATCCTCGAGCAGATGCAGCGTCCCGCCACGGGCCAGCCACTCCAGGAAGGCGCGACGGCGGACTGCGTCCCAGCGGGGGACATGATCCAGTGCCACCCCGGCCAGACCATCGGTGGCGGTCGAGACCGCCGGAAACCACGACTCGTCCAGGCTCCGCAATCGACCGCCACGACCGCTCAGCCGATCGGGCCCCTCGAGCAGCACCGTCGCAGGCTGGCCCAGACGCAACGTCCACGAACTCGTGTTCAACTCGCGGCGTGTGCCGTCGGGCTCAATCCAGTCCAGCCGCCACTTGTCATATTCGCCCAGGACATACGGGTAGAAGCGAACCGGGCGGCGGCCGCCCGGTGAAACGAAGACCGGCAGGCGGATGGGAAGACCAACCGGCCAGTAGCCGCTGCGGAGACGCCTCAGTTCCAACTCGCCCGACAGATCGCTCTCGCCGGGATTGTGGATGACCACCATCAGAGGATTGAAGGCGGGGGCCACCGCCCGGCCGTCGTATCCCCAGTGGAAGAACTCGATCTCGGGATCCGCCGCACAAACCGCCGACGCCGAAATGCTCGCACAAGACACGGCGACTGCCAGTACGGCCTCGACTCCACACGACAGCCGCGACAGTTCAGGTAGGCAAGGAGAACTCACAGCTGGTCAGGCCCCGCTCGCATCCCGTCACCACCTCGCACCCCAACAATCCCGGTGCACTCCGCACTTTGGAGCGTCCATTCTTGCGCATGGCGGTGATGGCTGGCAACAGCGGCCAACCTGACATCAGGACTCCGGCCCGCACTCGCTACAGTCGGGGTTTGCCCGAGGCGGGCAGGTTGGATAGGCTGGGATCATTCCCAGTCATGCTGACCCATCGGGCCGAGGGTCTCGCCCGGTATTTTCCCGTGTTCATCCGGACATCCGCACGACCAGTCGAATCGTTCCGCAAGCAACCTGACCCGCTCGCTCGCGACCTGACACGACGAGGCCTCCCATGCGTGCCGTGATTGCAGCCGGACTGCTCGCAGTTCTTCTGGGCCTGTGCGGGGTAATCGGTTGCGGAGGCGATGACCCGCAACCGGATCCGGGGATCACGATCGGAGGCGGCCCCGGCCCCGATCCCGGCCCCGATCCCGGCCCCGATCCCGGCCCCGATCCCGGCCCCGATCCCGGCCCCGATCCCGGCCCCGATCCCGGGACATCCCAGAAACCCGGTACGGTGACACCTACGTTACCCAAGACCGATGAGCAGGCTCTGGAGGCGATCGGCGCGACACTCACCAAGGACCCCGACGGCACGATCCGGTCGATCACCTGTTACCGCAACCGGCAGCTGACCGACAGCCACCTCGCCCGGATCGCCACCTTCAAGCAGCTCGCCGCGCTGGACCTCCGCGGCACCAGTCTCACCGATCAAGGCCTCGAGCACGTCGCCACCCTCGAAGGTCTCGAACAACTCTACCTCGGCGGTACCAAGGTCACCTCCGATGGTCTCGCCCACCTGGGAAACCTCACCAACCTCAAGGTGCTCAACCTCCAGGGCCTCCCCGTCGACGCCGACAGTTTCACCAGCCATCTCGGAGGCCTGACAAGCATCTCGGGGCTCAACCTCGCTGGCACCGACTTTGACGACGCCGGTCTGGCGACACTTGCCAAGCTGGGCAATCTCAAGGCCTTGGTTCTACCCACCGCGATCACCGACGCGGGCCTGAAGCACCTCGCCGGCCACGTCCAACTCGAAACGCTCGTGCTCGACAAGACTTCAGTGACCGACGAGGGTCTGGCCGAGCTGGCCCCGCTGGCGGCACTGAAGCGACTCTCGCTGAGAGGCACTCGGGTGACGCTCGAGGGCGTCTGCAGACTGGCCGCTCCCCGCACCGAACTCGATATCGCCTTCAATCAGGGCAGCCTGACCGGAGGCGAAATGGTGCTCTACCAAAACACCCGCAACGACGATCTCGCCGCCGTCGCCCGCCTCAACCAGCTCAAGGCACTCAAGCTCAACGACACCGCCATCGACGACGCCGGCCTGGCACACCTCTCGAAAATGTTCAACCTCGAACAACTCGTCCTCCCGCGTACGATCACCGACAAGGGGCTCGTGCACCTGGGTCGACTCTCGGGGCTGAAACAACTCGCCGCGCTGGGCCGAGCGATCACCGGAGGGGGCTTGAAGTCGCTCGAGAGCCTGACGTCGCTGGAAGAGATTTCGGTCGATGGCACCCAGGTCGATGACGTCGGGCTGGCGCACATCGCCCGCCTGGGCAACCTCCAACGACTCAGCTGCCGCCGCACCAGGATCACCGACGCCGGCCTGGTCCACATCGCAAGACTCTCGCTGCTGCAGACACTGCGGCTGGGCTACAACAAGATCACCGACAAGGGACTGGTTCACCTCGCCGGGCTCCCCAACCTCCGACGTCTCTCGCTCGATCGCACCGCGGTCACTGGAGCCGGAATCGCCTCGCTAGCACGACTCAAACGCCTCGAACTGCTCGACTTCGGCGGCACCATCGTCACCGCCACCGACATCGCACCTCTGAAGGCGGCTCTGCCCAAGTGCGAGATCCGCTTCCCCGAAGATCCCCTGGTCTTGGCACTGCAGGCCAATGGCAACAAGCTGGTGAAGGCCCTGGAGCAGGTCGGGACGATCACGACCGACAAGGGCCAGGTCACGGCCATCAACATCAACAACCGCCGGTTCTCCGACGCAGCGATTGCCCGCATCAAGGGACTCCGACAGGTCACTCGCCTCAGCCTCACCGGCACCAAGGTCACAGACGACGGATTGGCCTTACTGGCCGGGTACAGCAGGTTGAAGGAACTCTGGATCGACCGGACCTCGATCGGCGACAAGGGACTGGGACGTCTCAAGAGACTCAAGGGTCTCAAGAGAATCCTCGCTCGAGACTGCCCGGTGACGCTGCCCGGTGTCGTGGCACTCTCGCTGGCGATCCCGCGGGTCGAGATCTTCTTCAGCGGAGGCCGATTCCACGGCGGGCGTCTCGAACTCGACCCACCCCTGGTCGAAGCCGACCTCGCCAAGCTCGGGGGAGCCTCCAGCATCCGGGTGCTCGATTTGGCCGGACTGGCCGTCAGCGACAACGCCATCGGTACGCTCAAGGACCTCCCCGCGCTCAGAGAACTGGTGCTGACCAATTGCCGGATCACCGACGTGGGGCTGGTGCGGATCGCCGAGTTGAGCAAGCTCGAGGCGCTGGACCTCTCGGGCACGCGGCTGACCGACGTCGGACTGGGCCCGATCGCCCGGCTGAGTGAACTCAAGAGACTCAAGCTGGCTCGAGTCCCGGTGGGCAGCGATGGAGTGGCCCACCTGGCCAAGCTGACCAAGCTCGAACAACTCTCGCTGGCGGGAACGCGGATCGGAGGCAACTCGCTGTCACACCTGGCCAAGCTCGAGTCGCTCTCCGTACTCGACCTCTCCTCGACGCCCATCACCGACAACGTGCTGCAAAAGTTCATCGCGCCGCGGACCGGATTGAAAGCACTCGGACTGCGAGATACCAGCATCACCAGCGGAGGCATGAGACACCTCAAGTCGCTCGAGAACCTCCAGGTGCTGTGGCTCTCGCGGACCGCGATCTCCAACAGCGGACTCGCACAACTCACCTCGCTCAAGTCACTCCATACGCTCGACCTCAGCCACACCCGCATCGACAACTCCGCCGGGGAACAGCTGAAGAAGTTCCCGGGACTCAAGTCGCTGGACCTCTCCGGCACACTGGTCACCTCCTCAGCAGCCGTCGACCTCGCCAAAACACTCAAGAACTGCAAGCTGAAACACGCTCCCGATCCACTGGTCGATGCGGTGGCCAAGACCGGAGGCAATGTCACCGCGGCGCTCAAGACCGTCTGCGAGGTCCGCAGCGAGACCGACGGGACCATCACCGGGCTCAGCCGCTGGAAACTCCCGCTGACCGACGCCGGACTCGGGTATCTCGTCGCGATCAAGAGCCTCAAGATGCTCTCGCTGGCCGCCTGCAATGTCACCGATCGCGGCATCTTACGCCTCGGAGCACTCCCCGGTCTGACCGAGTTGTACCTCACCGATACCGACATCGGTGACCAGGCACTGGCGACCATCGGCAGCCTGAAAAACCTCGAAGGACTCGGACTCAGCCAGACACGGATCTCCGACGCCGGCATGGTTCAGCTCGCAGGCCTCACACGACTCACCGGACTCAACCTCAACCAGACCCGCGTCGGAGACATGGGACTCGAACAGGTCCGCGGACTCACCGCACTCACACACCTGGGTCTCAAGGAAACTCGAGTGACCAGCCGCGGCCTGAGGCACCTGGCCAACTGCCAGGCACTGAGCGTCGTCTGGCTCGACAAGACACGAATTACCGACGATGGGCTCAAGCCCCTCCGACGACTGCCCGCTCTCAAACGGCTCTACCTCAGCTACACCAACATCACCGACGTCGGCCTGCTCTATCTCAAGGACAACGCCAGCTGCGAAGGGCTCGAACTCAGCCACACCCGCGTCACCAACGCCGGACTCAAACACCTCTACACGCTCAAGAGACTCGTCGGTCTCAACGTCACAGGGACCCGAGTCACCGCGCTGGGAATAAAAGGGCTCCAACAGGCTCTCCCCAAGTGCCGTGTCACCCTGTAGTTAAGCCGATCCGAAATCGACGCCGACCAGGAATCGAAAAACGTTATCCTGCGAGTGTTGACTCTGCTTGACAGTTGTCGAAAAAGAGAGTGAACTGGAGCTATTGCAGCCATTCTGCGGGCCACGTCACGCTGCCATCAACAGCGCATTTCAATCAAGACGTGGAGAGACTCCCACTCAGGAGGGACGGCCATGCGGAAGTTGTTCAACCAGTTTGCTTGTGCCTGGGTTCTGGCGGCCATGACCGCCGGTCCCGTGATCGGCCAGGGAATCCCTGGTGGCGGATCACCCGGTGGCGGTACTCCAGGATTCGATGATCCTGGTTCGGATTCGCCCGGTGGTGGCATTCCTGGTTTCGACGATCCGGGTGGAGGATCACCAGGCGGTGGTGATCCCGGCAGCGGATTCCCAGGCGGTGGTGATCCCGGCAGCGGATTCCCCGGCGGTGGTGATCCCGGCAGCGGATTCCCCGATGGTGGCGATCCAGGCGGTGATCCCGGCAGCGGATTCCCCGACGGTGGCGACCCGGGCGGTGATCCCGGCAGC
>Ga0310123_10000154_pt1 | contig 59184 bp, 49 predicted proteins | sample CB6_AW_1057_MG_FD_203505 | JGI IMG/M metagenome (GOLD analysis project Ga0310123, IMG submission 203505) | Marine microbial communities from Western Arctic Ocean, Canada - CB6_AW_1057 | ecosystem: Environmental > Aquatic > Marine > Oceanic | place: Canada: Western Arctic Ocean | collected... | reverse complement strand
ACGTCCGGCAACATCTATGGAGGCGTTGTCCGTCGTCAGATGCTCGAACGGCATGAGCCGTCGACCGCGCGGCCGACCCGTGGCGCGACGTGGGCCGCGCCAGAGTGAGGATGAGGCAGGGGTGACAGCTGGCTTCGGTGTCAGCGGATGGACGGACCGTTGAACGACTTCGGGACCGCGCATGTCCCGCTCGAGCTATTGAGTGTGTGAAGGACTCTTCGGATGGTCACATCGTCGCACCCGCGGCGAGCCCCTGGCGAGTCGGCGCCCGCGAGCCGGCTGTCGGAGCGGGCGCCGACTCTAGCGGTGAGCCGATCTTGCCGCGGAATGCACGTAAGATGAGGCAAGGCCCTACGGCGGCCCAACCGGCGTTGCCCCGTACCTCCGGGCGGTGCGCTGTTTACATAGCACGAGGCTCAGGGTGCGGCTGGGATATCTCTCAGCCGCTCCTGAACTGTGCCCGGGATACCCAGCGCCGTATTCGCGCCCAGCTCGGCCAGGAAGTCGGCGGTTTCCGGCCAGCTCTGAAACTGGAACGACTGTTTGGACCCCTGCGCCAGCCGATACGACGTCCGACCGCGAAAATCCCTGGCGTCGATATCGGCCCCTTCGTTGACCAGATAGCCGATGACTTCGTTGAGCCCGCGCATTGCCGCGCCATGAAGGGCAGTGAAATCAGCCTCGTTGACAGCGTTGATGTCAGCGCCGGCCGTAACCAAGGTCATCACGGCCGCCTCGGCGCTCGGCGCCGGGATGCCCCGCGGCTCACGTGGGGTATACGTCGCGCGACCCAGACCCGCGGCGGCCATGAGCGGGGTACTGCCATCGGCGGTGACGAGGTGAGGGTCGGCGCCCGCGGCGAGCAGCGTTTCCAGAATCTCGGTACTGCTCGCGGAGCGCATACCCACCGCTGTGAATCGGTGAGCGAACGCCCCGTTCATGTCGAAGGCCGCAACCCACAGAGGCGTTGCGCCACGGAGGTCCCCGGTGCCGCAGCCGAATGGCTCGAACGCCCCTTTCTTGGGATAGCCGATGTAACTCATGACCATCATCGACTCGCTGATCCGTCCGTTGGGGTCGGCCCCCGCCGCGAGGAGCGCCTTTACGACTGGTAGCCGCCCGTCGCCATCGAGGCGACGTCGGTCCAGTCGGCCATGGCGGCGGATCCAGTCATCTAGCCATAGACGCACATCGCCCACCGCCGTGTGCAGCGCCGGCACGCCACCCATCGTGCCATTGGGGTCGGCGCCGTGCTTCAGAAGAAATAGGGCAAATGCCTGTTGGCCGCTCACGATGGAGAAGGGGAGCGCGTGGGTGCCGTCGTGTCCGGTGTCATTGACGTCGGCTCCAGCGTCGAGGAGGGCCTGGGCGGTCTCAATGTCGCCGTTGCGGGCGGCGAACATCAGGGCAGTGAAACCACGCGGAGTGGACGCCGATGCGTCAGCGCCCTCCTCGAGCAATATATGGACGATCGCCGGATGCGGTTCCGCTATTGCCCACATCAGCGCGGTGCTTCCGGTTTCGCGGGTCGCGGCATTGACCTGGGCGCCCGCCTGTATGAGCGCGCGCACGACATCGGGATTGCCGGTTCTAGATGCCGTCATAAGTGGCGTGAGGCCGCTGGTCTGCGCGGCGGTTGCCGCGGCCCCCGCGGCAAGCAGCCGTTGGACAGCAGCGAGGCTGGCGTTTTCCGCGGCTCGGGCGAGGGCCGTGACCCCATGGTCGTCCGCCGCATCGACATCGGCACCAGCCTCGATCAAGAGGTCCATGACTTCGAGGTTGTCCCAATGCGTGGCCCACAGGAGCGTGGTCGCTTCATCTGCCCGCCGCGTGTTGACATTGACGGCGTCCGACTGTGTCAGAAGCTCACGCACCACGGACCACTGCTGCGCGGCAGTGGCCTCGACGAGACGGTCACCACTGTGGCGAGTCGGGACGGCGCTATCCTGTGCGGCCACGGCGGAAGGAGTCGTTGCGACGAGAACGACAGAAAGAAGCGACGCCAGACACGTCAATGAACGACTGTAGCGGTTTATCACACACACACTATAGGAATCACGTGACCGAGGTGCAACCGTCGTACGAACACCGACGAACGAGCACACCGGACGGCCTACCGTTTTATAGGCGTTGGCGGTCACAGAAGGTGACCGCAAGGCCCGGCCTCAACGCCGGCCCCGGCCTCGTTACGCGATGACAGGGCCGTCTCGACCATGCCTTGTCGGGCGAGGGCCGTTCTTGTCAGGCTTTCGGGGCGCAGATGGAGGCTATACTACGACAGCATAGAAAGACCGCCCGTCGTCCAAGCAGGACGGAGAAAATGCATGATTTTTCGTTGCCTACAGGTTGTCGCGGTTTGTGTCCCCACCACCCTCGCGATGGCGCAGACGCCCAGTCCGCCGTCTCGCGCGCTCCTCGACCAATACTGTGTGACATGCCACAACGAGCGTCTGTTGACCGCCGACCTGGCGCTCGACGCAGTAGATATGAACGACCTCGAGGACGTCGCGGCGCACGCCGAGACTCTGGAGAAGGTCGTTCGAAAATTACGGAGTGGCCAGATGCCCCCGGAGGGCAGACCTCGACCATCGGAGACGGCGTTGGCGACATTTGCAGGTGGCCTCGAGGCCGTGCTCGATCACGCGGCCGCGCGTGACCCGAACCCCGGCCGGGTGGCCTCGCGGCGGCTCAATCGACTCGAGTACATCTATGCGATCGAGGACCTTCTCGGACTCGAGGTCGACGGTGAGAATCTACTGCCAAGCGATATGGCGGGGTTCGGCTTTGACAACAACGCGGATGTCTTGTCGTTTACCCCTTCGCTCATGGAGCGCTATATCTCGGCGGCGACAAAGATCAGTCGAGCGGCGGTCGGGAGCCCGGATAGCCGGCCGGTGACTAAAGTGTACAAGGTTGGGTTTGAACGGCGCGATGTCCGCATCGGCGAGGACATGCCATTTGCCACCCACGGCGGGCTGGCCGTGCGTCATACGTTCCCCCTCGACGGCGAGTACCGGATCGCGATTCGTTTGAAGCGAAACGACACCATCTCGACGATCGACGGGATCGCGGAGTTTGCGCACCAGCTCGAGGTTCGGGTGGACCACGCGCTCGTGCGCCAGTTTGATATTGGCGGTCGGTTTCCTGGGCCCGACCCGGGTCAGCTCATCGCCGTCCCTGAGGATGACGTCGAGGGACAGCGTCTCCACGAGTATCGGATGACGGCCGACCATGAGCTCGAGATACGGCTTCCGGTCAACGCAGGGACGCGATTGCTGGCGGTCGGTTTTACGGATTCGGCTCCGTCGCCAAATCCACCCAGCTTGCTACCTGGTGTCGATATGGTCTTTGTGTCGGGGCCATTCGACGGGCGCGTGCCGGCTGACACGCCGACTCGTCGTCGAATCTTTGTGTGCCGTCCGGATGGTGTCACGCCTGGCGACGACGAGTCGTGCGCACGTAGAATTTTTGAAAACCTCGCCCGCCGGGCCTATCGTCGCCCCGTCACCAATGTGGACATCGATCCACTACTCCGGATGTATCGAGAAGGGCGCGCGGACCGGGGTTTTGAAGGCGGTATCGAACGCGGCCTCGAAGCGATGCTGTCAGTGCCGAATTTCTTGCTACGCCTCGAGCGCCCCCCGGTCGACACGCGTCCCGGTTCGGTCTATTCGCTGAGCGACCTGGAACTGGCGTCGCGGTTGTCATTCTTTCTGTGGAAGAGCGTCCCCGACGACGAGCTCCTCGGCCTCGCTGAGCGGAGCGAGCTGAATCAACTGGATACGCTGGCGGCACAAGTGCGGCGGATGCTCGCGGACCCACGCGCCACGCGATTCATGGATGACTTCGTCGGCCAATGGCTACAAGTGCGAAATATCCATGCCCAGGACCCGGACGGTGCGCTGTTCGCTGGCTTCAACGATACGTTGCGGACCTCGATGGTCAGAGAAACGGAGCTGTTTTTTGAGAGTCAGCTTCGCGAAGATCGCCCGATCACCGAGCTGCTGCGAGCCGACTACAGCTATTTGAACGAGCAGTTGGCTCGGCACTATGGTGTGGACAACATCTACGGGAGCCGTTTTCGACGGGTCACCTGGGAAGATGACCGGCGTCACGGGCTACTGGGGCACGGGAGTCTCCTGACCGTGACCTCGTATGCGAATCGTACCTCGGTCGTGCTGCGTGGAAAATGGGTCTTGGAGACGCTGCTTGGCGCTCCACCGCCTCCGCCGCCGCCGAATGTGCCGCCGCTCGAGGAAAACGATCAGGGCAACCCCACGTCCTTGCGAGAACGGATGGAAAACCATCGAAACAGTCCGGTCTGTGCGAGTTGTCATGTGCGGATGGATCCCCTGGGTTTTGCGATGGAACACTTCGACGCCATCGGGCGCTGGCGGGATACCGATGGTGGAGCCACTATCGATTCGACTATCGAGTTTGCGGGTCGCGTCGTCGACAGTCCCCGGGCGTTTCGCGAAGCGCTCCTCGCGTCCGGTGACGAGTTCGTGCGAACCGTGGCGGAAAAGCTCTTTATCTACGCGCTCGGTCGCGGTGTGAACTACTATGACCAGCCAACGTTGAGGCGTCTGGCGCGTGAGCTCGAGCAAGATGACGACCGCTGGTCGTCCTTGATCCTCGGCGTGGTTGAAAGCGACGCCTTTCAGATGAGGCGAGCGGTCGCTCCCGTATCGGCGGAGTAGCGGAGCGTTGTAAACGGCGGAGGAAAAGAAAGAGGCCAACGTGATGATGATCACCAAGAGACACATCCCCCGTCGAACAATGCTGCGCGGAATCGGCGCGACGCTGGCGCTGCCGCTCCTCGATTGTATGGTCCCGGCGCTGACGGCCCAGCGCCTCACGGCGGCGGCCCCAGTCAAGCGCCTTGGTGTCTTCTACGTGCCAAATGGGATGTCGATGCCGTATTGGTATCCCAAAGCCGAGGGTCCCCTCACTGCATTGCCGGGCGGCGCCGGTGCCCAGGGTCTACCTCCGACCTTGCAATCCCTCTCCAAGTTCAAGGATCAGGTGTTGATTTTGGGCGGGCTCGACGACGAGTCGGCCAATCTCGTGAAGGGCGGGGGTGACCACGCGCGCTCGGCTGGGACGTTTCTCACCTGCGAGCCCTACAAGATCACGGCTGGTGCTGACGTCCACGCGGCGGTGTCGATGGACCAGATCGCCGCCCGAGAATTGTCAAAGGAAACCCAGATCGCGTCACTAGAGCTCGGAATCGAATCGAACGCGATGGTCGGGAACTGCGATGGCGGTGCAAGTTGTGCGTATACCAATACGATCGCCTGGCGCACTCCAACCACGCCGCTCCCGATCGAGAACGACCCGCGCGCGGTATTCGAGCGACTCTTTGGCACGAGCGGCAGCACCGACCCGGCCGCAAGGCTGGCGCGGCTACATCGGGACCAGAGCATTCTGGACCTCGTCAGCGAGCAGTTGAGCGGGATCGAGCGGGTGATCGGTCCCGGTGACCGCCTGCGCCTCGACGAATACGCGGATGCGGTGCGAGATATCGAGCGACGAATCGAAATGGCCGAGCAGCAAAATACGCAAGAGCTCCCGGTTGTCGACCAGCCGATTGGGATGCCCAGCGATTACGCCGAGCACGCTCGTCTCATGATGGACCTCTTGGCGTTGGCGTATCAGACGGACTTGACGCGGGTCAGCACCTTTATGCTTGCGCGCGAAGTCAGCGGGCGCGCCTACCCAGAGATTGGGGTATCTGATTCACACCATCCGCTCTCGCATCATCAAGATGAGGCCGCGAAGCTCGAGCGGTTGCATCTCATCAACGAGTATCACGTGCAGCAGTTCGCGTATCTGGTCGACAAGTTGTCGGCGTTGCCGGAAGGTGACGGCACGATGCTCGACTCGACCGTGTTTCTGTATGGCACGGGTATCAGCGACAGCAATACTCACTTCCACGACGACTTGCCCGTGGCGCTGGTTGGCGGCAAGGCCGCCGGCATTCATGGTGGGCGATACATTCGTTACCCGGAAGACACGCCACTCGCCAATTTGCATTTGACGATCCTGGAAAAGCTTGGGGTCCCGCGGGACGCGCTTGGCGATAGTACGGGCCCGCTCGGTCGGCTCACCGACGTCTAATGGTGACCGACATCGTCCGAGTGGCGACGACGGTCCTGGGCGGGCTGGTGCTTGTCGGGGCTGTGTCCGATGCGGCCCAGGAGCGCTATCCGGTGTTCACGGACGTTCACCTCACCCGCACCATGAAGACCCTGGGGCCAAACGTGGCCGCCGCTCGAGCCTCGATGCGTTCGCGAGACTATGAGGCGGCGAAGGCGCAGCTGGTGCGGGCTCGCGAGCAGCTGGCGACCACGGTGACGTTTTGGAGGGACCGCGACGACGACGACGCCGTCGCGCTGTTGCGGGATGCGCTTAACTCGCTGGACGGGCTGGACGACGCGTTGTCGGCCGTAGAGGTCGAGGCCTCGGATGTCGCCAGGCGTGCGGCAGCGCTGGGCGGAGCCTGCCAAGCGTGTCACACGGCATATCGAGAGCAGGACCCCGTAACTGGCGCGTATAGGGTGAAATCTCAATGACGAAGCGGAGCATGTTTTCTGTCGGGCTGCTCGTGACCGCCTCGGCGAGTTGGGCCGGCGTCGAGGGTCAGGGCGAGATCGTCCTCGACGGAGACGACATCGGCGGGGTCGTCACAAGCGCGAACGGCCCTGAGGCGGGGGTCTGGGTCATCGCCGAGACGTCCGACCTGCCGACAAAGCTGGCGCGTATTGTCGTGACCGACGACGACGGCCGGTATGTGATTCCTGACTTGCCACCTGCCGACTATGACGTGTTCGTTCGGGGATACGGTCTGGTCGACTCGTCGCGGCAATCCGCGCGACCGGGCGCCCCGCTGAACATCGACGCCGTGGTTGCGCCAGACGATCGGGCGGCCGCGCAAGTGTATCCGGCGGCATGGTGGCTGACCATGATCGAGCCCCCGGAGGCGCCGGAAGCGCAGCTGGACTTCGCGCTCACCATGAAGCAGTGCTACGACTGTCATCAGGTGGGAAACAGAGCAACCCGAGAGATCCTGCCCGCGATGCAAGGCCGCTCAAGTTCGAGTTTGGATGTATGGACCCGTCGAACAGCCGTGGGGCCATCGGGTCCCGGGATGGCGGCTCAGTTTGAAAATCTTGGTGACATGCGCCAGGCGCTGGCCGATTGGTCCGACCGGGTGGCTGCGGGGGAGGCGCCTACCGACCCCCCGCCCCGACCGCAGGGAGCGGAACGAAACCTGGTCATCACATTGTGGGATTGGGGTTCCGAGATCGACGGCCGCACCGACATGGCGGCTTCCGACATTCGCAACGCCACGGTCAACGCCAACGGCTTGGTCTACGGAGTGGCGGAGATGACCGACTCCTTGACCATGCTCGACCCCGTGACCAATACGGCGTCGGTCGTGACGGTGCCATCGACAGCATCGCCGGTCGTCGGGGGCTTTAATGCGTCGTCTACCCGGTCTCCGCATTATGGCCCCAGTATGTGGGCGCGTCGGGCGGATGTCCGCAGCGCGGCCGTCGATGCCAGTGGACGCGCCTGGATGGCGTCACGGGTGCGAGAGCCCGAGAGCCAACCTGATTTCTGTGGCGCGGACGGCAATGCGTTTGGCCGCTACTACCCACTGGAGCGGTCGAGCCGGCAGGTTTCGCTGTATGACCCTGAGACCGGAGGGTTCGAGCAGATCGACACGTGCTTCAGCGCCGACCACAACCAGATGAGCGACGACAACTTTCTCTACTTTGGTCAGAACGACGCGGTGGGTTGGATCGACATGGATGTGTGGGATGAGACTCACGACGCCGAGGCCGCACAGGGGTGGTGTCCCGCCGTGGTGGATACCAATGGCGATGGACAGATCACCGAGTGGACCGAGCCGGACGAGGCGGTCGTGGCCACCCTCGACCACCGTGTGAGCTTCGGATGCTACTCCGTGGCGGTCAGCCATGCTGACGGGAGTCTCTGGTGTTCTGGAATCGGGCGTGGCGCAAAGCGTCTCGTGCGGATTGAGAAGGGGTCGAATCCGCCTCAGACGTGTAGCGCCGAGTTCTACGAGCCGCCTCCGGACCGAATGCCTGATGTTGTGGGGTCGGGAGGGGTCGAGGTCGACGGCAACGGGCGGGCGTGGCAAAACTGGCGCGTCAGCGGGCACTACTCGAGTTTTGACCGCACGTTGTGCGACACCACGGCTGACCCGCAGGCCACCGGACAAGGCTGTCCCGAAGGATGGTCGTATCGGAGAAAAAACGATCCGACCTACGGCACGAGTTTCTTTCACGCCAATGAAAGCTATCTGGCGCACATGGACTTTCACAACACCCTCAATCTTGGCGACGACGCGCCTATCTATGGCTCGGTGAACACCGACGCCATGGAGGTGTTGTCACCAGAGCTTGGTGAGTATGTGACCCTGCGGGTGCCGTATCCGCTGGGGTTTTTCCCACGCTCGGGGAATGGTCGGGTCGACGACCCCGATACCGGCTGGAAGGGAAAAGGATACTGGGCGAGCTTCTCGACCTATGCCACCTGGCACATTGAAGGGGGCAGGGGAGAAGGAGGCGCGGGTGTCCTGCCCAAGGCCGTCAAGTTTCAGATGCGCCCGGATCCGCTGGCGCACTAGCACCACCGTCCAGGAGTGACTTCATCTCGACGGCGGTGCACTAGTCCACTCGTGGTCTGAAACGGATCGAGTGTGTGCCAGGCGTCGTCTCTATCGAGGAGAACACCACGTCATGATTGAACAACCGTCCGTCTCTTCGCCCGCAGTGCCCCACAATCCGTCGTCTGTCAGCCGACGCCTGTTTCTGACGACGACGCTGGCCGGCGCTGTCGTGGTCCCTGCGCTCGCGCAGCAAGGGCAGATTCCCCCGTATGAGTCTCGTGATTGGGGCCAACCGGGCGCATATCCAGACCGAGACATGGTGGCCCTCGACGATCGGTTTCGGCGCTACGTACTCTTCAATACGCCGATCACCCGTTTGCATGTCGGGACGTTGTGGGCCGAGGGGCCCGCGTGGAATGGGGTGGGGCACTTTGTCGTGTGGAGCGACATCCCAAACAATCGCCAACTCCGTTGGATCGAAGATGACAATCGTGTGACCGAGTTTCGCAGCCCCTCCGGACACAGCAATGGCAACACGTTCGACCATCAGGGTCGGCAGCTCTCGTGCGAGCATGGTGGACGACGAGTCGCGCGCTATGAGCACAATGGCGACGTGACCGTCGTCGCCGACAGGTTCGAGGGAAAGCGTTTGAACTCTCCGAACGACGTGGTCGTCCACCCCGACGGTGGGGTCTGGTTCACCGACCCACCATATGGCATCCGCGGGAACTACGAAGGGTTCCCGGCGGAGTCAGAGTTGCCAAACGCGGTCTATCGTGTGGATCCCACGACGGGTATGGTCGCCAAAGTGACCGACGAGATCAGCGCCCCAAATGGTCTGTGCTTTTCCCCGGGATATGACCGACTCTATGTGGCCGACACCGGCGCCGGTCGAGACATCAAGGTGTGGGATGTGGATGGCACGACGCTCCGCAATCCACGACGTCACATCCAGCTGACGGTCCCCGGGACTGACGCAATTGCTGGCGCGGACGGTATTCGGTGCGATGTGGACGGAAACATCTGGGCGGGTGCGGGCCGCGGCGTGCAGGTCGTCGCACCAGATGGGGAGCCCATCGGTCTCATCCGATTGCCGGAGATCTGTGCGAACGTGTGTTTTGGTGGGGCGCGTCGAAATCGTCTTTTTATGACGGCAAGTCAATCGCTGTACTCCGTGTATGTCGGGGTTCAAGGCGCCGGTGTTGCGTAGCCGGCGGTCGCTGCCGTCGAACGCACAACAGCTGTGAACTGTCGCAGAGAAACAAGCAGCGTGCTCCGGGCACCGCCTGCCGGCGTTGTTCTTTGCTCGCAGATACCCAATATGCTCCCCAATTACGTCCGGCTGGCGTCGCGGCTCGAGCATGCGTCACGTTGTTCCTCATACGTTCACCAGCGGCTTCTGCTCGAAGATCCGATTGGGCCGATGCGCGCAACGCAAGATCTAGATGGTCGATTGTCGTCACTGCCAGACCTGATGATCTGACTGTCGAGCCTGGGGAGCTATCTCCGTAGAGATTTCTGAGCCACAATGTGTCAGAAGAGCACGTATTGACGACAGGCGGCCCAGGGGCGGGTCCAGAGCCCGTTGTTTCTGGCGCAGGGGAGCGAAGACAATGAGACAACGCTACGGATACGAGTCGACGTATCGTCCGCCGTCCGTCGCGGTGTTGGGCGACGACGCCCGCTCGCGATTTATCACAAAGACTTATAACCACTTGTGTGGAGCAGTTTTTGGCTTTGTCCTGATTGAGTGGATGCTGTTCACCTCAGGACTCGCGGAGGTATTGGCGGCAGCGATGATGGGCACCAGCTGGCTCTTGGTGCTCGGGGGATTCATGCTCGTCAGCTGGCTCGCTTCGCGTGTCGCGGGGCAGTCGGCGTCTCTGGGCGCGCAGTATCTCGCGCTGGCGGGGTTTGTCGTCGCGGAAGCGGTCATTTTTGTCCCGCTGCTCTATATGGCGCAGTTTTATGCTGGGGGTGGGGTCATCGAAAGCGCGGCAACTGTCACCGTCCTCGGTTTCATCGGGTTGACCGCAATTGCCTTCTGGACGCGCCGAGACTTCAGTTTTCTGGGAGCCCTGCTGCGTTGGGTGGGGATGCTGGCACTGGTCGCGATTACGTCAGCCGTGCTGTTTGGGTTCGAGCTCGGAACCTGGTTCTCTATCGCCATGATCGGTGTCGCCGGCGGGGCGATCCTGTTTGACACCTCGAATGTGATTCACCACTACCCAGAAGACCGCTATGTGGGCGCCGCCTTGCAGCTGTTTGCCTCGGTCGCGTTGCTGTTCTGGTATGTGCTTCGGTTATTCATGGCTCGGGATTAACTCGAGTCTTCACGACCATCCCACCACGGGCTGTTAGGGCAGGGTCATCGCGATGAGCTCGGGTGGGTTCCCCCCGATGGTCATCGCGATGTACTGCTTGCCGTCCACAAGATAGGTCATCGGGGTGCCGATGGCCCCGCTGGGCAGATCGGCGGAGGCGAGTTCGGCGCCGGTGCGCTTGTCGTAGGCGACCAGACGAGGTCCGTCGGTGCTGCCGCCGGCCGACAGGGCGCTTATCAGGAGCGTCTTTGTGAGTAACGGACCGCTGCGCCCACTGTCGCCACCGACGGGGGGGAGGTCAAGGGCCCGAAGCATGGGGTGGTTCCGAATCCGGTCGCCATTGCCCAGCGGCGCCATCCACGCATGCTCACCGGTGTTCATGTCGATAGCGGTCATCCGCGTGTAGGGCGGCTTGAACAGCGGGAGGCCCCGCGGCATCGTCGGCATGTCTCGCGCGCCGCCGCCCGAGAGAATGACATCTTCGGGCGCGCCATGCGTGAAGCGGAGGTTTCCCCCTTGGCCCTCTGGACTGTAGAAGCTCACAACGGTCGCCCGGTTTGTCGAGGGGACGTAGAGCAGACCCGTCTCGGGATCAACGGCCGCGCCGGACCAGCTGGCCCCGCCGGCCCCGGGAGGACGGAAGAGCGTGCCCCGGGTGCCGCCCCGAACGGCGCGGTCGAGCGGCGTGAAGATCGGGCCCAGTCGGAAACCCTCGACGGCCTCCACGGCCATCTGGCGGATCTCAGGGGTGAAATCGACGAGGTCGTCGATGGTGACCCCTTGATACTCGAACGGCAGGGGTTTGGTCGGGAACGGTTGGGTCGACGACGGAACCTCTCCGGGAATGTTGGTGTCGGTCGGGACGGGGCGTTCCTCGATCGGCCAGATCGGTTCACCCGTAACCCGGTCGAAGGCATAGAGGAACCCTTGTTTGCTCACCTGCGCGATCGCTTTGACGGGACGACCGTCAACCACCACGTCGAGCAGGTTGGGGGCGGCCGGGAAGTCATAGTCCCACAGCCCGTGGTGCACCGCTTGGAAGTGCCAGACTTTTCGTCCGGTCTCGACATCGACGCACACGATGCTTTCCGCAAAAAGGTTGTCCCCAAGGCGGTGACCGCCATAATAGTCGTTGGTCGGCGTGCCGGTGGGGAGGTAGACATAGCCGAGCTCGTCGTCGCCGCTGAGCATCGTCCATACATTCGCGTTTCCTGAGTATCTCCACGAGTCGCCTGACCAGGTCTCGACCCCTTCCTCGCCCTCCTGGGGCACCGTGTGGAAATCCCACTTGTGCTCGCCGGTCCTCGCATCCCACGCCCGAACCCACCCGGGGACGGCCTCCTGCATGATCCGCCGGTCGGCAATCGACGACCCATGGATGATCACGTCACGGACCACGATCGGGGGCGACTGCACCGAGTAGTTCATGGCGTTGAGATAGTCGCGATCAGTACGGTCGGCGCGAGGGAGGCCCACGGTCAGATCCACTCGGCCGTGCTCGCCGAAGTCAGCGCACGGCTGACCCGTCTTGGCCTGCACACAGATCAAGTAGCCGTTTCCGGTTCCCCAATAAACGCGTTCGTCCGACCCGTCCGACCAGTACGCCACGCCACGTTGTCGCCAGGTGACGGTCATCGACGTGGTCCCTTCTTCGTAGCTCTTGGGGTTGTAGACCCAGAGTGTCTCGCCAGTCTGAGCGTCGACGGCCACGCCTTGTGACAGCGCGGTATTGAAGTAGAGCACCCCGTCGACCATCAGGGGCGTCGCCTGCATGGAGGAGATCCGCGGGGTGTTCTGCGAGCGGTACAGATTTGGCGTCTCCGCTTCGAGTTCGGCCACGATGTTGTTCAAGCTCGAGCGCCACTCACCCCCGCCGCCGGTGGTCTTGCTGGGAAAAGCGTCGACGGACTGCCACTGCCAGGCGACCTCCAGCTGCTCGAAGTTGTTCTCGTCGATTTGGTCAAGCGGGGAGTACTTGGTGCTTCCCGAGTCGCCTCCGTAGCTACGCCACTCGCCGCGAGTGGCGCCTTGTTGCGCCCCGACGGGATCCGCCCATTCGCCAAGGGCACTGACCTGCGCCAGAATCATGATGCCGAACAAAGCCTTTTTCATCCGGACACTGTACCCCGCCGCAGCGAGTCCGGAGCTCCATTCCGTCGCCGGCCGCGGAATGGCCGTGAGGTACTGTCGGGGCGACCGTCCACGAGTCAACCACGCGTATGGTTCGGTTGGTAGTGCTCTGCTTGGGACCCTGCTCGCGGGCGGCTGCATCTGGTATCCCCGCGAATTCCCAATATGAAGCCTGACTGGGCCGCTCTATCGTCTAACGGAGGGGCCGTCCTGCTCTGACGACCTTCCAGAAGAGACGATGAAAGAGCCGGGAGCGATGCGCTCGACCTCGCCGCTATCTGGGGTACCAGTTGTTTCGTCGGTGCCGCCCATTGAGTTCGAAGTAGCCGCGGACGTTGCGCTCGTGGCGGCGGTCCTCCGAAAGGACCGCAAAGCCACTGCCGAGCTCGTGTCTCGCCACTCCGGCGTGGTGTACGGCTATGTGCGGCGCCGGCTTGCGCCGCGAGCCGATCGCGTCGATGACCTGGTTCAGGAGATCTTCCTGGCCGTTCTGAAGGGGTTGGGTGCATACGCCGGTCAGGCGTCACTTCGGTCGTGGATTCTCGGTATCTCGCGCCGCAGGGTGGCCGACCACTACCGTATGACGCTACGACTGCAGCACCCCACGTTGACGACGTGATCGACCGCGCGCGGTTGCAAGAGAAAACCAGACGCATGCTGACTCGGCTCCCCCCGCCTATGCGTATGCGTTGGTACGGCGGTATTGGGATGGCCGCAGCGCTCGAGAGATTGCACATGACACCGGAAAAACCGAGAAAGCGGTCGAACGGCTACTCGCCCGGGCGCGGGCTCGGTTCAAACGGGGCTGGGAGACGGCCTGAGAGGCGACATCCTCATGGACGAAGAGCTCTTCTTTACGCAACTTGCGCTCGAGACGGCGGACGCCGCTGGTGACGGTGACGGTGACGGTGAGATCGTCGCACCGGCCCGTTTTCGAGCACGTCTCTACTCGGCGCTGGTTTCAGAGCAGGCGGCGAGTGGTCCGCTCGAGAGTCTCGCGGTGACACGGCAGACCGGCGGGGCGCTGTGTGTTTTTGAAGAGATCGTGGCGGTGGCGCCGGTCAGCGACATGCTCAAATCGAAGAACCCGTGTCGGGTGTGTCACGCGCGAGTCCCCGGGGAGCAGATGGACCGCGCCCCAATCTACTGGCCTCACTGTCCATACGCGGAGTTTTACTCGAAATGACTGCAATTGTGTCAGAACGTCGCCATCACGCCGACAAGGTTTTGGAAGTTCATCAGGACGCGCTCTCCCGCGGGTGTGAGGCGTTCGCCGATCGGATTGGGACTGATGCCCTCGCTAAAGGAGTATCGAACGCTCCAGGTGGGTCCCACCGCGATATCGATACCAACCGCAACTCGTAGCACCGGTGTCACGGTGGTAAATGTCCCACTCGGGAGCAGCGAGACTGAGGGTGCGTCGTCACGGATCGTGTCGCTCGCGAACCGAAACACACCCACCCCCGCCGACAGGTAAGGACGGACGGGACTCCGCCAACCCCGAAAGAACAGCAGAAAGTCACCAACCACGCCCTGCTGGGAGCTGGTCGTGGTCACACTGTCAAAGCTACTGGCACCACCGGCCCCGACCCCGGTCTGGAACCGGAGTTGGTTTCGGTTCCAGAGATAGTTGGCTTGTAGTGTTGACGTAGTCCGCAAGGTGGGCGCCCACAAAGAGATTGAAGGCGCCGCCGTTCGTTGGAGCATACGTGGACAGCTGAAACTCGTCCGGGGACGAGGCGGAGGTTGACGTGTCAGCCGACAGCGCCGAAACTCCCGCGAGCACCCCCGCGAAGGTTTCGACGCCGTCTTGTCCGCTCCCTGGGACCGGCGTACTCAGCAGCAGACTGGCACAGATCCATAGATCCCGGACACCGCCACCCCTCATGCAATGCTAATGATAGCCGGCGGTCAAGAAATCTTACGGATCGTGACTCGCGCCACTGGATTGCGCCAATCTCTCACCGATGCGTCAAAGTCTCCGACGCCTTGGATACCCCGATGGACCGTGACGGCACCCTCACCGCCCCCGACTTCGGCGCCGCCGCCAGGCCCCCGCACTCTGTGAACGACGGGCCGGGGATCGACGCGCACAACTTGTCGTTTTTCTCGGTGCCGGCATCATACGCGTTGGCGCCGACGACCTTGACCTCACCGTACGCCGGGAGTGAGGTATTGACGCCAAAGAACGCGTCGTTGGTGGGAATCAGCATGGCCGTGAGACTCAGTCGCTCGCCCGGGCTCCCAGTGATTTCGAATTCTGTCGTCACGCCTCGGGTCAGCAGGCCTTCCGTCATCACGATGTCACCAACGCCAGCTGTGCTGGGCATCAACGCCGCCAGCGGACCGGTCGCTCCACCCTCGGCCCTCATCTTGAGGCCGGACGGGGTCGTTCCCAAGAGACAGGGCCATCGTGAACACAAAAAAGCCGGCGACGAAGGCCACGGTGAGTGCTACGTTGTGCAACTGTTTGTGCATCTATTTCTCCTTGAGCGTAAGGTTGTTTCTCGTCGCACACTTCAGCGACGAGAGAGGGTCCGCGCGGTGGTTCTCATCCCGCAACGAACTACCGTCTCCTAGTGAGTCGGTCGAGGTAGCGAGATCCCCATCGGTCGAGCTATAAAAGGCGGTTGAGCCGTTGCTGTGACAGCGTGCACGTCCCCACTGTGCTCCTACGCATCGATGTGGGGCGGGCGTATAGTAGAGGTGCGATGCCTTCGACGACATCCATAGATCGACGGCGGTTTCTCCAGGTCGGTGGGCTTGGGGTGGGGCTCGGTGTCACGCGGCCGAGTCCCGGCCTCGCCCAGGCGGCATCCCGGGAGGGAGAGTCCACCCGGGTGCGGATGGTCGGCGATGGCCTAAGTATGACCGTCGCGGAGTCGGCGTCGGTGTGGACCGAGCTTGGTCACGACATTGTTCGCGATTCCTACTCGAATGGAGGCGTCGTAGAACGCCTCGAGCAGGCATTCGCCAAAGAACTTGGCAAAGAACGGGCGGTGTTTCTTCCCACCGGAACCTTGGCCAATCATCTTGCGGTTCGGAACCTGGCCAGTCCGGCCGGACGGCCAACCCGCGCCATCGTTCAAGCCGAGAGTCACCTGTTTAATGATTCCGGGGACTGTGTGCAAACTCTCAGCGGGGTCACGTTGGTCCCCCTTGGTGCCGGACGGGCCGGGTTCACCCTAGAGGAAGTGCAAGAAGCGATTCGGCGCACGGCGAGCGGTCGCGTTGCGGCTCCCATATCAGTCATTTCGCTCGAAACACCGGTGCGGCGCAAATTCGGGGAAACGTTTGACGCGGCCGAGATGGCGCGGATTGTGACTTTTGCACAGCGCGAGGGGATTCGGCTCCATCTCGACGGCGCTCGCATCTATCTTCAGAGCGCGTATACGGGACGCTCAGTGGCTGAGTATGCCAAACCGTTCGATACGGTCTATGTGTCGCTGTACAAGTACTTCAATGCGCCTTCAGGAGCGATCCTGGCCGGTCCCAGGGATTGGCTCGACGGGTTGTATCACGAGCGGCGGATGTTTGGTGCCGGGCTACCCAGTGCATGGCCCTTCGCATCGATCGCGGCGTATTACCAGCCCGGGTTTCTGGAGCGTTTTCGTCGGGCGGTCGAGACGTCCGAGTCATTGATTGCGCGTCTCACGAAAGAGCCGCCGTTTCGTGTCAGCCGTATCCCAGCGGGCACAAATATTTTTGATGTACAGGTGGCCGCGTCGTCAGTCTCTCGGTTCCAGCAGTATGTGCGCGACCACGGCGTCGACCTTGGCATGCCGCGACCGGGCGGTCGCTTCCGTCTCTCGGTCAACGAGACCTGGAACCGCCGTTCCGCTCAGGAGTTGGAAGACATCTTCGTTGGTGCGCTCTCCGCATGAGAGGGCCGAGAGCTGCGAGGTGGGCGCTTGTCGCGTGGTTGGCCGTGTGCGTAACGACGACGACGGCAACGGTGAGCGGTTCGGCGACGGCTCGGCGGGAGCATCGGTTGGTCCTGGTCGCCCCATCGTTGACGGACGGTCGGGTCGGCCATCTCCGCGATGCAATGGCCTTCTGGAACCGAACGCTGCAAGAGCTGGCACTCGATATACAGATAGTCGAGATTCGGACGCTCGTGGCGCCCGATGAGACCGATGCCCTCGAGAACTACACCCGGCAGATTTGGCAGCAGGCGGGTCGTATACGCGGGGGTGTGGGTGGCCCGGCGGAACCCGACGAAGTGTCTGATTTGGGGGGCGACGTGGTGGTGTTTCTGTCGGTGCAGCCAACGATGTCATTCGCGTGGCCACTGGACGCCGATCGTCACTTTGTGGCGGTACCCGCCGAGCCGGGCTCGAGGTTCCAGCGAGCCGGTTCCACCCCCAACGTGCTTGCCCACGAGCTCGGCCACACCCTTGGCCTCATCCACCACCGAGACCCATTAGTGTTGATGTGTAGTCCATGTCGCCCGTCTCTGGGTGCCAAAGATGCCGATGGGTATTTACCGCTTACCGAAACGGACCGCGACCTACTACGCGCCCGATACATTCACTAGCGCGGTGCACTGGAGACGACCAGCCCATACATCGGCTCTCTCCGTCAGCTCAAGCTCGGCGACGGTTTCCGACGGTTGCCCGAGGGCGGTGTGTCCTCACGGTGCGCGAAGAGCGCCGACCGCGAGCGTGACCCAACCAGCGATAAAAAAGAGCCCGCCAATGGGCGTGATCGCTCCCAGCCAGCGAATACCGGTAACCGACAACAGGTAGAGACTTCCCGAGAAGAGAACGATGCCGGCGATGAAGCACCAACCGGCGACACTGACCGACGTGTGCGGCCAACGTGAGACTGCCGTTCCGACCGCAAGTATGCCCAAGGCGTGGATCAAGTGATAGCGGATGCCCGTCTCGAAGACGCCGAGCATCTCGGGGGTCAGCCGGTCTTTCAACCCGTGCGCGCCAAAAGCTCCGAGCAACACACCGAGTCCACACAGTGCTGCGCCAGTTGCAAACCATCCCGCCATATGGTGCCGATCATACACGGCAGACTCGGTGCGTCGGCCGGTGTAGACTTCTGCAAATCATGCGGATGACTGTGGCCATTGTCGTGTGCGGACTCGGGTCGGTCGGTATCGGTGCAGCGCAGCCGGTCGAACCCGTGTTGAGCCAAGTGAAAGACGAACAGGGGCCTTTCGTGTCCACTCTCCGGGAACTCGTATCGGTTGAGTCCGGAAGTCACGACATCGAGGGGCTCACTCGACTTGCGGGTATTATCGGCGACCGTCTGCGTGGTCTCGGCGCAGAGGTCGACCTTGTCCCGGCCGCCGACATCTATCAGATGCAGGATACGCCCGAGCAGATCGGTCCGTCGGTGTTGGCGCGTTTCCGAGGCACGGGGACGCGGCGGATCCTACTCCTCGCGCATCTGGACACGGTCTACCCCAGGGGGATGCTGTCAGAGCAGCCATTTCGCATAGACGGTGACCGCGCGTATGGGCTCGGGATCGCCGACGACAAGCACGGCGTCGCCATCATTTTGCATGCGATGGCTGTGCTCGAAGCGCTCGAGTTCCGAGAATATGGGCTCGTGACGGTGCTCATTAACGCCGATGAGGAGGTGAGCTCGCCGGGGTCGCGCGGCCTGATCACTCGCCTGGGTCGAGAGCACGACGTGGTGTTGTCGTGCGAAGGCGGCGGTGACGATGAGGTGCGCCTGACGACGGCTGGGATTGGCGCGTTCAAGATGACCGTCCGCGGCCGGGCGTCTCATGCCGGTGCCGCGCCGGACCAAGGGCGCAACGCGCTCTACGAATTGATGCACCAAATCATGCAGACCCGGGATCTATCAGACCCGGACATCGGTCTCAAGATGAATTGGACGGTCGCCTCGGCCGGGACCAAACGAAATGTGATCCCAGCCGAAGCGGAGGCAACGGCCGATGTGCGGGTACTCATGGTAGAGGACTACGATCGGATCGAGCAGGAGGTCCGCCGCCGCGCCCAGAATCGGCTCATTCCCGATGCGGAGCTTGATCTCGTGTTTGAACGGCGTCGTCCCCCACTCCAGGTGAACAATGCGTCGCGGCGCCTGGCCGCCCACGCGCGCGAGGTCTTTCGCGAGCTTGGTATGAATCTCACGGTGGAAGAGGAAGCGTCGGGTGGCGGCACGGATGCGGCCTTTGCCGCGCTCGAGACGTCCGCGCCGGTCATCGAAGGGATGGGTTTGCGAGGGTTTGGTGCGCACTCGAACCGCGCCGAGTATATCGACCTCTCGTCGGTCGAACCTCGTTTGTATCTGTTGACCCGGATGATCATGGATGTCGCGCGGGGGCTGGCCGGCAACTAGTGCACCGCCGCCGAGTTCGTCAGCCGGCAGCTCGCGGCGTTCTTGATCAGATGCCGCTGACAGGGCGCTGCGGGAGTGAGGTGGGGCCGCGCGACTCTTCGAGCACCTGCCGCAGATACAGACCGTAGGGGCTCGAGGGCATCGAGTCCGCGAGGCGCTCGAGCTGGGTGGCTGTGATATACCGACGCTGAAACGCGATCTCCTCCAGACAGCCGATCATCGTGCCTTGCCGGTCTTCAATCGCTTGGACATATTGCGAGGCTTGGATGAGCGATTGCTGCGTGCCGGTATCCAGCCAGGCGTTGCCGCGAGCGAGTTTCTGCACGGTCAGACGGTTGCGCGTGAGATACGTCTGGATGACATCTATGATCTCGAGCTCGCCTCGCGCGGACGGTTGCAGCTTTGCGGCGATGTCGACCACATCGTTGTCAAAGAAATACAACCCGGTGACGGCGTATTGAGAGCGCGGCTGCTGTGGTTTTTCCTCGAGGCTCACCGCCCGGCCGTCCGTATCGAGTTCGACGACCCCGTATCGCTCTGGGTCCTGCACCCGATACGCAAACACGGTCGCGCCGCTGGTCCGGTTGGCGGCCTTCCTTAGCGCCTCTCCGAAATGGGCGCCAAAAAAAATGTTGTCGCCCAGCACAAGGCAGCTCCGATGTGAACCGATGAACTCGCGACCAATGGTAAATGCTTGGGCGAGCCCCCCGGGAGTGGGCTGCTCAGCGTAGAGGATCGAGATACCAAGCTGAGACCCGTCACCCAAGAGACGCTCGAAGCTCTCCCGATCGGTCGGCGTCGTGATTAATAGGATCTCGCGGATACCGGCTAGCATCAGCGTGGCCAACGGGTAGTACACCATCGGCTTGTTGTAGACCGGCAGGAGCTGTTTACTGACCGCCGAGGTCAGCGGATGGAGACGCGTCCCCGCTCCGCCGGCGAGGATGATACCCTTCAAAGTCGACTGCACGCGGTAAGGTTACCCGACGTCATGGCGCGACGAAATCCACTCATCAAGGTTTGCGCGGCGCTGGGGGCGATGATCGTCCTTGGCTATCTATTCGCTCACACGCTCACGACCGTGAGCTCCGAGCCGTATATCGTACCGGCTGCCCACCTCGGTCCCTGGACGATAGAAATCGGGTCTGTCGTTCACCCCGCGGCGCCGGTTGTGTTTCTCCGGCCACCTCGTGAGCTTTCCATGGGGGTGTTTGACCAGGTGTTTCAGCGAACGATGGAGTCGTTTACGTCGTCCGCCGAACCTGGAATTCCGTTGGTCTTGTATCGCGAGGTGCAACCGGTACGGGGGGGCACGCCGCTCGTCACGCCGTCCGACGTACGTCAGCTGGCCGTTGATGTCGGCCTCGGTGCTTCAACCCCAACGCCCTTCTGTATCTCCGTCTATCGAACGGCGGGTGGTCGGGAGCAGCGTCTCTTTTTTCTCCTTTTCGACCACCCTCCGTTCGAGCGGTTTCGAGCGGAGCTTGGGGAGCGGCTCCATGCAATCGCGGGGAGCACCGGTTACCGCGCGGAAGCCCTTTCTCCGGCCATGCTGATCGCGTCCTCCGCGGCCAGCCGACTCGGCGAGGTGCATTCGAGGGTCGAGCTCGAGTCGGCGTGCGAGGCTCCCATCGAGTCACGAAATTGACCGCGACGCCAACGAGACCAGCGTATTCTCGGTTGGAGGTTTCCAAACCGAGGAACATGGAGGCAATACTCTCTCGAATGAAGATGACCATGCCCACGACGACACCATCATCAATTCTCGGGAGGCTCGCGCTTGCCGCGCTCCTGGTCTGCAGCGCTGGCACAAGGACCGAGGCTCAGCGACCGGTACACGAGATACGTGTGGAGCGGCTATTGGACGCGCCCATCGTTGGTCCAGATTTGCACCCGAGCATCGGTGGGAACATCCAGGGTCCGTCGATCATCAAGGTCCCCGACTGGGTGAGCGAACCGCTCGGCGCCTACTATCTGTATTTCGCGGATCACAAAGGGCTGTATATTCGGTTGGCCTATGCGGAGGACGTATTGGGGCCCTGGAGTGTCCATGCTCCGGGGAGTCTGCAGATCGCGGATTCACACTTTCTCACGGAACCACCGGCGGTGTCGTCAGACGAGCTTGAGCGGCTCCGTGTGGCACGGCAGGGGCGTGGCGTCCCGATATCTCACGATTTGTTGACCGAGGTCACGACCCCGCACATCGCATCTCCCGACGTGCACGTCGATGACGAGAACCAACGGATCGTGATGTATTTTCACGGCCTCGATGGTGTCAGTCGGCAGGTGTCACGGGGTGCCATCTCCGAAGACGGTATTCACTTCGAAGCCCGCCCGGAAGTGCTGGGTCGCACCTATATGCGTGCCTTTGACTACGCCGATTTCACGTACATCATGTCGATGCCGGGGCAGTTCTATCGGTCCGACGACCCGCTGGGTGGTTTTGAAGAAGGCCCGTTGCTCTTTAATCCCAATATGCGTCACGCCGCGATGATCGTCCGAGAGGACATGCTCTATGTGTTCTGGACGCAGGCGGGAGAGGCTCCAGAGCGGATCTTGCTGAGCACAATCGACATCTCTGGCGACTGGAACAGCTGGGTCGAAAGCGCGGCGGTCGAGGTGTTGCGTCCTGAGCACGATTGGGAGGGCGCCGACGAACCTGTCGTACCGTCCGTCCGGAGTACGGCGTATGGTCATGTCAATCAGTTGCGCGACCCCGCGCTTCTCGAAGATGGCGGCCGGGTGTTCTTGCTGTATGCAGTAGCCGGAGAAAGCGGGATTGCGATCGCTGAGGTGCACGGCCTCGATTGAGTGGTGGTCTCGGCGGACGGGGCGCTGCCGCGGGCGGGCGGGATACGGGTGTCCAGATCGCGTGGGTTCACCTCGATGAGCTGTCGTAGGAACCGTGCCGCCGCTGAGTCATCGCCCGTTGAGGTGTTCGGGCGAGACAACGGCATCGCCAGCGTGGAGACCAATGCAATCGAGTGAGCTCCTCTCCTCCCTGGGTCAAATCGATATCTATCTGATTGACCAAGTCATGCGCGGGCGTGTCGCTCGCGGGGACGTCATCTTTGATGCAGGCTGTGGCCACGGGCGAAACCTTGCCTACTTCTTGTCTGAGGGATTCGAGGTGCTCGCGGTGGACGCTGACCGTGACGCGGTGGCTGCGGCGCGCCGCCTGGCGGCCGGAATCGGGCACGGCGCACGGGCGGACATACGAGCCGAGTCTTTAGAGACGGCGTCCTTCACCGATGGTCGCGCGGACGTCGTCGTCAGTAGCGCGGTGCTCCACTTCGCGCGTAACGACGAACAGTTCGACGGAATGCTACGGGGGTCCTGGCGTGTTCTGCGTGCCGGGGGGGTGTTCTTCGCTCGCCTCGCTTCTTCAATTGGTATCGAGGACCGGGTCGTCCAGGTCGAGGGGCGCGTGCATCGACTACCTGACGGGACCACTCGGTATCTCGTGGACGAGCCGTTCCTCGTCGATCGCACCCGGCAGCTCGGCGGGCGGTTACTCGATCCCATCAAGACGACCGTTGTCCAGGATCAACGGGCCATGACGACCTGGGTTGTCCGAAAAGACTAGCCCGAGAGCTCACAGTTCCAAGCCGGTGTTCGATCCGAGATCCGGAACGGCACCGTGAATACACAACGACGTGGGCACCAGCCTCGGAGCGTACTCGGGAGCCATTCTTTCGCCAAACGGTGCTGACCGGAGGAAGACACGTCGTATGGCGCGACGTCGCTCGCGCTCGTGTCGGCGGGTGCCTATAGCGTCATCCGGCCGGCCGAGGCTGGTGCACTCGCCACAAAGTCCGGGTATTCTTGACGAGAGTTTTGCGAGCCCCGGGGTAGTCTCGGGATGCAAGGAGGATCTGATGAGGAATCGGTTAATGATCGTGTGTGGTGCGGTCGCCTGCGTGGCGGCCCTGTGGTCTCCCGTCGCGACCTTCGCCCAGACCGGAGCCGAGTCGGAGTGGTCTCCACCCCGGACGGCTGACGGACACCCCGATCTTCAGGGGGTGTGGGCAAACAACAATGCCACGCCTTTACAGCGGCCAGAGATTCTGGGTGACCGACAGTATCTGACTGACGAAGAGCTGTCTCTCATTCAATCCCGTGCGGCTGAGCTTTTTGCGAACGACTCCGGAGATGCGGCGTTTGGAGACACGGTGTTTGCCACAGCGCTGGCCGAAGCCGAGACCTTTTCCTCGACCGATACTGGGACTGGAAACTACAACCAGTTTTGGATGGTGGAGCGCGATTGGGACAACCGCACTTCGTTGATCGTTGACCCTCCAAACGGCCGCCTGCCGTCCACGACCGATGCCGCCATGGCGCGGGCACAAGACCGGGCGATGCGTCGCGGTCGGCACGCGGAGTGGACAGACGACCGCAGTTTGGGTGAACGCTGTGTAAGTTTTGGCGCGCCTCGTCTGGGCGCGGGCTACAACAGTTACTACCAGGTGTTTCAGACCGAGGATCACGTTGTCATGCTGATGGAGATGGCCCACGATGCGCGGATCATACCTATCGGCGAGCGCCCGCACATTGATGCCAATATCCCGCAGCTCTTGGGCGACGCGCGTGGCCATTGGGAAGGCGACACATTCGTGGTCGAGACGCGAAACTATGATTCTCAATCAAACTTTCGAGGCGCTGGCGAAAATCTCGAGATCACCGAACGTTTCACGCTCGTGGCGCCTGACGTCTTGGAGTATGAAGTGACGGCGAACGACCCGACGACCTGGGACGCGCCATGGACCGCGATGATCCCGTTGCGCCGGTCTCCTGACGCGTTGTTCGAGTATGCCTGTCACGAAGGGAATATCGGGATGCACGGTATCCTGTCCGGCGCGCGCGCGTTGGAAAAGGCCGAGGCCGCGACAGCAACGAGCGGTTCCCGGTAGGCCGGCGCGCGCGAGCGTCGGGACGCGTCGTATCGGACAGAGAAAGGGAGCGGTCGTCATGCAAAATCTCAGAACCGGAGTACTGATGATGACGGTCGCTCTCGCGGCCGGTGTGGCCGGGACGGCGGGTGCCCAGAACAGTGAGTCCTCGGCCATCGACGTGACGAAGGCCGAGATCGACGCCGTGAGGAGCGCCCCTGAGGGCGGAGTCGACCGCCAAATCAAAGTGGTCGATATTGGTCAGGACACGAACGTGGCCGTCGGCGTTTTGCACCGCGATGCTCTGCCTCGGGTGGATGGTCCGGTGGCCGGGATTGCCCACACGCTCGTGACGGAGGTCTATTACATTGTGTCTGGCGCCGGTGTCCTGTTGACCGGCGGGATCATTGAAGACGCACGCGCTCTTCCACCGGACGCCGATGTGGTGCAAGTGGCGGTCGGCCCGAGCGTGCGAGGACAAAGCCGCGGTGATCACAGTCGTCGGGTGTCTGAAGGCGACGTGGTCGTGATACCCGCCGGGGTGTTTCACGGCTGGAGCGAGATCGAAGACCACGTGACCTACCTCAGTATTCGGCCGGACCCAGACCAAGTCTTGCCCGCGGGGTATGTCAACCCGGTCCTCCAGCCATAGCGTGTTTCGAACGCACCGCAGCCCGCGAGCCGGAAATCCGCGCGCAACATTAGGAGAGAAGGTCAGCTGGTTAGGAGAAATGATGTCACTCAGAATCAACGACGAAGCTCCAGACTTCACAGCAGATAGCACGCAAGGACAGATCAGTTTTCACCAGTGGGTCGGCGATGGTTGGGCCGTCCTGTTTTCTCATCCGAAGGATTTCACGCCGGTCTGCACGACAGAGCTGGGTGCGATGGCCGGGCTCAAGCCAGAATTCGAAAAGCGCAACTGCAAGGTGCTTGGGATTAGCGTGGACGGGGTCAATGAACACCAACGCTGGTCGCAAGACATCGAGAGTTCCCAGGGGCACGCGGTGAACTACCCGCTGGTCGGAGACCCCTCGCTCGAGGTCGTCAAGGCGTTTGACATGTTGCCGGCCGAGAGCGGCGACACGTCTGAGGGCCGAACGCCGGCTGACAATGCCACCTGCCGGTCGGTGTTTGTGATCGGACCGGACAAGAAAATCAAGGCGATGCTCACCTACCCGATGAGCACCGGGCGGAATTTCGACGAGATCTTGCGGTTGCTCGATTCCTGTCAATTAACGGCGACAAAGAAAGTGGCCACGCCGGTCAACTGGCAACAGGGCGACGACGTGTTTATCTTGCCTTCCGTGTCGGAGGAAGACGCGCGCAAGACGTATCCCGACGGGTGGAAATCGCCGCTGCCGTATATTCGCCAAGTACCGCAACCGAAGTAGTCAAGGCCTGAGGCAGGTCGCCAGCAGCTTAAACTGCATCGTCTGGCGAGGGTTGAGCGCGTTCGATGAGCCGGAATTCCTGAGAGGGGGGCTTCGGCTCTTTTCTTTGGTGGCCAGCCTTCTATCGAACGGCGTAGACTGGCACAGGTTTGCGTGGCGTTGCAACGTCGGAGTGGCCTGAGGTCCGTCGTATTCGAAGGGAGGGACAAATGTTCCGTGTCATTCTGTTTGTAGTTATCAGTCTCGTTGTTCTGGCGCTATCGCCGTCGACCTCCACCGCTCAGGCCCCGCATGACGCCGCCGATGCCACGCTCGGCGACGAGGTGACGTTTAGCAAAGACATCGCACCGATTCTGCAGCGGAGCTGTCAGAAGTGCCATCGGCCAAATTCGCTTGCCCCGATGTCGCTCATCTCCTACGAGGAGGTTCGACCGTGGGCGCGGGCCATCAAATTTCGCACGGGTCTGCGCGACCAAATGGGCGTCATGCCCCCGTGGTATATCGAGAAAGACATTGGCATCCAACGTTTTGAAAACGACACGTCATTGACCGAGGAGGAGGTCGGACTGATCGCCGTCTGGGCCGACGCCGGTGCCCCTCAAGGCAACTCCGCCGACATGCCAACCCCGCCGCCATTTATTGATGTTGATGAGTGGTCCATCGGAGATCCGGACCTCATCGTCTCGTCTCCCAGTTTTGAGATGGACGCGCTGGCCGCCGACTGGTGGGGTAGCCTCGGCACGAGCCCCACCGGGCTTACTGAGGACCGCTACGTCGCAGCGATTGAATACAAAGAGGTGACCCAGGCACGGGGCGGGCAGACGCGCAGCACGACCGTAGGTGGTCTTTTTACCGTCCATCACGGTGCGATGCGCTCGAGCGATCCGGACGACCCTCAGTCGGTGACGACCTGGCCAGTGCACGAGGTGGGTCGAAATGCGGATGTCTTCGACGCCGAAGCAGGTCGGCTCCTCAAGGCGGGTGCGGATCTGTCCTTCTATAGCACCCATCTCCATGCGAACGGCGTCGACACAAAGGGGCGGGTCGACGTTGGGTTCAAGTTGCATCCCAAAGGCTATGAACCGACAAAGGACTGGCAGTTCGTCTTCTTTGGAAATGGTGCGGATCTCGACATACCGGCAATGGCGTCAGATCATCGACAGGACGCGTATTTCACCCTGCCGCAGAACGCGAAGATAAGTGTGTTCGAACCGCATATGCACGCCCCCGGGGTCAGGATGTGCCTTGACGCTGTCTGGGGAAACGCGGTCCAGACCCTTAACTGCGCGGGATACGACCATAACTGGGTCAGGGTCTACAAATATGCGGACGATGCGGCGCCGTTGTTGCCAAAGGGGACGATCCTGCACCTGACTGGCTATTTCAACAACTCTCCGTCAAACCCGAACGTGGTTGATCCGAGGAATTGGTCGGGCGCCGGGCATCGATCCGTCGACAACATGTTTATCAATCTGATGCAGGCGATCTACCTCTCCGACGAGGAGTTTGATGCCGAGGTCGCGCGCCGGCGACAGATGCTCCTTACCGATGGTGGGAGCGATCTGGGGTGCCTTTTGTGCGGTCCATACGGTGCGGCCAGAGCCGCGGACGCAGACGACGGGGACGACGACGGTGACCAATAGAGTTTTTGGCCCCACGGCCGCCGGCGTGACGCTGGTTGCGTTGTTGGCTTGTGGGGCGTCGGAGGGGGCGCAACAGTCGTTTGCGACCGGACAGAATATTGCGCCCGCCTACGAAGGGTGGGAGCAGAACGAAGACGGCTCGTTCAATTTGCTATTCGGCTATATGAACCGCAATTGGGAGGAGGTTTTTGACATCCCAATTGGCCCCGAGAACAATCTTGAGCCCGGAGGGCCGGACCACGGTCAACCGACCCATTTTCAGCCGAGACGGAATCGCTTTGTCTTTCGAGTCCGCGTCCCGGCCGATTTCGGGGACGATGAGGTTATCTGGACGTTGACGAGCAACGGCAAGACCGAGCGCGCCTATGGCACCCTCAAGCCTGACTATTTTGTCGACAAGCTGGTTGTTCAGGCCAACTATGGCGCCGCCGGTCCGACCGCGACCACACCCGAGCTGCCGAGCAATCAACCGCCCGCGTTACTCGTTGCCGGAGGGGCAACGCGCACCGTCTCTGTGGGCGAGCCGATGACGCTCACGGCGGTTGTCACCGACGATGGGAAACCGCAGGCGAGGCCGCTTCTCCCCGCGCTCGCCTCGCGACCCGGATCGATCACGACCGACAGCGCGACCGGTCTGAGATTCTCATGGTCGGTCTATCGGGGGACTGGCGAAGCGGTTGTGTTTCACCCGCCACAAATCAAGGTGTGGGAAGACACCCGCCCGGGTGGCGATTCTCCCTGGTCACCCGGTTTCGAAACCCCCGACCCGCCACCGAACGGTCGATGGCGAGTGACCGCGACCTTTGGCGAGCCCGGCGCGTTTGTGTTGCGAGGAATCGCGCACGACGGGGGATTGGCTACCGTGCAGGATGTCACTGTCGTGGTCGAGGATTCTCAATGAGCGCTCTATTCGGTATGACAAGAGGCGCCATCCGCGCACGAGACCGCCATACGGTGCGGGGTGCAGGACGGTTGCCGAGAGTCGGATTGTCGTTTGTCCTGGCCGCCATCTTGACGATCGCTGGGGGCGACCGTGGCACCGCGGTCGAGAGGACGGAGACGGGTGAGTTCGCAGTGGGCGACATGTCCTGCGCTCAGCTGCTAGACGTGGCACTTTCCGACACCCTGATTCGGTTGTCCGAACCCATATCGGCAGGAGCGTTTACTCCGCCGGGTGGTTCTCGCGCGTTTGACCTGCCCGCCTTTTGCCGGGTAGCGGCGACCACGGCCCCCGCTGTCAACTTCGAGGTCTGGTTGCCCGACGATTGGAACGGGAAGTTTCAAGGCGTGGGCAACGGTGGTATGGCCGGCACGATTAGCTACGCGGCAATGGCTACAGGGCTAAACCGAGGGTACGCGACGGTGAGCACCGACACGGGGCACGAAGCAGGAGACATTCCGTTCGATGCATCGTGGGCCCGGGGCAATCCGCAGGCCGTTGAGGACTTTGGCCATCGGGCTCTGCATGTGGCGACCGTCCACGGAAAGACGTTAACCGACGCGTTCTATGGGACCCCACCGAGCTACTCGTACTACGTCGGCTGTTCCAAAGGTGGGCAGCAGGGGCTGATGGAGGCCCAGCGCTATCCGGAAGACTACGACGGTCTCATCGCTGGCGACCCGGCCAATGACTGGACGCGCTTTTACGCCGGTGCGCACCTGTGGTATTCGCAGGCGCTCCTGAGTAACCCTGACAGTTTCATACCGGTATCAAAACTGCCCTTGTTGGGGACTGCGGTCAATGAGGCCTGTGACCGGCTGGATGGGATAGAAGACGGGATCCTGAACGATCCCCGTCAGTGTAACTTTGACCCGGCGGTGCTGACTTGCGTAACGAATGACGACGACGATTCGTGTCTGACCCCCGCGCAGGTGGATGCGGTCGCCGCGATCTGGTCGGGTGTGCAGGATTCCGATGGCGAGGTGATTTATCCGGGGCTGGTGCCGGGCGGTGAGGCGAGCCCGGGTGGTTGGTCCCGTTGGGTGCTCGGAGACGAGCGATTTGCCTCGCTGCATTGGCGTGCCGGCGAAGGATTTTTCCGCCACATGGTGTTTGAGGATCTCGAATGGGATTTCCGCACGTTCGATTTTGATGCAGACCTCGACTTTGCTTTGGCAAAGGTTGGTCCGGCGCTTGACGCCGCGGACCCTGACCTTCGGCCTCTGCGGGACCGGGGCGGAAAGCTCTTGGTCTATCACGGCTGGAGCGACCCGGACATCTCGGCGCTGGCTTCGATCGACTACTACGAAGACGTCGTGACTGCCGTGGCTGATGACCCGAATCGCGAGAAGGCGCTCGCCGAGACTCGCGAGTTCTTCCGACTGTTTCTCGTCCCCGGTATGGGGCATTGTAGAGGCGGACCAGGTCCCGACCAGTTCGACGCCTTGTCCGCGTTAGAAGCCTGGGTCGAGCGGGGCGTGGCGCCGGAGCGTATTGAGGCGTCAAAAGTCGATAACGGCGAGGTTGTGATGACTCGACCGCTGTGTCCATATCCGGAAGTTGCGCAGTGGACGGGCACCGGGAGCCCTGACGACGCCCGCAATTTCGTCTGCCGTCTGGACGGGCAGTAGGCTGGGCACTGGGCACTGGACAGCGAGTACTGGGGTTCGTCGAACCCGTCCGTGACCGAACGCAGTGCGATGGTTCGGTGTCCAGGCTGGAGCATGCGAAACGTTTCTCCACGACAGTCACGAGTGATACGAAACCGACCTTCTGGCTTGCCCCGCGGGTGTTGCTCGTAGCGTTATTGGTATGACTGCCCCTGTTCAACGCACGGCTCTTCGCACGCAAGGCTTTACCGAGTCAGTGATCCGCGAGATGACGCGTTTGTGTCATCGTTACGACGGGGTCAATCTCTCCCAAGGATTTCCAGACTTTCCGGCGCCGGATGTCGTCAAGCATGCCGCGGTGCAAGCCGTCCAGGACGACATCAATCAATACGCGATCACTTGGGGTGCCCCGGCCTTGAGAGAGGCCGTCGCCCACGCATTCACGCGGCGTTATCGGGTTCCCGTCGACCCGGAGCACCACGTGACGATCTGTTGCGGCTCGACGGAAGCGATGATTTCCACGTTGCTGGCGACCGTGGACCCTGGCGACGAAGTGATCGTCTTCGAACCGTTTTACGAGAACTACGGGCCGGATGCGGCGTTGTCTGGCGCCACTACGCGTTTTGTGACTTTACGAGAACCCGATTGGACGTTCGACGAGTCTGAATTGGTGGCTGCGTTCGGAAACCACACGAAGGCCATCATCATCAACACGCCCCACAATCCGACCGGTAAGGTGTTTTCGCGACAGGAACTGACGACGATCGCGCGGCTGTGTCAGCAGTGGGGGGTTGTCGCCATCACGGATGAGATATACGAGCACATCCTGTACGGCGACGCCACGCATGTGCCGATGGCGACAGTGGAGGGGATGGCTGAGCAGACCGTCACGATTAACAGTTTGTCCAAGACGTATAGCGTCACCGGTTGGCGGGTTGGCTGGACGATCGCGCCGACGTGGTTGACCGGTGCCATTCGGAAGGTGCACGATTTTCTTACGGTGGGGGCGGCAGCGCCCTTGCAAGCCGCGGGCGCCGTGGCGCTTGCTTTGCCAGATTCGTACTACCGAGACCTACAACACGGGTATCAGCGGCGGCGTGATCTTCTCCTCGAGGTCCTCTCTCGACACGGTTTTCATTGCGACCCGCCCGCCGGTGCGTACTATGTCATGACCGACATTGCGCACTTTGGCTGGGGTGATGATGTCACCTTCGCCCGCCGGTTGGTGCAGGACGCGGGCGTCGCGGTTGTGCCGGGCAGTAGTTTTTATCGGGATCCGATCCTCGGTCGGTCAAAGGTGAGGTGGTGCTTTTGTAAGCGGCACGAGACGCTTCGTGCCGCGGACCGACGACTCGAGGCGTTGACGTCGCCGTCGGCCTCTCCGACATCGACCCTCAACACAACGCCGCCCGGACCGACGACATCGGCGGAGCAGACAACGCCGCCCCAACATTCATCATCGACGCGGTCGGCACCCAAGGCCTCCTGACCCGTGGCCGCGTGACGTTGACGTCCTCGTCATCCTCGCTCCACACTCTCCTTCCCTATATCGCGCGGTATCGGTGGCAGTTTGGGGGGGGACTCGTCTTCTTGGTCGGCACGGCCGCCATCCAGCTGGTCGGCCCGTGGGTGATCAAGCATGCCATCGACGAGCTGAGCCTTGGGGTCACGCGGAGCACGCTCGGCGTCTACGCGGGACTTCTGGTGGGGGTCGCAGTCGCAGGCGGTGGCTGTCGCTTCTTTATGCGGCGCATCATCATTGGCGCGTCCCGCCAGATCGAATACGACCTCCGAAACGACTTTTTCGCACATCTACAAAGACTCCCGCTCGCGTACTACCAGGGTCAGCGGACCGGTGACCTGATGTCTCGGGCCACCAATGATCTCGGCGCGGTTCGAATGATGGTGGGACCCGCCGTCATGTATACGGGCACGACGTCGATTGTCTTTGTCGTGGCCGCGACCATGATGGTGTCGATCTCACCCCGGTTGGCTCTGTTCGCACTGTTGCCATTGCCGGTGGTGACGGCACTCGTCAAAGGATTCGGGAGCGCGATCTATCACCGCTCCGAGCAAATTCAGGAGCAGCTTGCCCGCGTCAGTGCGATAGTCCAGGAAGCGCTCGCCGGGGTCCGAGTCGTACGTGCGTATCGACGCGAGACCGCCGAGATGTCGCGTTTTGGGCGGGCGAACGAAGTCTATCTGGAACGGAGCCGCGCCGTGATCGGGCTCCAGGCGTTGTTCTACCCCAGTATGGCCCTTTGCCTGGGGCTGTCGTCGTTGGTTGTGCTGTGGCTAGGCAGTGGTCTGGTTGTGGCCGGTCAGATGACGGTCGGCGACTTTGTGGCGTTCAATGCCTATCTGGTCATGCTGACCTGGCCCATGATTGCCTTTGGCTGGGTTACAAACACCCTCCAGCGGGGGCTGTCCGCGTGGCATCGCATGCGAGCGGTGCTTGATACCACTCCAGATGTCGTCGGTCCGGCGATACATCGCTCCCTGCAAACGCGGGATGACGTTCGCGGGAAGGTGGAGTTCCGCAACCTCTCTTTTTCGTATGACGGGAGGCCGGTCCTCGACGCCGTGTCGGCCACGGTCGAACCTGGCCAAGTCCTGGCACTCATTGGCGCCACCGGCTCTGGGAAAACGACGTTGGTCGATCTGATTCCGCGGGTGTTTGACCCCCCTCGCGGCACGGTGTTTCTCGATGATGTCGACGTGCGGGACATTCCGTTGCCAGTGCTGCGCTCGGCTATCGGGTATGTCCGGCAGGAACCGTTTCTCTTTTCCGACACCATCCGAGAGAACGTCTCGTTTGGTGCGCGACACGGCGGCACCGACGATGACGTGGTTCGCCGTGCGGTGGAGGTGGCGCGTCTTGACAAGGATCTCGACGACTTTCCACTCGGTTCAGAGACGCTCGTGGGAGAACGGGGCATTACGTTGTCGGGCGGGCAAAAGCAGCGGGCGGCGATCGCGCGAGCGCTGGTCGGTGACCCTCGCGTCTTGATTCTCGACGATGTGTTGTCGGCCGTTGACACCCAGACTGAAGAAGAAGTGCTGAAGCGACTCGAGGACGTCGTCCGTCAGCGCGCGACTATCATCGTGGCCCATCGGATCTCCACCGTGCGAACCGCCGATCTCATTTTGGTGCTGCACCACGGCTCGGTGGTGGAGCGCGGGTCTCACGACGAACTGGTTGCCCGCGACGGAGTCTATGCCGGCCTGTACCGGCGGCAACGCCTGGAAGAGGAACTCGACCAGGTGTAGGAGTCGACGGACCGGTTTCGGACAGCCATGGTAGACGACGAAGTCCTCGGTAAAGCGTATGACGGTCGGCTGATGCGCCGCCTGCTGGAGTATCTGCAGCCGTATCGCCGCTCTGTGGGCATCGCGCTCGTCGCCATCGCGGGTCACTCGCTGATGCAACTCGTGCAACCGCTGCTGACGCGGATGGCGATCGATCAGCACATTCTCACAGGTAACCTGACGGGTCTTGACCGCATCGTGTTCGGGTACGCGGTCATTCTTCTCGGCTCGTTTGGGCTCGAGTATCTCGAGACATACACCATGCAGATGATGGGGCAGCGGATCATGTTCGATCTGCGCCGTGACATCTATGCCCACTTGCAGCGGCTCGACGTCCGGTTCTTCGACCGCAATCCGGTGGGACGGCTGATGACGCGGGTCACGACAGACGTCGATGCCCTCAACGATCTCTTTGCCTCGGGCGTGATCTCGGCGTGCCGGGACGTGCTGACGCTGGTTGGGATCATGGCGATTTTGACCGTGATGGATTGGCGTTTGGCCTTGGTCGCGTTTTCCGTGCTGCCGTTGATTGTGATCGTGACGCAGTGGTTCCGAATCCACGCGCGGGCATCCTATCGCGAGGTGCGACGCTGGATTGCGCGTATCAACTCGACGCTCCAAGAAAACATCACGGGGATGACAACCGTGCAGCTCTATGGCCGCGAGCCACGTAATTTTCTTCTGTTTGACGAGGTCAATCGTCAGCACCGGGATGCGAACCTCGACTCGATCCATTACTACGCGGCGTTTTACCCGGCGATAGAGCTGATCGGGGCGAGTGCGAGCGCAATGATTATCTGGTGGGGCGGTGGCTGGGCGATGGAGGGCACGCTTACACTTGGCTCATTAGTCGCGTTTCTACAGTATGTGCAGCGGTTCTTCCGGCCGATTAGCGACCTCTCGGAAAAATTCAATATTCTGCAGTCGGCCATGGCGTCGTCGGAACGGATCTTCGATCTGCTTGACACGCCGGTCGCGGTGACCGATCCAGACCCGGCGCTCGCGCCACGGATGCACCCCACCGGCTCGATTTCGTTCGAACATGTGTGGTTCGCGTATCGTGAAAGCGATTACGTATTGCGTGATGTGTCGTTTACGGTCGAGGCCGGGGAGCGGGTTGGGATCGTCGGGGCCACCGGAGCCGGGAAGACAACCCTGATCAATCTGCTCCTACGCTTTTACGACGTTAGTCGGGGACGGGTGACGGTGGGTGGGGCCGATGTCCGTGAGATGCCGTTGTCCCGGCTTCGTGGCCTTTTTGGCCTCGTACTGCAGGACGTGTATCTGTTCTCCGGAACAATCCGAGAGAATATTGCGTTCGGGCAGGCGAGGTCCGGTCCCGGGACCGACCACGAGTTGCCGTTTCTCCCCCGGGAGATCGAGGACGCCGCGCGGCACGTCCATGCTGACGAGTTCATCGCGCGTCTCCCTCGCGGGTTTGATAGCCCGGTTGCCGAACGGGGAGGGACACTTTCGGTCGGACAGAAACAGCTATTGTCGTTCGCTCGAGCACTCGCGGCGAAACCCGAGGTGCTTATTCTCGACGAAGCCACGTCGAGTGTCGATACCGACACGGAGTTGCTGATTCGCGATGCGCTGAAGACCCTCATGCGCGGCCGGACAACCGTGGCTATCGCCCACCGGCTTTCCACCGTGCAAGACATGGATCGTATCCTGGTGTTCCACCATGGTGAGCTCAGAGAGTCGGGCACGCATCAGGAACTGCTGGCCATGCGAGGTATCTACTATCGCCTCTACCAACTGCAGTACAAAGATCAGACCCGGTGACGCCGGCGAGCCGCCTAGGGTGATCGCGACAGGTGTCGTCTCGGACTGTTTTACCGCCGGAAGTGCTCGTATCCGGCAGGGAGTGGCTCGTCGTGGCCGTCACGCCGCAGGACGCAATCGGTCTCTTTTGTGACGTAGCCGATCGGAGTGAGGATCGGCTTGCCGGATCGGCGGCGAGCCGCGTCGACCCGCCGTCGCATGCCCGGAGGAGAGGTAAACAGTAATTCGTAGTCTTCTCCACCGGCCAAGGCGGCCGTCACTGGGTCAACCCCCTGCTGGCCAAACCACATCCGCGCCCCGGGCGCCACCGGAATCGCGGCCGCGTCGACCACCACGCCCGTCCCGCTCGCGCTGGCCAGCTGGCGGGCCCCATCGGCCAAACCGTCGCTGAGGTCGATACACGAGCGGGCGGCCCCGTGATGAGCGAGGTGCATACCCAGCCGGAGGCGCGGCTCGGGATAGAGGTATCGGTCGCGACACCGATCGAGGTCGCGTGCCGGTGTCCCGTCTTGCTTGTCGATGTCTGCGACCGGGGGCGTGCCCGCCCGGAGCAGCCCGAGACCGGCCGCTGCGGCGCCGACAACCCCGCTCATATACAAAATGTCCCCGGGCCGGGCCCCCGCCCGGGTCAACGCGCGGCGTCGCTTTACACTGCCGACCGCGGTGACGTCGACAAACAGCGGGCCTGGAGATGTCGTGATGTTTCCGCCGACCACAGCCGTGGCGTGGCGGGTAGCCAGTGCACTGAATCCCGCGACGAGCTGGTCAAGGGCAGTGATGGCCAACGACGGCGGTAGCGCCAGTGACAGCAGGGCATAGCGCGGCGTAGCGCCCATGGCGGCCACGTCGCTGAGGTTGGCGGCGAGCGCCTTGTGACCGATGGCACGCATCGGGCAGAAGGCGTGGTCAAAGTGGACGCCCTCGACCAGTGCATCTGTCGTGAGCACCAGAAGCTTCCCGCGGTCCGGCTCGATGATCGCGGCGTCGTCCCCGACCCCGACCACGAGAGTGGCGGGCGAGGTCCCGTCCAACCCGTCGCGCACGCGAGCGATGATCGCGTGCTCTCCGATGTCAGCGACAGTGAGCGAAGACAAGGCCAGCCGGTGTGGGTCCGTTATCGAGCGTAGTCGATGGCGAGGGTTTCTCGGATGACGGTGACCTTGATCTGGCCGGGGTATTCGAGTTCGTTCTCCACCAGTTTGGCGCCATCCTTTGAGACCAGACCGCCTTTTCATCCGAGACGTGTTCGCTTTCAACCATGATACGGATCTCCCGGCCGGCTTGTAGCGCGAAGGCTTTTGAAGCCCCCTTGAATGACTCCGCAATACCTTCGAGATTTTCGAGACACTTGATATACGTCTCGAGGATGTCTCGTCTCGCCCCGGGGCGAGCCGCGGAGATCGCGTCCGCCGCCTGAACCAACATTGCCTCCAGCGACGGCCAGTCGATGTCCATATGGTGCGCCGCCATTGCGTCGACCACTGCGTCGCTCTCTCCGTGCTGTCGCAAGAACTCGATGCCCAGCTCGAGGTGGGTGCCTTGAAGCTCCCGGTTCATCGCCTTACCAATATCGTGCACGAAGGCGGCGCGAACCGAGACATCGGCGTTGAGGCCCAGCTCGCGGGCCATAATCCCTGCGAGAAAGGCCACCTCCTTGGAATGGGAAAGAACATTCTGGCGATAGCTCGTGCGGAACTTGAGCCGGCCCATCAGGCGGTGGATCTCGGGGTGCATATCGTGAAGCCCGAGTTCGAAGGCCGTCGATTCTCCATCCTTGACCGCGGCCTCGTTCACTTCGGCCCGGACTCGTTCGACGACTTCCTCGATCCGGGCCGGGTGGATGCGACCGTCCGCCACCAGTTGCTCGATGGCCTGCTTGGCAACCGCGCGTCGCAGTGGGTCAAAATTTGACACAATTATAGCGTCCGGCGTGTCGTTAATGATGAGCTCTACCCCTGTGGCAAGCTCCAGCGCACGGATATTCCGACCCTCGCGTCCGATGATACGACCCTTGAGGTCGTCGCTGGGGAGGTCGACGACCGAGACCGTCGTTTCAATGGCGTGTTCGGGTGCGCTCCGCTGGATCGTCTTGGTGATGATCTGCTTTGCCTTCTCGGCCGCGGCTTCCCGGGCCTCGTGTTCGAGTCTCTTGACGAGATGTGCCGCATCACGCCGCGCCTCCGATTCGACCTGGCGGACGAGCACATCTTTGGCTTCTTCGGTCGTCATCCCGGCGAGGCGGTTGAGCTCACGTCGATGGTCGACTATCAGTTGCTCGTAGTCGATCTTGATGGCCGCAACGGAGGCCTCGGCCCGAGCGAGCTGTGTTTCACGTTCGCTCAGGGCCTGTTCAGCGTCGGTGACGGTCGTTTGTCGTTGGGCGGCCGCGCGCGATGCGTCCTCGAGCCGCCGCTCCTGCTGTAATGCACCGGCCTCACGCGTATGGGCGTTCCGCTCGGCGGCCGTCACGAGCTCGAGGGCCTGTTCTTTTGCAGAGAGTAGGAGTTCTTTGCTCTGGGTGGCTGCCTCTCGTTCGGCCTCGCGCAGTAGCTGTGCCGCGTCTGTCTCAGCCCGGCCCACGGTCCGGGCGGCGAGGCGGAGTCGGGTCAGGAACCACAGCGCGAAGACAGCGAGACAGACCCCGAGCGCGATCAAGAGTGTCGCGACTGGTGTCGGGGGGGAAGAGAGAAACGCCGTCATTCGCGATCCTGAGTCGGGAGCGCGATGCGCAGGCCCCTGCGCATGGGTTGGATGGCACGCAGGCCAAGCCGAGAGAGAAACCCCGCTTTGCCGTGTGGGGAGGTCGTATGAACCTGCCGTCGACAGGTGGAGCCGCTCGGTGAGCCTCGCTTCAGGCTTCCTCTCTACGAAGGCATGCACACCACGAAGCGTCGCAGCTCGCTTTGATAAAGCGTTGGCTCAAACGAGCCTCCGCACCATCACGCACATTGCAGGGATTACCCCACCACACGCCATCACCAGACCGCCGTCCGGCGGAATCCAGGGGCCGTAGCTATCTCGAACACGCGCTGTAAGACTACAACTAAGGAATCTTAAAACGAAGTCAAGCCCGGCGCAAGGATGCATCGATCGTGCGCCTCCCGTCTCCCGCCGAGAGAAAGCGGACGCCCGCTGCGTTCCCGCGGTGTCCCTACTGGCCGGCCAGCGCCCGGTCCACCAACTGCTCGAGTTCGAGCGTGACGTTGTCCGCGTCGCCGCGTTTGACCCGCGCCTTGCGATACCGAAAATACTCATCGGCAATATTGAGGGCGGCGAGAACCGCGACTCGTACCGAGTCACCGCTGGTTTTTTCGGCGGCCGTTTGCATCTTTCGGTCTACGTAGGTGGCGAGCTCGGTCACATAGGTCGTGTCCAAGCTGCTGCGGATTGGGTAGCGCTGCCCCAGAATGTCGACCGTGATCACGTCATGTTCAGCGTCAGTCATACCCTTCCCTCGACGTCCATGTCTAGCAGCCCGTGGTGAAAGTCCCTGCAGTCGACCGCCGCTGAGTGCGGCCGATCTGCGTTGTTCATCGGTCAAATACTGCCGGTGTTTTGCCTCTTCTCGCCTTGTTCGGCCGGCCAGGGGCGGTCTTCGTGCGACGCGGGACTTTCACCACGGGCTGCTAGACGCTGATTGATTCGAGCTGCTCTAGCATGTCAGTGACCTGTGTGCGGATCTGTTCGCGCTCCTGACGGAGGTTCGCCAGATCGGCACTGCTCGTCTCGGCCGTCGCCAACTGGTCCCGCAGCTCTTCTACTTCGCGACTCAGACCTAGATTGTCTTCGGTCGTTTGGGTGAGTTCGCTGCGTGTGCGCTCCAGGACAGCAATGAGGCCCTTCACTTTCTGCGCCAACCGCTCGATTGGTTCTACTTCGATGGTATCTGTCGTCATCAATTGCTACTTCCCGTCAATCATCAGTTTCGGTCCTCAACTATCAGCGCAACGTTGCACCGTGCTTCTGCGCGAGCGCAGGCACGACGATGTCGATCGCGGCCTGGACCTCGTCATCGGTCAGTGTTCGGTCAGGAGCTCTGAACATCAGTCGAAGGGCGAGACTTACGGAACCGGCGGGAATGCCTTTTCCCTCGTAGCGGTCAAACTCCCGCACACTCACGAGTGTATCCGGCGCGGCGGCACGGATCGTGTCACGAAGTGCCGCGGCAGGCAAGGCACTATCGATGAGCAGCGCAAGGTCACGGATGATTGAGGGCTGACGGGGCACCGGCGATGCTCTCAGCTGGTCTCTGTCGACGGCGACTGCTTCGAGCGCGGCGATATCTAGTTCGGCCACATAGATGTCGCCCCCGGTAGGGGGAAACCCGCGCGACTCGGCGATTGACGGCTGCAATTGTCCGAGCCATCCGATGTGGCGTGTCTCACCGCTGGGGTCCACGGCGGTGACGGCGGCCGCCCGGCGGGGTACGAGCATGCGATAGGCTGCCGCCGCGAAATCGGGGTGTACACCGAGCGCATCGCACAGTCGGTCGACCAGCGCTTTCAGATCAAAGAAGTCGACCGGCCGCTCTTCAGTGCTCCAATGTTCCATATGAGCGGCGCCAGTAATCGCGATGCCAACCCCGGCCGACTCACCGCGCTTTCGGTCGAAACGCTTTCCTATTTCGAACAGCCGGACATCGTGTCGTTCTCGACGTCGATTGCGGACAAGCGAATCCAAGAGTCCCGGCAGGAGGCTTGAACGAAGCACCGTATATTTTTCGGAGAGGGGATTCGTGATGCGGGCCATCTGGCCATCACCGAGTTCGTCTACCGCACACAGCCGGGCGGCCTCCTCCTCGATAAAACTGTAGGTGATGGCCTCTGAACAACCGCCCGCGGTGAGCGTGTCTCGAAGAATGCCGTGGCGTTGAAGTGATCGGTTTCGAGGAGCGGGCGGTCTGACCAACGCCGGAAACGTCGACGGCAGGGTGTCATACCCGTGATGACGCGCGACCTCCTCGATGAGGTCCACTTCTCGCCGTACGTCGACACGGAAACTGGGCACGGTGACGACCCATGCCGGACCAGGTGCGGTGGTGGAGTCGTCGGCTGGACCCGGCAGTATTCGAAATCCGAGCCGTTCCAACGTGCGAGGCACAAATGCCGGGTCAATGGTCACGCCCAGCAAACTTGTAATACGGTGATGGCGTAACACGATCGTCGGTTGCGCACGGACCGACGGATAGCGATCAACAAGAGGGCCTCGCATGGCGCCCGCGCCGATTTCGGTTAGCAGCGTCACCGCTCGTTGGAGCGCTCGGACAGGCGCGTCGATGTCTGCTCCCCGTTCGAACCGATACGAGGCGTCGGTCGAGAGCCCAAGGCGGGTGCTGGTTCGCCGGACCGATGTCGGTCGGAAATATGCGCTTTCGAGGACCACCCGACGTGTCTCGTCCCCGACCTCGGCGGTGGCGCCGCCCATGACACCCGCGACCGCCTGAGGACGCGCTGTGTCGGCAATGACCAGCATCTTGGGGTCGAGAGTCCGATCCTGACCATCCAGCGTCCGGATGTGCTCACCTGGGGTGGCCCGCCGAATTCGAAGCTCAGGTGTTTCGAGACGGTCGAGATCGAAGGCGTGCATCGGATGGCCACTCTCGATCATCACGTAGTTGGTGATGTCAACCACGCTATTGATCGGCCGGATACCTGTCGCCAGAAGACGCTCCACGAGCCACGCCGGAGAGGGAGTTGGAGTGATGTCGGCCACGGCCGCCGTATAGCGCGGGCACAGCTCGGAGTCCTCGATGACCACCGAGACCGCGGCGTGCGTCGTGTCGTTGTCACTCGTGTCGCCGGGTGTAAACAAGCTCGTGTTCACGGCGGGCAGACACAGGTCGACGTCGTAGACGGTCGCGACCTCGCGCGCAATTCCCGCGACGTTGAGACAGTCAGGACGATTGGTCGTGATCTCGAGATCGAGAACAGCGTCCGGTCCGCCGGGAGGGTCGACAGCACCCACCGACGCGTCTGATGGCCAGGGGTCGACCGCAGATACTTCGAACCCCCGCATCGTTAGGACGTCCGCCAGTTCTTTGATGCTCGCGTCGGTCGGGGCGAGCTCACGCAGCCATGAAACGAGAATTCTCAATAGGGAAACTGCTCCAGGAGTCGCAAGTCATTGTCGTAGAACTGTCGAATATCCTCGACGTGGTATTTCAGAATCGCCACTCGGTCGATGCCGAGTCCAAACGCCCAGCCCGTATACCGCTCCGGGTCGTAGCCGACCGCTTCAAAGACCGCGGGGTGGACCATCCCGCTTCCCAAAATCTCGAGCCAGCCAGTCTTCTTGCAGACGGGGCATCCATCGCCTTTGCAGAAGACGCACGTGATAAAGACCTCGGCGCTGGGCTCCGTATACGGGAAGTAGCTCGGCCGGAACATCACGTGGATGTCGGGGTCGAAGAGCTGTCGTAGAAAGCACTCGAGTGTGCCCTTGAGGTCGGTCATCGTCACGCGCTCGCCGACCACCAGTCCCTCGACCTGCTGGAACATTGGCGAATGTGTCAGGTCGGGCGTATCACGTCGGTAGACAAGGCCCGGTGCGATGATACGTACCGGGGGGGCGTGCGTTTCCATGTACCGGATCTGCATCCCGGACGTGTGGGTGCGGAGCAGGGTGGCTGGTCGGTGTGCGCGGTCGGCGCCGGTGGGGAGGCCGTCCCGGAGATAGAGGGTGTCCTGCATGTCGCGGGCCGGATGCTCGGCCGGCATGTTGAGCGCTTCAAAATTGTGGTAGTCGTCTTCGGCTTCCGGACCGTGAAGGGTTTCGAAGCCGAGACCAGAGAAAATGCGTTCGATCTCCTCTCGAATCGTCGTCAGGGGGTGGCGGTGACCGCGACGGATGCCGCGACCCGGGAGCGTGACGTCGACGTAGTCCTCCCCGACGCGTGGAGACGCTAGCGCGTTGCGGCGGTCAGCGAGCGCGTCGTCAATCACTCGTTTGAGGGCGTTTGCGCCCTGTCCCAGCGCTCGCCGGTCGCCCGGCGCCGCCTGCGCGACGCTCTTGAGGAGGGCGACGACGGCACCCTGTTTGCGGCCAAGGTAGCGGGCGCGGAGGATCTGGAGTTCGTTCTGGGTCGAGACGGCGTCCAGTTCCGTCAGAAAAGTGGCGCGAAGGCGTTCGATCTCGGCGGCGGCGGTCACTGGACTCTCACGACGGCGCACGGCTGGACTGGACCGCCCACGAATGGGCCACTAGTGCGGTGCACTAGGACACTATGCCGCGGTGGCAGTCTTGACCTGACCAGCCAGATGCGCGAAGGCCGCCGGTTCGCGGGCCGCGAGGTCAGCGAGCGATTTGCGGTCCAAACCGATCCCTGCGGCTTTCAGCCCGCTCATGAACTGGCTGTAACTCAGGCCATGTTCGTGCGCTGCGGCGTTGATTCGGATAATCCAGAGTCGCCTAAAATCGCGTTTCTTTCGCCGTCGGCCCACGTAGGCATATGCCAGTGATGTGTCGACTGCTTCTTTGGCTGCGCGATACAGCTTACTTTTTGTCTGGTAGAACCCCTTTGCGCGCGCCAGCAGACGCTGACGCTTCCGTCGCCGAAGAGGACCACGTTTTACTCGAGGCATGGGTGTTGTTCCTATTTATACGGAATCATCCGCTCCAAACGAGGAGTGTCCGCTTCTGAGACAAGGGCGGTGCCCCGCATATTGCGGCGCCGTTTCGCCGATTTGCTGGTGAGGATATGTTGCTTGAACGCTTTGGCGCGACGCACCTTGCCGGTTCCTGTTTTGCCGAACCGCTTGGCGGCGCCACGGTGGGTTTTCATCTTTGGCATAGATACTCCGGGGGACGGCGGTGCATTAGCGTCCCTTCTTCGAGGCGGTCTGACTCGACAAGATCGTGTGCATCTGATTGCCTTCCATGCGGGGCACGTTCTCCTGGATGGCTAGGTCGCCGAGATCCTCGACCAGCCGATCCAAGATATGCCGACCAAACTCGGGATGAGCCATCTCACGCCCTCGAAAGAAAATCGTCGCCTTCACCTTGTCACCCTGGGCGAGAAAGCGCTCGACGTGCTTCTTCTTGAAGTTGTAGTCGTGCTCGTCGACTTTTGGCCGGAATTTGATCTCTTTGATTTCGATCGTCTTCTGACTCTTCTTCGCCTGGCGGGTTCGCTTTTGTTCTTGATACTGATAGCGACCGTAGTCGGTGATACGACACACAGGCGGTTGCGCCGTTGGCGACACCTCCACCAAGTCGAGGCTCTTTTCGCGGGCGATGATCATGGCTTGCTGCGGTGGCATCACCCCAAGCTGCGCACCCTCGTCATCGATCACTCGAACTTCCCGGACGCGAATCCGTTCGTTGATCCGGGTGCGACTTTGACGAAAATCTCTGCGTGGTCCTCGAAAAGCGATATCCGACCTCCTCGGGTTAGGACCCGTCGTTCCAGACCGAATCCATCATTCTACTCTTTCTTCGCGGATGACGGCCGGCTCTTTCGAGCAATCTCGTCGAGAGCGGCCGCCAAAAACGTGTCGACCGAGGAGGCGCCTTGATCACCGGCCGAGCCGCTTCTGACTCCGACGCCGCCGTTGGCGACCTCGCGGTCCCCGACCACGAGCATGTAGGGCAATTTCTGCAGCTGGGACTCGCGGATTTTGAGGCCGATCTTTTCCTGACGGGCGTCGACCTCGACGCGGAGCCCGGCGGCGGTCAAACGGGTGGCCACAGTGCGGCAGTACTCGATATGACGGTCGGCGATCGGCAGGAGCATCGCTTGGACCGGGGCGAGCCAGAGCGGGAATCGTCCCGCGTAGTGCTCGATCAACAGTGCGATAAAACGCTCGAAGCTGCCAAAGATCGCTCGGTGGATGACCACCGGCGTGTGCTCGGCGTTGTCAGACCCGATATACGTCAGCTTGAAACGCTGCGGCATCAAGTAGTCGAGCTGAATCGTGGCACACTGCCAGCGTCGTCCGATCGCATCGGTGATGTGGATGTCGATCTTTGGACCGTAGAAGCTGCCGTCACCCTCGGAGACGACGTAGGGTATCTCCGCCGCCACCAGTGCCTCGGTGAGCTGTGTCTCGGCATGGTCCCAGGTAGCGATCTCGCCGAGGTAGTCCTTTGGACGGGTGGAAAGCTCGAGCGCGTATTCGAGGCCGAAATCTGTGTAGACCCGTCCGATGAGTCGAAGCAGCCGCTCGACCTCCTCGCCGATCTGGTCGGGCGTGATGAAACAATGCGCGTCGTCCTGTGAAAACTGCCGGACGCGGGTGAGACCGGACAACACTCCCGAGGCCTCGTTACGATGAAGGACGCCCTGGTCGTGATACCGCAGTGGCAGGTCGCGATAACTCCGGGTTTGGGCATCGAACATCAACATGTGCGCAGGGCAGTTCATCGCCTTGAGTGCCGATTGCTCGGCGTCGGATTTGGGTGGCGAGCCCTCAGCGCTCGGCTGCGATCCTTCGCTAACCAGGAACATATTTTCGCGATAGTGCTCCCAATGCCCGGACGTTTCCCACAACTGCTTGTTGTAGATGAGTGGGGTTCGGACCTCCTGATACCCCTCGGGAGCGAGCACACCGCGCATGTAGTCGGCGAGGAGGGTGTACAGCACCGTGCCTTTTGGTTGCCAAAACGGCGCGCCAGGGGCCCACTGGTGAAACGTAAATAATCCGAGCTCTCGGCCGAGTTTGCGATGGTCGCGTTTTTTTGCTTCTTCGAGCCGGGTCAGGTGGGCCTGGAGGATCGAATTCTTGAAGAACGCCGTGCCATAGATCCGCTGCATCGGCTGGTTTTGAGCATCGCCCTTCCAGTAGGCGTTCGAGCTACTGAGCACTTTGAATGCTTTAAGCCGGCCGGTGGAGGGCACATGAGGGCCGGTACAAAAGTCCATAAACACGTCGTCAATCGTGTAGCACGAGACGACCGGCCCGCCTTTTTCTTCGATGAGTTGAACCTTGAGAGGTTCGCCTTTCTTGTCAAAGTGCGCTTTGGCGTCCTCTTTCGGTAGCATCCGTCGCTGATACCGAAGGTTGCGCGACGCGAACTCTTTCATCTTCTGCTCGATGGCCACTAGGTCTTCAGGTACAAACGGTCGGTCGACCACAAAGTCGTAGAAAAACCCCTCGTCGGTCGGCGGCCCAATTCCGCACTGCGCCTCGGGGAAGAGGGCGGTCACGGCGGCGGCCAGCAAATGCGCGGTCGAGTGCCGGTACAGATCGAGCGCCCCGGCAGAGTCGGCGGTGACCATCGCCACCGTCGTGTCGGCGTCCAACCGATGCGTCAGGTCGACCATCTTGTTATCGACCATCGCGGCCAAGGATTGCTTGGCCAGTCGAGATGAGATGCCCTCAGCCACCTCCAGGACCGGCGTGCCAACCGGGACGCGACGTGTTGATCCGTCGGGGAGCGTGACGGTGATCTGACTCATAGGGGTCGGAGCATGGCACTCTCAACGCCTGTTGTGGAGGTCAAGTGAAGGAACGCAGAAGAAATGGGAAGAAACATGGTAGGCACGGGCGGACTCGAACCGCCGACCTCCTGCATGTCAAGCAGGCGCTCTAACCAACTGAGCTACGCGCCTATCTCTCTCCGGTTCGGTCACGACAGCGTTCGGAGATGGTCGAGACCGCGCTCGAGAATAGCGTCGTCGGCCGGCCACGGCTCGCCAAGCTCGATAAATGGTGTTTCGACTTCGACCATGGCCACTACGCCGAAACGATGGAGTGGGGAGCCGTCCCCGGTCAAGTAGCGCGCCCATGATAGCCAGAGCCCGGTGCCATCGGAAAGCTTTACCAGCCGTTGGAGGCTGACACGTCCGCTAGTTCGCTGGCCGACGGTTTCCGCGCGTCCGGTGCTGGTGAGGCTCGCGACAAAAAGTTCGGCCGCGTGGGCCGTTCCCGGATTTGTCAGAAGGACCACCGGCATCTCGAAGGCGTCCGAGCCAGCGGTTGCCTCCACCATGATCTCCTGGGAATCATGCTCTGTCCGGCGAAGGAGGGTTCCGGTCGCGACAAAGAGTCGAGCCGCGGCGATTCCTTCTTCAAACAATCCGCCGGCAGTATTTCGAACGTCAATGACAATGCGGTTCGCTCCTCGGTCGGCCAGGCCGTCGATGCGTGACTTCAGCTCTTGGGCGACACCTGGAGTGAACTCGGCAACTCGAACATACCCGATTTCCGCGTCGAGTTCCGACCCAGACTCGGCCTCGATAAGCCTGTCGGTGACGTTGGGAGCGGACACTCGCTCGCGGGTCAGTTCGATGTCATACGGCTCTTGAGTGGTACCTCGCAGCAGCGAGAGCGACACGGTCGTTCCCGGCTCCCCGCGCAGCAGACGTTCGGCTTCGACCGCCGAGACAAAGCGGGTTGTCTTGCCGTCGATGGTCCGAAGATAGTCACCCGCGGTCAAACCGGCGCGCGCGGCGGGCGAGTCATCCCGCGCCGCGACGATCTGAATGTAGTACTGCTGGGTGAGTTCGAGACCAAGCTCGCCCTCGGGCAGAGCGGTCCCGGCCTCGAGTCGCGAGACGTCTTCGGCGGCAAGGAAGGCGCTGTCCGGATCGAGCCCACCGGCGAGCCCTCGTAGCGCCCCCTTCATGACGGCGTCGAGGTCAACCTCCTCAACGTAGTTGCTCGCGATGAGAGAGACAACGTCCTCGAAGATACGCAGGTGCCGATAGGTATCTTCGCGCGCGGCCGCTTGACTCAGGAAGCCGCCCACCATGGTAAACACCACCAAGGGCACGGTTGCGAACAGAACGCCAAGACGAGTACGCCGACTCATGATGAGCATTATAGTACATGGGTGCGTCTCCTTGGTGTAGACATGGGGGTCCGCAGGGTTGGTTTGGCGAAGAGTGACCCCTCTGGTGTCCTGGCGACGCCCCTCCGAACACTGCGGGTCTCAGGCCCCCTCGCTTCCGTTGTCCAAGCCGTGGTCGACGAGATAGATCGTCTAGGCGTGGAAGATGACGGTGTGGCGGGGGTCGTCGTCGGCGTGCCTCGCTCATTGGATGGCCAACCGCACGAACAGACGACCCGGACGCTTGCCTTCGTCGAGTCGCTGCGTTCGCGAGTGAGCGTGCCCGTTCACCTGCAAGACGAGCGCTTGACGAGCCGTGAAGCCGAGAGCAAGTTAGCGCTCGTCGAAAAAGATTGGCGGCGCCGAAAGGGGCGTCTTGATGCGGCCGCCGCCGCGGTCCTTCTCCAAGACTTTCTCGACCAACAGCGGCCGCACCTGCAGGCAGACTGGAGCGATAGCCCATGAGGCGGCGCGTTGTTCTCGGCGCTCTAGCCGGGCTTGGGGGTATGGCGGTCGTCCTTGCGATTGGCGCCTATGTCGTCGTGAGCCAGCTGCGCACGAGGCTCGAGACCGCCTATCGTGGCTACGCCGGCCCGGAGGTCTACGTCGAGGTTCAGCCGGGAGATTCGTCGCTGGCCATTGCGCGCCGGTTGGCGGCGGCAGGGGTGGTTCGGGACGACTGGACGTTCCGGCTGGCCGCGTGGCGAAGCGGTCGTGACCGTGAGCTCCAAGCCGGTGAATATCGATTCGACACACCGCTCTCGCCTTTGGCACTCGTTGACGTCGTGGCTGACGGCCGCGTGTATCTCCGACAGATCACTTTTCCGGAAGGCCTAACGCTGTCGGAGATTGCCAATGTTTTTGAGACTCGCGGCTTCGGCCTGGCTAGCGAGTTTCTGGGGCAGTCTCGCCGTGTCGAGCTCATCGCCGACCTCGACACCTCGGCCTCCGACTTAGAGGGATATCTATTTCCCGAAACATACTCGCTTCCCCGAGACGCGACCGCCGGCGACCTCGTAGAGTCGATGGTGACTGAGTTTCGTCGCAATTTTGACCAAGCATTGCGGCAAGAAGCGAGTCGCCAAGGTCGGACCGTTCGGGAGGTTGTGACGCTGGCATCACTCATCCAAAAGGAGACCGGTACCGATGCCGAACACGGCCTGGTGTCGTCCGTGTACAACAATCGTCTCCGCATCGGGATGGGGCTTCAATGTGACCCAACTGTGATTTACGCGCTCCAGCGTGACGGGTTGTATGACGGGAACTTGACACGAGACAACTTGCAATACGACTCGCCCTACAACACCTACCGCTATCCTGGTCTTCCGCCTGGACCCATCGCGACGTCTGGTCGAGCGGCCTTGGAGGCCGCGCTGCACCCTGAGGACGTGTCCTATCTCTACTTTGTCAGCCGAAACGATGGCACCCATGAATTTGCCAACACGCTCGCCGAGCACAATCGCAACGTGCGGCAGTGGCAGGTTGAGTACTTCCGCGCCCGTCGTCGTGCCCAGCAGTAGCGCTCAGGTTGTGTCATGGAGACCCATCTCATTGACTGTCCGTATTGCGGCGAGCGGCTCGAAGTTGCGATCGATCTGTCGGTGAGACACCAGGAGTATGTCGAGGACTGCCAGGTGTGTTGTTCTCCGATGACGTTGGTGGTGACCCTTGCCGACGACCGCACGGTGAGCATCGACGCCCGGTCGGACGACGAGTAGCCGTGCCCACGCGTGCGGCTGTGCTCAGCGCGTGTTCGTAGTCGGTTTCGTCTCGGAGCCCGGTCCGGCTCATCGAACCGTTTCAGCGGAGCTCGCGCATATAATGCCACCAGTCCGGTGGAGGGCCAGCTTCTGATGCCAATCGATAGCCACGCGCGACGCGTCTGTGTGAGTTCTCTTGGGCCTGTGTGGCGATGCCTTCTCGGGGTAGGGCTTTTCGTCCTGCCGGCGTCGAACGTAGACGCCCAGCCACGTGAGTCGCTCGACGTGGCGGGGGTCACCGCGCCGGTCGAGATCGTTAAGGACCGCTGGGGGATCTCGCATATCTATGCCGAGAACGAGCACGACTTGTTCTTCGCGCAGGGGTATAACGCGGCCCGTGACCGTCTGTTCCAATTGGAGGTGTGGCGGCGGCAAGCCACCGGGACGGTCGCGGAGATCTTGGGCGCCCGTGAACTGACCCGGGACATCGGGACGCGGCTCCACCGGTTTCGCGGTGATTTGGAAGCCGAGCTCGGCCATTATCATGACCGGGGTGGAACGATCATCCGGGCGTTTGTCGCCGGGATCAACGCGTATGTTGACCAGACCCGTCGTCAACCGGACTTGCTCCCGATAGAGTTCCAGCTCCTCGATATCACGCCGGGACACTGGACCCCCGAGGTGGTGATCTCTCGTCACCAAGGTCTCGTCGGCAACGTCATGTCCGAGATTCGCACCGCGCGCGCGGTCGCCCTTCTCGGAGCGGACGCTGTGAAAGAACTGAATTACTACTACGGCGACCCCGATATATCGCTAGATCCTGCGATCGACGCGTCGCTCCTCGATGACGACATTCTGGAGCTGTATCGCGCCCACCGGCGCTCGCTCACCTTCGAACCAGAGGATGTCGCAGCCGCGTGGCGCGGAGACTCAGCGACGTTTGCGCGGCTCGCCGCCTCGATGCCAAGCGAGCTCGATTTGGTAGACGCCGACCGGGATGCCATCGGGAGTAACAATTGGGTGGTGCACGGAACTCGCACCGTGACCGGAAAGCCGATCATGGCCAACGATCCCCATCGCTCGCAGAGTGCGCCGTCGTTGCGGTATTGGGTGCATTTGGTGGCGCCCGGTTGGAACGTGATTGGCGGGGGTGAGCCGACGTTGCCGGGTGTCTCGATCGGGCACAATGAATACGGTGCGTGGGGGCTGACGGTCTTTGGACAGGACAACGAAGACCTCTACGTCTACGAGACAAATCCCGACCGCCCGAACCAATATCGATATCTCGGTCGATGGGAAGATATGACCGTCGTCGCGGACACGATCGCCGTGAAAGGGCGAGACGCCGTCGAGGTCGAGCTTAAGTACACCCGCCACGGTCCCGTGCTGTTCGAGGACGACGCGAACCATACCGCCTACGCCTTGAGTGCGGCCTGGCTCGACTACGGGTCCGCTCCGTATCTGGCGAGTCTCAGGATGGACCAGGCGCGCAGCTGGGAAGAGTTCCGCGAGGCGTGTCGATACAGCCGAATTCCCTCCGAGAACATGGTCTGGGCCGGTGTGGACGGCACGATCGGGTATCAAGCCGTTGGCGTGTCGCCCATCCGTCGCACGCATAGTGGCCTTGTGCCGGTGCCAGGGGACGGTCGCTACGATTGGGATGGGTTTCTCCCGATTCTTGCGCTGCCGAATGTGACCAATCCGGAGAAAGGGTTTTTTGGCACGGCGAACAACTATCTCGTGCCCGAGGGCTACGAGCATTGGGAGGCGTTGCACTACACCTGGGGGGACCAAATGCGCGCGGCGCGAGTCGAGGAAGTGCTGGGTGCCGGTCGCCACATGACGGTGATGGATATGATGCGGCTGCAGCATGATGAGCTCGCGGTGGCGGCCCGGAATCTTGTCCCACTGTTACGTGATCTGGGCGGCCTGGAGGGCGCTGCGGCCGAGGCGAGAGCGCAGTTGCTCACGTGGGATTACGTGCTTGATAGAGACTCGGTCGAAGCCGCGATCTACGTCAGCTGGGAGCGGGAGCTTGCGGATCGCGTGCACGAGCTGATGGTGCCGTCGGGCGCGCGGGATTATGTGCGCTCGATCAACACGAAACGGATGCTCGACTGGCTAGTGGCGCCGGACGGCCGTTTCGGCGCTGACCCACTGGCGGGACGCGACGCGCTCCTCCGAGACGGTTTACACGCGGCAGTTGCCGACTTGACGGCGCGATTCGACAGCACTGACATGAGCGCGTGGACATACGGCGACGTGCGTTTCAAACATGCCATCATTCGTCATCCGATGAGCGCGGCCGTCAGCGAGGATTTGCGGCGGCGTTTGGACGTCGGGCCGCTGCCTCGGGGCGGCTATGGCGGCACCGTCCACAACACCGGGACTGGTGACAATCAAACCTCGGGCGGGTCGTTCATGATCGTGGCGGACACGGCCAATTGGGACAACTCGGTCGGGTTGAACAATCCCGGTCAGGGCGGAGATCCCGACGACCCGCACTATCGCGACCTGTTTGAAGTGTGGGGCCGCGGTCGGTACTTTCCGGTCTTCTATTCACGTTCGAAGATCGACTCCGTGACCGAAGCGACACTGACCCTGGAACCGATGAACCCGACCCAGGGCGGCGCGGGCGCTCCGTAAATTCTCAAATACGCCGCAACAACCCGACGTCACATCCACGTCCAACTCTTTGGAGGCAACCATGCTGGCTCGTATCCGTGTATCTGTCGCGGTCACCGCGCTCATCGCTGGCGTCAGTCTGAGCGTCGCTGGGAGCGCGTTTGCACAGCTCAGCGCTACCACCGCGTTTCTCGCGCATGTGTCGAACGAATATCGTGTCGTGCCCGACGTGACCTATCTGGCCGCAAGCGGGGGCGAGAACACCGCTGACTTGTATTTACCCAGAAACACCGATGGCCCAACACCTGTACTCATGTATATCCATGGCGGTGGCTGGGTGGGGGGCAACAAGGAAGCCAATGTGCTCAGGCTGTTGCCGTATCTGGAAAGAGGGTGGGCGGTCGTTAACGTCCAGTATCGACTGGCCCGGGTCGAGGGCGCTCCAGCGGCGGTGGAAGATTGTCTGTGCGCGTTGCGATGGGTGATTCGGAACGCCGAGGAATACAACTTTGACACCTCTCGCATTGTCACGACCGGAAACTCGGCCGGCGGACATTTGGCGTTGACCACAGGAATGATTCCGGCCTCGGCCGGTCTCGACCGCCAGTGTCCGGGACCAGAGGAACTCGAGGTTGCGGCCGTCGTCAACTGGTATGGAATCACCGACGTGGCCGACCTGATTGACGGTCCCAACACGAAGAGCTACGCCGTACAGTGGCTGGGGAGTCTGACCGACCGCGCTGACGTCGCCGCCCGCGTGTCGCCCCAGACGTACGTCCGAGCTGGACTCCCGCCGATCTTGACGATCCACGGCGACGACGACCCCGTGGTACCGCATCAGCACGCTCTCGACCTGCATGAACAGTTGGGGCAGGCCGGGGTCGTGAACCAGCTCCACACCGTGCCAGGCGGGCATCATGGCGGGTTTGACCGCGACCAGACATTGGCAATCTGGGAAACGATCGCTTCCTTCCTGGCTGACCAAGGGCTTGGTGGGACCGCCGTGCCCTCTCAGGAGCAGTAACCGATGTCGCTCACGCGTCTTCTGCGCTGCGTGGTCTTTGCTGGTGTCCTCGCGCTGAGCAGCGGATTGCCGGGTTCGGTGTTAGCCGAAGGCGAGCTAGACGCGTTGGTGGGAGCGTTTTGGGCCGCCGTCACCGATGAGGAACGGTTGGCGGCCCGCAACGCGATTCTTTCGGCGGACTCCAGGTATGAATTTTCCAGCGTCGCTGAGGCCATGCGCCATGGGCGGCGGTACTCGGCCGACGTCGGGCGCGGCCGGCAGTTGCGTACACGTCGCAACCGCGACGGCGTCGAGTTCCCGTATCTGGTCCATGTGCCGGAGTCCTACGACCCGTCCCGACCCTATCCGGTGCGGGTCTATCTTCACGGCGGGATCATGCGTCCGAAGCGAGACGACGGGAGCTGGTGGCGCAACCCTGACCGGTTTGTTCGCGACGACACAATCGTGGTCTTTCCGACGTCGTGGCCCGAGTCGATTTGGTGGCAGCGCAGCCAGGTCGAAAACCTGGCGGGTCTCCTCAACGACATAAAGCGCCAATATCACATCGACGAGAACCGGCTGTTCTTGCTTGGGGTTTCGGACGGGGCGACCGGTGCGTACTACCACGCGTTCAAGGCTACGACGCCCTGGGCGGGGTTTCTTCCTTTTATCGGCCATCCGGCGGTGCTTGGGAATCCCTCGTCCGATGTGGGCGGCGAGATGCACGTCGTGAACTTGACCGGTAAGCCCTTCTTTATCGTCAATGGTGGTCGGGACCGACTGTATCCCGTGGCCTCTGTCGAGCCCTATCTGGAACTCTTCGAACGTGCGGGCGTCGCGATGGATTTTCGTCCGCAGCCGGAGGGTGGTCACAATTTGGACTGGTGGCCTGAGCTCACCGATGCGATTGACGAGTTTGTCGCCGACACCCGCCGAGAACCCTTGCCTGATCGTTTGTCCTGGCGGACGGAAAACACCGACGCCTACAACCGCACGCACTGGCTCGTCATCAACGAACTTGCCGAGTCGGGCGATGGACCGTCTGCCGAGAGTCGGCGGGCATCGGACCCCGCAAACTCGCTCCGACGACGTATGCCGGCGACGCCGCTGGGGCTGAGCACAATCGGCGAGCTGGAGGGTGGCGCTGGGCTCCGACTGATGGACGTGGGCGCCGAATCGGTCTTTGCGCTGGCGGGTGTCGAAGCCGACGACGTTCTCGTGTCGGTGAATGGCCGTGTCATGAGCTCGGTCGATGATTTGCGTAGCGAGCTCGTCGGATTTTCGCCCGGGGACGAGCTGCCGATCGGGGTCGACCGCGACGGTCGACGGCTCGAGCTCGTGGCGGCGTATCCGGACATCTGGACGGAGCAGGAACGTGCGGCGTTCCAGCATCAGCGCCGCTCGGGTGTCGTCGAGGTCACACGCGATGGCAATACGGTTGTCGTGTCCAGCGAGCGCGTGGCTCGATTCACGCTACTGTTGTCACCGGACCGCTTCGATTTCTCTCAACCCGTGCGGGTTGAGACAAATGGCGTGATCTCCCACGGCGCGGTGATTGAGCCGAGTGTCGAGACGATGCTGCGGTGGGCGGCGATCGATCAGGATCGGTCGATGCTCTTTGGCGCGGAGCTCGAAATCGAGGTCCCCGACCGCTGATCCGAACCCGAACCGCGGCCGACCTACCGGCAGGGCGATGAGTCACTCAAGGGACAGAGTGTCCTGATCTGTGCACGTCATCCGGCTCTTCTCCGCGGGAAATCTGAAGAAAATCGAGTCCTGGCGGCGGCACGGGCCTTGCGCAACAGCTAGAGTGAATCGCCTGCGCCTGTCTGATTGGAGAACGGAAGTGCGTCTAACAAAACCGATTGCTGTCGTTGGGTGTTGTGTCGCGGCAATGATGTTGTGGGTTGGCACGGCGGAGGCACAGCGACGGGCTGTCCGGCGCGGCTCCGGGAGGGCAGTGAGCGCCCCTCGCACGAGGGTCGCGCCGGCGCGCGGTCGCGGCTATCGGAATTATCGCGTGAATCGTCCGTATCGAGCCTATGGCCCGTATTACTACGGTGCGTATGACCCGTTCTTCTATGGACCCTATGCGTATGGACATTATCCGTACTACGGCGCTCAGTATCTTCGCGGCTCGGTGCGGCTTCAGGTAAAGCCGGAGCAGACCGAGGTCTTTGTCGACGGCTACCACGCGGGGCTCGTCGACAGTTATGACGGGTTCCTGCAGCGTCTGCACTTGCCACCGGGCGAGCACGAGATCGAGCTCTATCTCGACGGGCATGAAAGCGTCCGCGAGACCTTCTATCTCGTTGAGGGCCAGACCTACAAGATGCTCCACGAGATGGTACCTTTGGACGCTGGGGTGCCTCAACCCGAGCGTCCGAGACCGCCCGCCCGCACATATCGGAATGTCGACCAGCTTTTCGACCCCAGTCTGGGTCCGAACCCCGACCCAAGCGTGGATCCAAACTACGACCCGAACTTGGAACCGAACTTGGACCCGAGCGCTGGCCGGGGACCTAGTCAGGGCATCGAACCGAATCGTGTCCATCGGCGCCGCCTCGGAGCCTCGGAGCCGCCACCGAATCCCGCGGGCGCCTTTGGACGCGGTGGACTTCCGAACGCTCCCGAAACGTCCCGGCCGGCTCCGGCAAGCGCCGACCAGTTTGGCCGGCTGACCATCCGGGTTCAACCCGAGGACGCCCAGGTGGTTATTGACGGACAGACGTGGGTGGGCGGTCTCGGCCGACTGGAGGTCGAGTTGGGGGTCGGACAGCACGTGGTCGAGGTCAGGCGTGACGGTTATCGCCCTTACCGGACCGAGGTCGACATCCGGGAGGGCGATGGCACCGGGCTCAACGTGAGCCTGCCTCGCGTCGAGTGAGTGCCCCCCGGGGCTAGGGGACAGCATGCTGACGGTCGCTGCCGTCGGTTGACGTGGCGGCTCGGTCCACCTCTGTAGTGAAGCTCGTTCGACGCGGCGCTCATAGGGCCGGCGCTTCAGAGACAACAGGGAGGGCCGGCGACGCCGGTCTCGATTGGTCCAGGCACTTGCCCCGACGTAGATCACGGGATAGATTTGCGTCGCGGGTAGCATCCTGGCGGTAGGTTGCGGCGCGAAGCACCCGAGTCCTTGGTGTGCCGTGACGCCGCGGAAGTACCGGTCACCCGTATTCGGGTGCACGACGTCCGAGAGGAGGACCGTCTGATGACCGATCATCTTGCCCGGTATCTTTCTGGCGCCGGCCTTGCGGTTGGCGTGTGCGTCGCCCTCGGACCTGCGCTGGGGGCGCAACCCCCAGCTTTGACCGCCGCGCCAGCCGCGTTCTTTGAAAGCCAGGTTCGGCCGGTGCTCGTCGACCGCTGCTTTGGATGTCACGGTCCCGAGGTGCCGACGCCGTTTGGCGGTCTTCGGATGGACAGCCGGGAAGCCTTGCTCGAAGGCGGCGACTCCGGTCCGGCGATCGTGCCCGGGCGACCGGATGACAGTCGGCTTGTTCAGCTGCTGCATGGCCGCCCGCGGCTCATGCCACCAAATGGTGCCCTCGACGAGGGCGAGATCGCATCGTTGGTCGAGTGGGTGGCGATGGGGGCGCCCTGGGGCGCGACCCAGACGGGCAATGCGGCACCAGATCCGTCTGCTCCGTTTGACCTCAACGAGCGACGAGCCACGCATTGGGCATGGCAACCGGTTCGAAAGATAGAACCTCCGGTCGTCGACGGATTCTCAGACAAGGGCTCGGCAGGGGCCAGTCGGTTTCCCCACCCAGTCGACAAATTTATCCGCGCGACGCTGGCCACCAGCGGTTTGACCGCGGCCCGGCCGGTAGAGCGTCGTTCGCTGATTCGCCGCGCGTCGTTCGACCTTCGGGGGTTGCCCCCCAGACCCGGCGAGATTGCGGCGTTTGTCGCAAGCGATGACCCCGATGTCTACGAGAACCTCGTCGATCGGTATCTGGCCTCGCCGCGGTTTGGCGAGCGATGGGCACGTCACTGGATGGACCTCATGCGGTATTCCGAGTCGCATGGGAGTGAAGGCGACCCGGACACACCGCTAGCGTGGAGATATCGAGACTATCTCATTCGCGCGTTTAACGGCGATGTCGGCTACGACCAGCTCGTGCGCGAACATGTTGCCGGAGATCTCCTTCCGAATCCCCGTCTCAATCTTGCCGAGCGGCTCGACGAGTCGATCATCGGGACGGCTCACTATCGAATGGTGGAGCACGGTTATCAGCCGGTCGACCCGTGGGAAGACCGCGTCAAGTGGACAGACAATCAGATCGATGTGGTATCCAAAGCGTTTCTCGGGTTGACGGTATCGTGCGCGCGGTGTCACGACCACAAGTTCGATGCGATCAGCCAGACCGACTACTACTCGTTGTTTGGCACGCTCTATGGCGCCCGTCCGACGCAGCGCGCCATCGACGCACCAGCGTGGCTCAACACTCACCGTGACCGGCTGTCGGCAATCAAATCCGATGTAAAGGGTCAACTTGCGGAGGCGTGGCGAGACCAGGCAGCGATGGTAACGCTTGCCCCTGATGAGGATGTGTCTGAGGTCGGGGCCGACGATGGAGGCGGAGGTCAGAACTTCGTGGCCGTTCGCGACGGCAGTGCGGTCGACGCCTGGTTACGCCTCGGCGAGATACCTGAAGCGGAGTTCGCCCAGGCGTGGGACCGACTGCAACGGGATTGGCGGGAAGAGATTACGGCGCGGACCGAATTCAACGGCGAGATGTTTACCACCGCTTGGGACTTGACCGGACCCGACTATCACGTGATGGTTGGGCACGGGACCGGTTTTCCAGATGCGCCTGCCGCGCCCGGGGAGTTCGCCATCCCGCCGCGGGGTGCCCAGGTACTGACAGGGTTGTACCCCGCCGGAGCGTATACCCACCTGGTTTCGAGTAAGCACAACGGCGTGATTCAATCCCCGCGGTTCACGATAGAGCAAGACCATCTCAGCTTCCGAGTTCTGGGAAGCGACCTCAGCTTTGTCCAGCTCATCATCGAGAACTACGCGGTGCCGCGCGGCGGTATCTATCATCAGCGTTATAGCCCGAAGAGAGACGAGATGACCTGGGCGACGTGGGACACCACGTTCTGGAAGGGTTTCACGGCCTATGTCGAGTTTGCGACCCGGGACGACGCGACGCGGTTTGGCTATGACCCGTCGGATAGTCTGCTTCGGCCGAGACCTGGTCGGCGCGAAGACGGCCGGTCGTCGATTGGCGCGAGTCATGTCGTATTTCACGACACGAAAGCGACCCCTCGGGAGACAGTGCTCCCCATTCTCTATCTGCTGGCTGATGACAATCTAGCCGCGGTCGCATCGCCCGAATCTCGCGCTGATCTCACGGCTCGGGTTCGCACCCGCCTGGTTGCGGCCATTGATGCCTGGCGGGACGATCGTCTTACCGAGCAGCAACGCGCCTTTCTTGACGAGTTTGTCCGGCGTGATCTCCTCCCCCGAACGCTCGCAGATCTACCGCAACTGCGTTCCCTGCTCTTGGAATACCGCACGCTCGAGGCCGAGGTTCCGGTGGCCCGACGGGCCCCGGGGGTTATCGAGGAAGGGGCGCCCGATCAACCGCTGTTGATCCGCGGGAATCATCGACGTCGGGGCGATGTCGTGCCCAGACGGTTCTTGCGCGCAATCGACGATCGGATTTACGCAGAGCCACATCTCGTACGGCTGCGTCTGGCGGATGCGATGACGTCGCCGGACAATCCGCTCCTGGCCCGGGTCGCCGTCAACCGGATTTGGCGACATCTGTTTGGCTTTGGACTGGTCCGCTCGGTCGACAATTTTGGACGGCTGGGTGATAAGCCGAGTCATCCCGAGTTGCTCGACTATCTTGCCGGGCGCTTCGTGGAGGATGAGTACTCGGTGAAACGGATGGTCAAGTTGCTCATGACCAGCCAGACCTATCGGCTGAGCACGGAGGCCTCTTTGGCCGCGGTCGAAATCGACCCGTCGAACCGATGGCTCCAGCACGCCCATCTTCGACGTCTAGATGCAGAGGCAATACGGGACGCGATGCTGTCGGTCTCCGGCCGCCTGGATCTGGAGATGTTTGGGCCATCGGTTCATGTCTACTACCCGCGGGGAAAAGGGAGGACCGAGAACACGCAGCAGCGAGGGCCGATCGATGGGGAGGGTCGACGCAGTGTCTATCAGGAGATCCGACGGAACGTGCACAACCCTTTCTTGGAAGTGTTCGACCTTCCCAAACCCGCGTCCACACGTGGACAGCGTGACACGACAAACGTCCCCGCTCAGTCGTTGACGCTCCTCAATAGTCCGTTTGTGATTGGTCAGGCCGCAGTCTGGGGTGAGCGCTTGGCGGAGGGTGAGGCGCACTCGCCGACCGGGCGGATCGACCACATGTTCCTGAAGGCGCTTGGGCGCGAGCCATCAGAAGCCGAACGCCTGCGTACGATGGAGTATGTGATGGCGCGGGCCGGTGAACGAGATACGCCGGATCACGTTGTCCTCTACGACCCGTCGATCTGGCAGGATGTGGCCCATAGTCTGTTCAATTTGAAAGAGTTCGTTTTCGTGCAGTAGGCCGCAGACGCTGTTGAAGCAGGTCAGGAGAACCATGGCATCGGACTCATATGGTCGTCGCTCTGCCCGCCCGCATCATCATCAGCCTCGCTTTGTCAGTCGGCGTGAGATGTTACGCCACACGTCGACCGGTTTCGGCTATCTCGCGCTCTCCGCGCTCATGGCTCACCGGTCCTACGCCGGTGTGGCGTCACAGACGACGGGCGCGGAGAACGTCGTATCCGATGGTCCGTTGGCTGCCAAGGCGCCAGACTTTGAACCGCGAGTCAAGAACGTCATCTTTTGCTACCTGTCGGGAGGGTTGTCCCACATCGATTCGTTTGACCCCAAGCCACGTCTCGCTCGAGAAGCCGGCGAACCCATGCCGTTCGAAACCGACCGGACGATGTTCAACCAAGACGGCAATATTTTTCCAAGTCCGTGGGAGTTCACCCGCTACGGCCAGAGTGGCATTCCCGTGAGTGCGCTCTTCCCCCATATCGGTGGGATCGCCGACGAGTTGACGATCATCCGTTCGA
>Ga0310123_10000153_pt1 | contig 59197 bp, 50 predicted proteins | sample CB6_AW_1057_MG_FD_203505 | JGI IMG/M metagenome (GOLD analysis project Ga0310123, IMG submission 203505) | Marine microbial communities from Western Arctic Ocean, Canada - CB6_AW_1057 | ecosystem: Environmental > Aquatic > Marine > Oceanic | place: Canada: Western Arctic Ocean | collected... | reverse complement strand
TTATCTCTAATAATAATCCACCAAGTGACTCAGAATCTCCTTTAATTTTATTAAAGTATTCTGATTCATTAATATTAACTATACGACAAAAATCTTTTAAATTAATTTTTCCATCAAATAAAAATGTTTGCTCATCCAATTTTGAATAATTTAAAAGCTCTTCATCAAATTCATCACTAATATCTCCTACAATTTCTTCAATAATATCCTCTAAAGTAATTACTCCAGATGTTCCTCCATATTCATCAACAACTATAGCTAAATGTATTTTTTTTTGTTGAAATTCTTTCAAAAGATCATCCAATTTCTTATTCTCTGGAACGTATAAAGGTTCCTTTAATAATTTATTCCATTCAAAATCTTTACTTTTCATGTTAGGAAGTAAATCTTTTACATACAATATACCCGTAATTTTATCAATGCTTTCTTCATATACTGGAATTCTTGAAAAACCCATTTCAATTATTTTAGAAATAATTTCTTTAATACTCATAAACTCAGATAAAGCAAAAATATCTATTCTTGGACACATAACTTCCTTAGTATCAGTATTACCAAAATTTACAATACCTTCAAGTATCCTTTGTTCATCATAACTAGTTTCATTTTCTGAAGTTAATTCCAATGCTTGAGATAATTTGTCTACAGAAAACCCATTATTCTTTTGGCCTAATTTTGATTCAAAAAATGATATCGTTTTACTCATAGGAATTGTAATCCAAAAAAAAAGATAATTATCTATAAAAGAAATAGGATTAACAAGCAACTTGGAAAATTGAAAAGAATTTCTATTTGCATAAATTTTTGGCAAAATTTCACCAAAAACTAGTATTACTGAAGTAATAAAACCAACTTCTATAATAAATTTAATTGTATTATTTTCAACTCCTTTAAAAAAAAAGTCACTAATTGATGAAAATAAAAGTACTATTCCAATATTTATAAAATTATTGGCAACTAAAATGGTGGCTAATAATCTTTTTGGTTTTTTTAATAGTTTCTCAATTTTTAATAAAGCTTTTTTATCCTGGTCATTTAATTTTTTAATAACCTTAGGATTAATAGAAAAAAAAGCTACTTCAGAACCTGATATCAAAGCTGAAAATAATATTAAAAATGTTAATATGACAAACTCAGGTATATAAGTATCCATTAGTATAGATATTGAAAATAAAAAACTATATAATTCAAGGTTCAACTATAATTTATTTAAAAGGGAAGATCTTGTTCAGTAATTTCTGAATCGTTGGAATCTTTAATTTCATTTTCAGGACTACTTAATTGTTGAGCGTCATTTTTATTATTAAGAAAAATAAAGACATCAGTATTGATTTCAGTCATGTATCTATCTTTACCAGAATCATCAGTCCATTTTCTAGATTTAATTTTACCCTCAATATAGACTTTGTCTCCCTTTTTTAAATACTTTTCACACAATTCAGCAGCTTTATTCCTTACCACAATATTATGCCACTCTGTCGAAGAAACTTTTTCTCCAGTAGATTTATTTGTATAAATTTCATTTGTTGCAAGAGGAAATCTACCAATGCAACCACCTCCCTCAAAATGATGCATTTTTATTTCATCACCTAGATGTCCAATTAACATAACTTTATTTAAAGTTCCACTCATAAAAAAAAATTTATTAAAGTTATAAAATCAAGTCTGTAACTTAAAAAATTTATTAATAAAATTTTCAAGAGCTATTGGCATTGGATATTTTTTTAATTTATCATAGTTATATTTATTCAATAGCCCTATGTTTAAATTTTCCAACCAAAAAGTAACATATAATTCCTGATGAGTTAATTTATATTTAACAGGCTTAATATTCCACTTTTTAATTTTATTAAGTTTTTTCGGGTCATATCTACATACAAATTGTTTAATTTTTTTAATTAAATTAACATTATTTCTTTCTTCAAACAAAGGAAATTGATACAAATTTTTCCATATATCATTTTCCATTCTTTTTTCAACAATTATTTCATTATTTGAATTTTTCATTATTAAAAAATTAAAAAATCTTAATCTTCTTTTTTTATTCTTATTCTTTATTGGAAAATCATAAATTTTATTATTAAGATAAGCATAACAATTATTATTAAACAAACAATTTTCACAAATAGGGTTTTTTGGTTTACAATTAATTGAACCAAACTCCATCATTGCTTGATTAAAATCTCCAGAATTTTCTTTATACATCAATTTACTAGCTTTATTTTTAAAATATTTCAAAGACTTTCCGTTATTAATAGATTTTCTTATTCCAAAATATCGAGAAAGAAATCTATAAACATTGCCATCTACAACTGCATGAGGAAGATTAAAACATATTGATGCTATTGCACTTGCCGTATAATCTCCAATCCCTTTCAAATCAATTAATTCACTATAATTTGATGGAAAAACTCCATTATACTCTTTTAAAATTAGTTTTGATGTAAAATGAAGATTTCTGGCTCTACTATAGTATCCTAAACCTTGCCAGACTTTTAAAACATCTTCTTCTTTTGCTTTCGCTAATAAAGTCAAATTTGGATATGTGTTAATAAATTTTTTATAGTAAGAAAGCCCTTGTTTAATAGTCGTCTGTTGCAATATTATTTCTGAAATCCATATTGTGTAAGGATCTTTAGTTTTTCTCCATGGTAAATCTCTTTGATTTTCATAATACCAACCAAGAAGTTTTTCAGTCCAATTCAATTAATTGAAAAATTTTACTCTAAAATAATAGTTTCATAATAATTATATTAAAAAAATTAATTTAATATATAATTTATATATTTGCGACCCTGATTTGTTTTAAAATCAGTTAATATTTTTTTTATGACAAAAGCCGATATAGTATCAAATATCTCTGAGCAGCTTGGGATTGATAAAACTGATGTTCAAGCTACAATTGAAAAATTTATGAAAGAAGTTAAAATTTCTTTAGAGAAAGGTGAGAATGTTTATTTAAGAGGTTTTGGAAGTTTTATAATTAAGACCCGAGCTGAAAAAACTGGTAGAAATATTTCTAAAAATATTGCTGTCAAAATCCCTGCACATAATATTCCCTCATTTAAGCCAGCAAAAATTTTTGTCAAAGGAGTTAAATCTAAAGTACTTGTCTTATAAATTATTTTAATTTAAAACTAAACTATGCCCAGTGGTAAGAAAAGGAAAAGGCACAAGGTAGCTACTCACAAACGAAAAAAAAGAAGAAGAGCTAATCGTCATAAAAAGAATTAGTGTTTGTCAATGCACTAATAATATTTTTCAAGTTCATTGATATAGTAACTAATTAATTGACAAATTGGTTACCAAAGGAAAATCCTGAAAAACATAGTTTAATCAGTTGAAATTGGAATTTCAACCTAAAAATTAATCAGAGTGAATAAAGAAATGATAATCCGTTCAAATTCCTCTGCTGTTGATTTCGCTTTACTCAAGGATGGAAAATTAATTGAGTTAAGTAAAGAAATAGAAGATAACAAATTTTCAGTAGGCGATATCTTTATTGCTAAAATAAGAAAATCATTGTCTGGTCTTAATGCATCATTTATTGATGTTGGTCATGATAAAGATGGTTTTTTACATTATCATGATTTAGGACCTAAAATTTTATCTTTAATTAAATATATTAAACAGGTAAGTACAGGTAAATACAACGATTATCAATTAAAAAATTTCCGATACGAACAAGACATAGAAAAAGATGGTAAAATCGACGAAATTTTAAAACCGAAACAATCAATTTTAGTCCAGATAGTAAAAGAACCTATCTCAACAAAAGGACCAAGATTAAGTTCAGAAATCTCTTTAGCAGGAAGATTTATGGTTCTTATACCTTTTTCGAATCGTGTTTCAATATCTCAAAAGATAGATGACTTTAATGAAAAAACGAGACTTAAAAAACTAGTTTTAAGTATAAGACCCAAAGGTTTTGGAATTATTATTAGAACTGTAGCCAAAAATCAAAAAGTGGCTTCTTTAGATTCAGATTTACAATACCTATTACAAAGATGGAAAAATCTATCAACAAAATTAAAAGAGATAGATAATTTTCCATCAAAAATTTTAAGTGAAATAAATCGATCGTCATCAATTTTAAGAGACATTTTTGATGAAACCTTTTCTGGTATTCATGTAAATGATATGAATCTTAAAGTTGAAATAGAAGAGTATCTAAAAAAAATAGATCCAAAAAAAGCTTCTATTGTTAAATACTACAATGATCACTTACCAATTTTTGAAAAATTTGGCATCGAAAGACAAATAAAATCTTCGTTTGGCAAAACTGTTTCAATGCATAAAGGAGCATACCTAGTTGTTGAACACACTGAAGCCCTTCATGTTATTGATGTAAATAGTGGTAAAAGATCTTCAAAGTCAAATAACCAAGAACAAACTGCTATGGAAGTAAACTTAATTGCGGCAACTGAAATTGCTAGACAACTAAGACTTCGGGATATGGGTGGTATTATAGTGGTTGATTTTATCGATTTAAACTCAGATGAAAATAGAAAAAAACTTTTTGAACACTTGAAACAAGAAATGAGTTTAGATCGAGCTAAACATAAAATTTTACCGCTTAGTCGTTTTGGTCTAATTCAAATTACTCGTCAAAGAGTTCGTCCGGTAATGAAAATAAAGACAAAGGAAAACAATCCAAACCATAATGGTGAAGTTGAAGCTCCTATAATCTTAATTGACAAAATCAACGCAGAGCTTAGTAAAATTGCTAAGAATAGAAGGCTAAGGTCAGAGAGTGTATTTTTACATCTTCATCCTTTTGTAGCCTCATATGTTTTAGAGGGCTATCCGTCCGTACGTCTAAAATGGTATTTTAAATTTAAAAGGTGGATTAACGTTGTTCCACGCCACGCTTACCAATACTTGGAATTTAAATTCTTAAATAAGAATAGAAAAAAAATTCAATATTAAAATTAAAACTGTCAAGTAATTTAACTTGGCAGTTTTTTTATTTTTAATTTTTAACTTTCAATTAATTTTCAAAAATCAAAAACGCTAAAAAATATTACTTATTTAATGATGTCAAATCAAAAATTGAAAATTTTTGTGCTTATCAAGAAAGGTGTCATAAAGAAGTTCGTGAAAAACTTCTAAAACTAAACATTCAAAAAAACAAAATCGAAAAGATTATTGTTTATCTTATAGAAAATGATTATTTAAATGAAAGTAGATTTGCAAAAATATTTGCTGGAGGAAAATTTAGAATAAAAAACTGGGGAAAAATTAGAATTATACATGAATTAAAATATAGAAAAATTTCTGAGTACAACATAAAATTAGCCCTTAATGAAATTTCAAATGAGAATTATATTAAAGTATTTAATGAAATTTATGAGAAAAAAGAAGAATTATTGAAGAATTTAAATATTAAAGAAAGAAAAATAAAATTACTAGACTATTTAGTTTATAAAGGTTGGGAAAAAGACCTTATTTATGAAAAGTTAAATACTATTAAATAATTTCAATTAATCTGATAATAAAATTACTTTATTAGCATTCATTTCAACTGTACCAGATTTTACTTTAAAAAGAGTAGTACTGGAATCCTCAAAAATAAACTTATCTGAATAATATTTTTCAACTTTTATTTTTCCAATAATTTTAACTGTTCCCGAATTTAAGGTAGAAACTATTGGTGCATGATTATTCAGTAATTGAAATGACCCTAAAGAACCGGGCAAAATAATACTGGTTATATCACCTTTAAATAATGTTGCCTCTGGCGAAACTATTTCTAAATACATTATGAACTAATTTCTTATACTTCTTTTAACATTTTTTCTCCCTCAGCAATTGCATCTTCAATTGTCCCTTTTAAATTAAATGCTGATTCAGGAATATGATCTAATTCACCATCCATAATCATATTAAACCCTTTAATTGTATCTCTAATGTCAACTAAAACACCTGGTGTTCCCGTAAACTGTTCAGCAACATGAAATGGTTGAGACAAAAATCTTTGAACCCTTCTTGCCCTTGAAACTGCAAGTTTATCATCCTCAGATAATTCTTCCATTCCAAGTATTGCAATAATATCCTGTAATTCTTTATATTTCTGAAGTAACTCTTTAACTCTTTGAGTACAATTATAATGATCTTCTCCTAATATTTCAGGAGTTAAAATACGGGACGTTGAATCAAGAGGATCTACTGCAGGATATATACCTAATTCAGCAATTTTTCTTGAAAGCACCGTAGTTGCATCTAAATGGGCAAAAGTTGTAGCTGGAGCAGGATCTGTTAAATCATCTGCTGGAACATATACGGCCTGCACAGATGTTATTGACCCACTTTTTGTAGATGTAATTCTTTCTTGCATAGCTCCCATTTCGCTAGCCAAAGTCGGTTGATAACCAACTGCAGAAGGCATTCTGCCAAGAAGTGCTGAGACCTCTGATCCAGCCTGAGTAAATCTAAATATATTATCAACAAAAAATAAAACATCTTTTCCTTGTCCATCTCCTGTACCGTCTCTAAAATATTCAGCAATGGTCAAACCAGATAAAGCAACTCTAGCCCTTGCACCAGGAGGTTCATTCATTTGTCCAAAAACAAACGTAGCTTTAGAATCTTTCATCGCAGACTTATCAACCTTCTTTAAATCCCAACCACCTTCTTCCATTGATCTTAAAAATTCATCACCATATTTAATAATACCTGATTCTAACATCTCTCGAAGCAAATCATTTCCTTCTCTTGTTCTTTCTCCAACACCGGCAAAAACTGATAAACCAGCATGACCTTTGGCAATGTTATTTATCAATTCTTGAATTAAAACAGTTTTTCCAACACCAGCACCTCCAAATAATCCAATTTTCCCTCCTTTAGCATAAGGTTCAATTAAATCAATGACTTTTATTCCAGTAAATAAAACTTCCGTTGATGTAGATAAATCCTCAAACAAAGGAGCTTCTCTATGAATTGGCAATCCATATTTACCAGATTTTGGTAAATTCTCCATCCCATCAATAGCATCTCCAATAACATTAAATAAACGCCCATAAACATTTTCTCCAATAGGCATTTGAATAGGAGCTCCTGTTGAAATAACCTCTACACCTCTACTTAAACCATCCGTAGAATCCATAGAAATTGTTCTAACAATATCTTCCCCAATATGTGATTGAACTTCCAACACTAATATTGATCCATCTGATTTTTTTATTTCCAATGAATCATAAATGTTTGGTAAAATATTATTCTCCCCAGAAAAATCAACATCAACTACTGGTCCAATAATTTGAGAGACTTTTCCTTTTATTTCAGACATTCTAATAAAATTATTTTTAATTTATATAAATATAATTTGAGTCAGCAAATATATGATGTTCACATCAAAAAAAAGACTCTGATTTTTTTTTTTTAATATTCAATACATTAAACTTAATACTTATTAATACAACTAAGTTTGTCCAAATGATAATTATAATCGCCAAACAATTGTTGCAATACTCTTGCTCTTTTCATATAAAATCCAATGTCAGCATCATCAGTCACACCAATACCTCCGTGCATTTGAATAGCTTCGTTTGTAACAAGCTTAATTGTCTTCCCTAATTTTGCTTTAGCAAGATGAGAATATTTATATCTATTCTTATCATTGTAATCGATTGACTGTAAGGATTTTATCACTATGGATTTACATAACTGTACCTCTGAAAACATTTTTGCTGCCCTATGCTGAAGAGCTTGATATGATCCAATTGGTACACCAAACTGTTGCCTTTCCTTTAAATAATTAACCGTAATATCAAAAGATTCTATTATTACTCCAAGCATTTCCGAAGCTAATCCCGAATATGCTATAACTAATAAGTCTTTTAATAAAGTCTCTCCTTTTAATTTAATATTTAATTGATTTTCTAAAGGAACAATTACATCATTAAAAGTTATATCGGAATAAACACCAGAATCTAATAAAATATTTTTTTTAATTAAAATTCCTTTCGACTTAGAATCAAGTTTAAAAAATCCGATATTATCTGGTCCAATTTCAGCAACAACTATAATCTCATCAGATGTAGTTCCATCAATCACAAAAGTTTTTCCTCCATTAATAATATAATTTTCACCATTCAATTTTGCTTTAGTTTTAAAATCAAATGGTTTGTGATATGAATTTTCTTCAATAGCAAGAGTCATAGTTTTTTGTCCATTCATAATTAAAGGGAGCTCATTAGATTTTAATATTTCGTTATCACACATTCTTAATAATGAAGAAGATAAAAGACAAGAAGAGATGAGAGGAGATTTGCAAAGTGTTTTTCCCGTTTCTTCTAATATTTGTCCCAAACTAACATATCCAAAATTAAGACCATTATATTTCTCCGGAATAATTAAAGCAGTCCATCCCATTTCAATCATTTCATTCCATAAAGATTTATCATAAGGAATATCTCCCTGGTCTCTTAATTCCCTTAACTTACTTACAGGAGACTTTGCTTTTAATAACTCTATTGCAGAGTCTTTAAGCAATTTTTCTTCTTCTGATATTATTAATGCCATAATTATTTTTTTAACTCGGTAACCCTAAAATTCTTTTTGAAATAATATTTAATTGAATTTCTGAAGTGCCTCCCTCAATTGAATTCCCTTTTGACCTGCAAAACTTTCTAACCAAATTACCATCAGATTTATAATTTTTCTCAAAAACTAAACCATCTGAACCTGATAATGCTATTATTAATTCCTCTCTAGCTATATTTAATTCAGTAGCATAATACTTAAAAAAAGACGATAATGCACCCAAATTATTTCCTGTTTTCGCCTCATCAGTAACTCTTTGAATTGTCAAATCAAAAATTTCTTCATCCATTTCAAAATTTGAAATTTCAGCTCTTAAAATTCCATCTGCTAATTTCCCTTCACTCATTGGTAAATTATCTAAAGCTATTTCATGCAAAGCTTTCTTAACATCTGTTTCACCAATCCCACCAATCATTTGCCTCTCATGAGTTAAGAGATATTTTGCTATAGTCCAACCTTCATTTAATTTTCCAACTAAATTTTCTTTTGGCACTTTAACTTCATCAAAAAATGTTTCACAAAAAGGAGACTTACCACTAATTAATTTTATAGGGCGAGTACTAACTCCTTCAGAAGCCATATCTATAAGCAAAAAACTTATCCCATTATGTTTAGATAATTCAAAATCAGTTCTAACTAGACAAAATATCCAATCAGATTTATCAGCATATGAAGTCCATACTTTAGACCCTGTAACTTCAAAATAATTGCTTTTGTCTATAGCTTTTGTTTGAAGACCTGCTAAGTCACTTCCTGCATTAGGTTCACTATAACCCTGACACCACCAAATTTTACCTTCAACAATTTCTGGTAAATATTTCATTTTTTGCCCCTCAGTAGCAAACTTTAAAAGAGCTGGGCCTAACATTGATATACCAAAACTAAAAATAGGCTTTCTACATCCTAATCTAGTCATTTCCTGTGTTAAAATATTATTTTGTTCAGATGTTAATCCTCCCCCTCCATATTTTATTTCCCAATAAGGAACAATCCATCTTTTTTTTAACATTCTTTCAAACCAAATTTTCTGATCCTCAGAATTAAACTTTGCTTTTAGACCTCCCCAATAAAAATCATTAGAGTCCTTAAGGGGTTTTCTCATACTTATGGGACAGTTTTCTTCAAGCCAGGCTCTAGTTTCTGTCCTAAAATCAGTAAGTGAGACATCCATTTTTGTTTTCATACTTTTTTAATTTTAATTAAAACAAATTATCAATATTATTCTTTTCTATAGCTTTTTTACCCATTATTCCATAAATTTTTACAATTTGATCAAGATCTTTAAACCTTTTATCTAAAGATTTTCCCAACTTGTATCTATAAAATATTTGTTGAACAATTACTGCAATTTTAAACAATCCAAAAACGTAATAAAAAACTATATCACTAACATCTAATTTTGATTCAATAGAATAAAGCGAAACTAATTCTCCTCTTTTTAAATTTCCTTCAGATGTTGTAATATTTAATTTATTATTTTGAATAAATTCCGGGTCTGTTTTATCTATCCAGTAGCCTAAAGATGTTCCTAAATCCATTAATGGATCGCCTAATGTAGCCATTTCCCAATCTAATATTGCAACAACATTATAAAAACCATCATCAGACAAAATCAAATTGTCATATTTGAAATCATTATGCACTAATGTAGCAAAATTATTCTCAGGAATATTTTTTTCAAGCCATTTATAAACAGTATTTATCTCTAAAATATCATCCGTCTTAGAAGCTAAATACCTCTTTATCCAACCCTTAACTTGTCTTGTTACATAACCTTTAGGTTTACCTAGATCCTTTAATCCCGCTTCATGATAGTTTAATCCATGAATTTCTGCTAGCGTAGAAATAAATTTTTTTGAAAGCACCCTCATCTCTGATGAATTTAATAATTGCTCTTTAGGAGTATTTCCTCTAAGTATAATGCCTTTTTTACGTTCCATAATATAAAAAGGAGCTCCTATAATTTTTAAATCTTCAGAATAAAAAAATGGTTTAGGAATTTTATCATAAATTTTTATAAGACCCTTTAGAATAGTATACTCTCGATGCATATCATGTCCAGACTTTATATTTGCACCATGAGGAGCTCTTCTTAAGACGTACTCCTTATTATTAAAATTTATTAAATAAGTTAAATTTGAAAATCCAGAGGGAAATTGAAGAATTTTAATTTCTCCATTAAATAAATTTAATTCACTCCTAAGAAAACCTTTTAAATTATCTTCATTTAGATTTTCTCCAATTCTTATTTTAATTGCTTTATCTATTTTAGCTAAAGTCATTTATTTAACATTAAATACTCTTTCAAAATATTCTCCAAGCTCATCAACTATTTCTTTCTTGTTGTTTTCAAACTCTATTCCTACTAAAATTTTTTCAAGTCTCTTTTTATATTCAAGTTGCATCATTCTGCCAATTTGAATTCTTTGAGCTTGTGGAGAACCAGCTCCATGAACACTTTCCGTTAAATAACCAACAGCATTTTTATGAATTATACAATTTCAATATACTTCTAGCTAAACGACTTTTATGAACTTCATCAGCACCATCATAAATCCTAGCAGCTCTTTCATGCCTGTAATATGATGCTAATATAGTATCATCTGTTACTCCTAAAGCCCCATGAACTTGAATTGCACGATCAACTACTTTCTGAAGCACGTTTGCACAATAAAATTTAATTATAGAAATTTCAGAACGAGTTTTATAAGCACCATGCTTGTCAATTTTTTCAGCTGCATCTTGAACTAAAAGTCTAGCAGCATTTATCTCTGCTCGACACTCAGCAATCCAATTTTGAATAGTTTGTTTATCTGCCAACATTTTTCCATGAGATATTTCTCTTGAAACAGCTCTCTTGCACATCAAATCAAATGAACGTTCACAAATCCCTATCCATCGCATACAATGATGAATTCTTCCAGGACCTAATCTTTTTTGAGCTATAGAGAATCCCTCCCCATCTCCTCCTAAAACATTAGATAAAGGAACTTTACAATTTTTAAATTTAATTTCAGAATGACTTTCCCAGCCACCACCAGGATGGCCCATAATTTGGATATTTCTTATAAATTCTAAACCCTCTGAATCTGTTGGGACAATAATTTGACTTGCTCTTTTATGAGGATTATCTCCATCTGGATCAGTAACTAGCATAACTATAGCAAAAAAGGCACCATCAAAACCTGATGTAAACCATTTGTGACCATTAATAACATAATTATTATTTTCTTTTGCGGCAATTGTCCCCATTTTTACTGGATTTGAACCTGCATAATTTGGTTCAGTCATAGCAAAACAACTTCTTATTTTACCATCTAAAAGAGGAAATAGATACTTTTCCTTTTGTTCATCAGTTCCAAATTCCATCAAAATTTCCATATTTCCAGCATCTGGAGCCTGACAATTAAATACATAAAATCCATATGGACTCTCACCTAATATTTCGCTGACCTCTCCATGTTGCTGTAAAGACAACCCAAGACCACCATATTCCTTAGGGATTTGAGGAAGCCATAATCCCATTGCTTTAACTTTTTCTCTTAACTCATTAAGTTTAGGCAACTTTTCTTCCCATTCACAATTTAAAATCCAAGGTTCGAGAGAAAACAACTCTTCCTTTACAAACTCAATAATTTTACTTTTGATTTTTTTAAAATCCATAATATTTCTATTTTCCTAGAAAATTAGGAGCACGTTTTTCAACAAAAGCTGTAACTCCTTCTTTTAAATCATGACTTCCAAAAGCTAAAATCTGTCTTTCAGCCTCATAAGTAATAGTTTTATCTAAATCATTATTCATTGAATAAAAAATATCTTGCTTTGTAACTCCAATTGCTAAAGTTGGTCTTTTAGCCAAATCTAATGCCCACCCTTGAGCTTCACTTACAATATTATATTTTTCTACAAGCTTATTTGTTAGTCCTAATTCTAGACATTCATCACCCAATATTTTTTTCCCACTTATAGCAATTTCTAATGCTTTACTATATCCAACTTGACGAGATAATAACCAACTTGCCCCACCATCAGGTCCCAAACCAATATTTATGAATGCATATAAAATTGCACTTTCAAAACTCATCACCCTAAGATCACATGCCAAAGCAAAAGAGGCCCCAACACCTGCAGCAGTTCCATTAATAGCCCCTATAATAGGTTTTTTTAAATCAAAAAAATGACGTATAAGAGGCTGGTATTGATCTATTATATAGTCTCTTCTTTGTTCAGGAGTAGCTTCTCCTCCAAAAACACTCATGTCAGCCCCAGCACAAAATCCTTTTCCTGCTCCAGTTAAAACAATTGATCTAACATCATCATCTTTTGATGCATTAGTTAAAGAATTGGAAATTCCATCAACTAAATCTTGATTAACTGCATTATAACGATCTGGTCTATTCAATGTTATTGTAGCAACACCTTCTTTTACATTATATAAAACTGCTTTTTCCATAATTTATTTATTATAAGCAAGGGCTAAAAACTCAGCTATGCAAGCAGGTTTTTCTTGTCCTTTTAACTCGATTATTATTTTTAATTTATATTTAGCTCCAGAGTGATTCGATTTAAATTCGAGTAAAGAGACTCTTCCCCTATAAAACGATCCTGCTGGAGTTGCATTAGTAAAACGTACTTTATCTAATCCATAATTTATAACCATTCCCACATTATTTAATTCATAACTTTTATACATGAGTTTAGAACACATGGATAACATTAGAAAACCATGAGCTATAGTTGTTTTATATGGCGATTCTTTAATACAACGTTCTTTGTCAATGTGAATCCATTGAAAATCTTCGGTGGCTTCAGCAAATACATTAATCTTTTCTTGAGTAATTTGAAACCATTCTGTTAGACCCAATTCTTTACCTACACTATCCTCAAGATCACTAATAGAATTAAATTTTGATTTATATGCTTTATCTGTTTTTGATTCCATAATAATTATTTTAAATTGTCATATGACCTCCATCAGCTGTATAGATTCCTCCAGAAGTATAACTCCCTGCAGAAGAAGCTAGATAAACTGCTATACCACTCATTTCAATAGGTTCAGCTACTCTTCCTGCTGGAAGCTGATTTTCAACTTGTTTTATTAATTTTTCATTTTCCCACAATGCTGAACTAAATTTTGTTTTTATTAGTCCTGGACATATGGCATTAGAACGAATCCCATATTTACCCCATTCCTTTGCCTGTACTTGAGTTAACATAATCAATGCCGCTTTAGTAATACTATATACTCCCAAACCTAAACTTGGCTTAAGTCCTTCAACAGATGCAATATTTATAATTGCTCCATCATTAAATTTTTTTAAATAAGGAAAACATAAATTACTAAGATCAAAAGCTGCTTTAAGATTAACATTTAACATTTTATCATAAACTTCAGTACTCATATTTTCTATAGAATCATAAACAGGGTTAATTGCAGCATTATTAACTAAAATATCAATTCTTCCATAAGTGTCTATCGTTTTTTTAACTAGTTGCTTTCTTTGATTTTCATCTCCAACATGACATGCATAAGGCAAAACTGTTAGTCCTTCTTCTGACAATTCTTTTGCAACTAAATTTAATGATTCTTGAGATCGACTACTTATAACAATTTTTGAGCCATATTCTCCTAATCCACGGGCAATAGAAAGACCTATGCCTTTACTAGAACCAGTAATAACAGCAACTTTTCCTTCTAATTCAAAAAGATTTCTTGTACTATTTTTCATTTTTTACATTGGCATTGCTCCTCCATTAGCATGTAAAGTTATTCCAGATATAAACCCTGCTTCCTTTGAAGCTAAAAACAAATATACATAACCCATATCTTTAGGTGTACCTATTCTTCCAACAGGTATTTGAGCTATTCCTGCCTTTATAATTTCTTCAGGCATCGAATCAGACATCAATGATTTTATAAATCCTGGAGCAACAGCATTTACTGTAATTCCATATTTTCCACCCTCCTTGCATAATGCTCTAGTAAAACCTGAAATACCAGCTTTTGTAGTCGAATAATTTGTTTGACCAAAAGCCCCTTGAAAAGCATTAATGGAAGATGCCGAAATAATTCTTCCATAACCTGCTTCTTTCATTATTGGAAAAACAGCTTTAGTCACCACAAACATTCCCGTTAGATTAATATTAATAACTGTATCCCATTCTTCTTCGGACATTTTCATAAAAGAGCGATCACGAATAACCCCAGCATTATTTATAAGAATGTCTATTTTACCATGATCTGATAAAATTTTTACGACAGCAGCTTCTACAGAAGCTTTGTCAGTTATATTAACTTTCTGAAAGAAAATTGATCCTCCCTCTTTAGTAATTTGATCTGCTGTTTCTGTTCCTTCATCTAAAACATCCCATAAAGCAACTGCAGCTCCTGCTTTACAAAAAATTTCACATACTCCTTTGCCAATTCCACGGGCTCCTCCTGTAATAATTGCAACTTGTCCTTTTAAACTATACATAATTAATTTAATTTTAAATTTTAATTTATTTTATATTTAACAACTACTTTATTTAAATTACTTCCCATCCATAAATCCCCTTTATATTCAATAGCTGAAGTTAACCAATTTGTTCGACCTGTAGAATCTTGAAAATTATATAATGTCTTCCCTTTATTATCAATGCCAATAACAAAACCATAAGGTTTAGAAGGATCAGAATTTCGAACTGAAGAAAGCAAACGCCATATAAATTTTCTAATCCATGGCCTTGGAAGTAATTCTTTAAATATTTTATTTCTATAAGTAACCATTGCAATCCAATAAATACCATTTCCATTATATGTAATATTATCAGGATACCCAGGTAAAGAATTAATTACTGTTTCTATCTTTCCTTTTATTGGTCCTTTTAACCAATATTTTTTTAACGTCGCTGCATGTGTTTTAATAAAAAACAAAAAACTCTCATTTGGAGATAAAGCAACTCCATTTGCAAAACGTAATTTGTCTACAAGTGTAAAAAGCTTTTTTGATGAAATATTATAGCTCATCAATTTTCCAGTAGGATTACTCTCCCACAATTCTTTTTCAATTTCATCATGCTTATATCTTGTTGAAGCTATAGTAAAATATACAACCCCGTTCTTAGTAGCATCTATATTATTTGGAAAATAAAAAGGTGCTCCGTCCTCATTATCTATTATTACTGAAATCTTACCATGAGTAGTTACTGAAAGTATACCTTTTATTTCAGCTGCAACTAAAATACTGTTTAATCCTGAATTCCATCTTATACCTAGTGATCTCCCTCCGGTATTTATAAAATCTTCAAAAGTTTGATTTTCAGTATTAAATTTTAATATTTTTCCATTTTGTAAACCTGTATATAAAATTCCAGAAGAGTCAATAGCTATTAATTCAGGTCCTATACCAACTTCAAAATGCTTCACTTCACTTAACTCTTTATTTGCCTGAAATTTACCTTCAAGTAATGGAACTGTAGGTGAGTTATAATATAATGGCTCAATAGGTACTGGCCAAAATAATAGATACAAAATTCCAATAATAACCAATACTAATAAAACTTTTTTCATGATACTATCGACTTTTCTTCACGAAATTTTATTATTATCTGGAACTTTGTATCCTTTTTTATCAATTATTGATTTTGCAATAATCTCACAAAGTATTTCAGAAGTTCCTCCTCCAATTTGACCTAAACGAGAATCACGCCACATTCTTGCCAAAGGATAATCTTCCATGTAACCGTAACCACCAAACATTTGAAGACATTGAAAAGTTACCCTGTCACATAACTGAGTAGCTAACAGCTTAGCCATAGAAGCCTCTTTAACAAGGTATTCAGAGTTTTCAAATCTTTTGTATAAACTATAAACAAATTGTTTGTTTAATTGAATTTCAGAAGCCATTTGTGCAATTCTGTGCCTTAAAACCTGAAATTTTCCAATCTTTTGACCAAAAGCTTCTCTTTCATTGATATATTTAATTGTAATATCTATAGCATGTTGAGCAGTTGCACTAGATGCAACAGCCATTGAAAGTCTTTCAGAAACAAAATGCTCCATTATATAATAAAATCCTTTATTTTCTTCACCTAAAAGATTTTCAAAAGGAACCTTAACATTGTCAAATGCAATTTCTCCTGTATCTGAAGCTCTCCAACCTAACTTATCAAGCTTAGTTGCTGTAACGCCAGGAGTTTTCCTGTCAATAATAAATAAACTTAGTCCCTTAGAATCAGCTTTTAAATCTGTCTTAGCAGCAGCAATAATATAATCACTGTTTACTCCATTTGTTATAAAAGTTTTGTTTCCATTTATAACATAATGATTATTTTTCTTTACAGCTGTTGTTCTAATGGCTTTAACGTCTGAACCTCCAAAAGGTTCAGTAACTGCCATACATCCATAAGTTTTTCCTTTAATACTAGGAACTAAATATTTTTGTTTTTGTTCTTCATTACCCTCCGCATTTATATGAATAAGTGCAAGAAAAAAATGAGCTCCCATGGCTGCAGCAAAACCACCAGAATTAACCTTTGCCATCTCTTCATGAAGAATAACAGTATACCATATATCAGAATCACTTCCTCCATATTTTTCTGAAAAATCTAGACCGAAATATCCCATTTCACCAAATTTTATATAGATTTCAAAAGGAATCTCTCCCTCTTTTTCCCACTTGTTAATATTAGGAATAACTTCCTTCTCTAAAAAAGCTCTAAATGACTGACGAAACAAAACATGTTCTTCTGAAAAAGGAGAAATTTCAGAAGATCTAGACAAACTTATTCCGTCATTTTTTCCTTCAGCATTTTCATATTGAATATCATCAATCAGCATTTTAGAAATAATTTAGAAATAGAAAATCCTATACCACTTCTTCCACCAGTAACAATGACAGTTTTATTTAAAAAAAGACCTGAACTAAACATATTAATCTCTTAAAGGTAAATTTAATAGTTCTCTAGTATCTTCTATACTAGCCACAGATCTACCCATCATGTTTGCAAGTTTAACGCCTGCTTCTACACATTCTCCGTTTAATTTTGCCATTTCACCATTAGGCAAATAAAAGTTATCTTCCAAACCAACTCTAAAGCTACCACCCATGGAGCAGGCTACAGCTGCAAGTTACCATTGCTTTCTACTTATAGCTATACACTGCCAATGAGCATCCTTTGGAAGTTGTTTAATTTGATGAATTAAATTCTCTGGTGTGTCAGGAATACCTCCCAAAACTCCCATAACCAGACTATAAATTGCATTACTAGATATTAATCCCATATCTCTAAGTGGTTCTACATTTCTTATGTGACCTGTGTCAAAACATTCCATTTCAGGAACAGTTCCAGCTTCATTCATTTTAGTTATGGCATATTCCATGTCAGAAAAAGAATTTTGGAAGACACCATTAATATAAAACTTTTTTGCCTTTTTTGAATATATAGCATAGTTCATACTCCCCATATTAAGAGCAGCCATATCAGGTTTTACAAGAACTATATGATTCAACCTATTTTCAATACTCTCACCGACAGCTCCAGTAGAATAATTAATAATTACTTTAGGACATCTTTTCCTAACTTCTTCTTGAATAGATTTAAAAACCTCAAGTCTCCAACTAGGAGTTCCATCATCTTCCCTAGCATGAATGTGACAAATAGTAGCCCCTGAATCAACTGCACGTTTAGCCTCCTCTGCTATTTCTACAGGAGTATAGGGCAAATATAGACAGTTTTTTCGATTTGTCGCCGCACCGGTAAGAGCTGCAGAAAGAATTAATTTTTTCATAAAGTTAAACTACAATAAACCAATTTAAATATTAAACCCTATTTATATAGGTAATCTTTGTATGCAATATACAATTAATAATTAAAATTTTAGTGTTGATGTATAATTGACCTCAGTCTATAAAACAACAATAAATATAAGATTTTTAAACTTTTGAAATAACCACCTGCATACATTCCTCCATCTATGACAAGAGCATGACCATTGACAGTTGATAGGGACTATTACGTTTATACTAAAGACTTAACAATAAAAAAATTACCTAATTAAGTAACCACTTTAATGAGAATAATGTAAAAACATTTTTGGTGTAATTATCTTTTTCAAAAAATAATCCAATTTCTCCATTTTTAAGTATAGTCATTGATGAATAAGCTGCCTCTCCACTATAAACTATTTTTGGTTTTGACCAATTTTCTCCTTTATCCAAACTGTACCTAACGACAATTTCTTTTCTTATTTTTGAATTGTTTATGTTCGATAAAACTAGTAGAGCTTTTCTTTTATATTTCCCATAATTATATTTTATAAAACTTGCATTACATCCAGGATCAATCAAGTCATTTTCCTCCTTAGTTAACCAATCTTTTCCCCCATTAGAACTAGTATGAGAATATCTAATACCTTCACTATTAGCTCTTGAATTTACCATCCATGTTCCATCTTTTAACTCTACTATTTTAGATTCATCACCCGGTTGTACAGGTGTTTCTGTTAAAAACCATGTTTTTCCATGGTCTTTACTTCCAAAAACATGAGTACCATTTTGAAGATTTACCAGACAATGTAACAAATCCCCTTTTATTGTTTGAATTCCCCTTCCAGAAGTAATAAACTTAAAATCTTTTTCCCAACCTAGTTTAGAAATTTGGTTAGTAATATCAACTGACTTAGACCATGTCATACCATTATCTGAACTTGTAACATATTTTAAATAATAAATGTCTTTTTCATTGTCAAGGTCCATGTAGTTATAAAATAAAAAAATCTTATTAGTTATTCTATCGAAAATCATTGAAGGATCTGAAGCTGACATACCTAGTGGATAATCAACAACTCGTTCAATTGCTGACCAAGAATTTCCACCATCATTACTTCTTCTAATCACAATATTAATATCTCTACTCCATTTCAAATCCCCACATGATGGAACTCTCTCATCAATTGCAACAATTAAATCCCCATTCATTGTAGTAATTATTGAAGGGATTCTGTAACAAGAAACTTCCGGATTTTCTTCAGAGCTGAATAAATCATAAAATTTCAGATTTGATTTTTGAGAATACGATACGTAAGAAAAAAAAATTGTTAGAATTAAAAGTAATTGTTTCATTAGTTTTAATTTTTTTAGCTGCTATTTCAAGGGCCTCCTTATTAATGTCTGTTAAATAAACATTATATCATAAACTAGCTAACAAACTAGCAGTAGCTTCTCCAATACCTTTTGCAGCTCCAGTAATAAATGCTGTTTTTTCTACTGTTTCCATTATAAAAAAAAAGGGCAACCGCTTTCACGATTACCCTTTTATCAAAGTATGAATTTAAAAATTATAAGTAGCCTTTACTAGGGTTCTTCTTCCAATAACAGGAAGTCCTGGCATTGCTCTATATTCTTGATCAAAAAGATTAGTTGAACTTAAATCAACTGAAAAATGTTCACTGAATTTATATCCAATTGTAGCATCAAAAAGATTCTTCTCATCAGCATCTCCTTGAATGTAGCTACCTTGATCAACGTAGAATCCATCATCATGTTGGAAAGAAACCCTTCCTCTTAATCCTTTATAAGGAGAATATACTAAACCTGTTCTCCACTTGCTCTTAGGCGAGTTCAAATAATCAGTAAATGGAAGGCCATCATCACCAACTTTCCATTCATTTTGACTAACTGTAGTCATATTTGCATACCAAGTCCAATTTCTTGTTAAAAAGTATTCTAAAGACAAATCTATTCCATAATGACTCCTTTTTGCGTCACCAAAATCTCTATAACCTGTGGCTACGTGAACATCATTTCCTGAAGCCGGAGCTCTATTTGACTCTATTGAACCAGCAAACGCATATAAACCAGCCAATGCAGACCCGTTTATTCCCTGTCCTGCTGCTACAAATCCGTCATTATATCCTCCTGCAAATAAAGCCAAAGTTCCAAGACCTCCAACATCAGATGAAGGCAAAGATCCATCAGGAGCTAATAAAACTGCAGCAGGAGTAGCCGCTAAACCAAGAAATGCAACTGTTGCCGCATCAAGTCCCGCAAGAGGTAACCCATTTGCAGTATATGTTAAAGCTTGCGCTCCCTTAAATGTTGCTTGTAATACAGGGTCTGCTAGAATTGCCGTCTCTACAGCATTACCATAATCAGCAGGCATATTAGCGCCATTAAAAGAATAAACTGGAGCAAGAGCTCTAAATCTTGTAAATCCAGTTCTTTCATAAGTATAAAAATCAGCAGAAACAACTAGCTTATCTCCAATAACTCCCTTATAACCTATTTCAAAACTATTTAACATTCCTATTTTTCCTTTTACAGTATCAGTTCCAAAATTATCAAAAGAACCTCCACTAAATAAATCGTATGGTGTTAATGATCCTGTAAATTCAGTTTGTCCTGGTGAATATGTCGTAAACCAATTATTCACAACGTCAACTAATGGTTGAACTGTCGGTCCTGCTAGAGCAACAATTCCTTGACCAACTGCGCCAAGTGTAGCATTTAAAATAGTTAGCCCTGGAGCAGCATCTGTTACAGCTGCAAGGCCATGAAAATAAGATAAAGGAATACCAAAAGCTGATGTAGCAGCTGGTAAGTTAGGTAATCCAGGTAAAGTCATATCAATCATTTGAGTTGATGGATCTCCAAAAGTCTGAGCATCGTTCTGACCAGATAGCCATACATCTGCAAACCCAGTAAGTGACGCAGGAGCATTAACTGGGAAATCTATAAACATTTGTAGTGCCGAAGGAATGATAGTAGCTTGATTATATGATACTCTAAAAGTATTTTTCTCGTTAGGCTTATATACTAATGCAACTCTAGGAGCAAACCCAGAATCATCTAAAAAGCCAAAACTGTCATATCTTCCAGCAACAGTTAAATCCAATTTGCTTCCTAGCTCCATTGTTCCTTGAATATAAGCCCCTGAAATATTATAATCATCCTTATTCTCATTTCTACCCCAAATAGTGTTCCTTGAGTCTTGTTTGTTTTGTCTTGAATCGGCTCCTATAGTCCAATTTGAATTTAGAAACCCAGGCATATCAAAATTATATTGAATTTGACCTTCAAGTAAAGCTCTTTGAGCTACTTGGTTTAATCCAGTATTATATAAAAAAGTAGGGCTTTTACCTGTTCCACCATCATTGTTAACATAATAGAGTTGTGCAAATAACCCTCCCGATTGCATTCTAAATTGTGTCCAAAACTCATTACCATCAGTTCGGCCATATCCTTGTGAACTTGCAAAAAATCCATCTCCTTGGTTAACACCACCAGATAGAAACATATTAGTTTTATCTGAAGGTCTAAATTCAAGATGAAGATTATAAGAAGAATTTCTATAATTTGTTTGTAAACCTTTTCCATCTGGATAAAGGTCACTTGAAGATAAAATAGTTTCTCCTGTTACTGTTGGATCAGCTACTCCATTTACAATTCCAGGTTCACTTATTGAATCAGCAAATTCAGAAATATTTGCATTATCATCCGCATTTTTAGGATCAAAATTAAAATCATCTCCTTTTAAGCTACTAGCGTTAATTTTGTACCCAAATGTTTTACTCTTATTTGTCCAAGCATGTCTTAATGCTACTCCTTGAGTTTTAAGAGATCCTCCTATTAGTTCAACAGTTGTTCCAGGATAATCAATTGGATTTTTAGTTAAAAAATGAACTATACCAGAAGATACTCCAGGACCATAAAGTGCAGAGTTTGCTCCTCTAACTACCTCAATTCTAGCAATATCAATAGTAGACAATCCACTTTGATAACTTAAAAAAGAAGACGAAGTTGGATTAAAAAGATTTCTATAATCTAACATTGGATAAGTTGATGTTCCAAAAACTCCAGAACCAGCTCTCATTTCAATATTAATTACGTTTGCTGATTGTTGTTGTAATTGAACCCCAGGAATGTTAACTAAAGAACGAATTGGATCCGTTACGTTAGCACTATTTTCAAGATCTTTTGATGAAATTATAGATACAGACTGTGGTGAATCTAGGACCTTTTGAGCTCTTCTAGAAGCAGAAATTACAATTTCATCGAGATTTTGTCCAAGTTGAAGCTCAACATTTATTTCTTGATCTAAGGAAGTTACTTCAATTGTTTGAGTTCCAAAACCAATAGAGCTTATTTGGATTGTTATTGGAAAATCATTTGATGTGGTAAATGAAAAATTACCATCAAAATCTGTGGCAGCTCCAGTATTAGAACCAACAACAATTATGTTAGCTCCAGGAATTGCCTCTCCATTATCAGCGTCAGCAACAGACCCACTTATAGTGTTCTGTGCCTGAACTATATTTGCTACAAACATTAATAGAGCAAATATTGCGGTTTTAATTAGGTGTTTTGTTTTCATACTTTTATTTATTTGTTAATTTTTAGAACCCGATATTAAATTTATTATTTCATTTGTTACTGGTTTAATATACTTCTCTGGAAGGTCGTGTCCCATTCCTTCCAAATAAAATTTTTTCGCTTTAGGCATAAATTTAACATATTTTTTTGCATGTTCTAAATTTATAAGCGAATCATCTGTTCCATGAATGATTAAAGTAGGACAATTTATGCCTTTTAACTCATGTAAACGTGATCCAAATTTTTTTATTGCATGAGAATGGTGCTTAAAAACTTTTTTATTAAAACTCCTTTTCCAAGCCACAATTGATCAATAGTTAATCTAATTTTCAAAATCTTCTCAATATTCAAAGGCTTTTTACCTAATTTAAGAAAAATTCTTGCAAATCGTTTTTTAATATTTTTAGAAAGTGAAATCAATTGAGGATCAAAATAATATCCTGAAGACATTATACATGTCAAAGATTTAAAAACATTAGGGAAATCTATTGCTAATCTTTGAGCTATCATTCCTCCCATAGAAGACCCTATTAAATGCACATTTTTTAATCTTAGTTTATCAATTACAGCCATAGCATCTCTAGACATATCTTCCAAAGAGTAAGAATTTTTTTTACTCCAATTTTCAATCCAATCTGACATCCCCAAACCTCTATTATCAAATTTGATCAATTCATAACCTTTTTCTAAAAGTGGATTTAAAAAATTTTGAGGCCAGGAAATTAAAGTTTCAGAATTTCTACTTATTAATAAGATTGATCCCCTTTTTTTACCCTTTGGCTTTATAACTTCATAAAAAATTTTAATCTTACCATTATAGGCATAACCTGTATTTTCTCCAATTAATTCAGGTAATGAGTTAAACTTTGAAACTTGAATAAATCTGTCAAAATGATCCTCAAACTCAGATAAATGAATCATTACAGATTAAAATAAGCCTGATTTATTCCCAAATCACATTCCTTTTATCCTCTCCCCAAGATTGATAATTAGAAGAATACATTTTTTCTATAGTTCCTCTTTTAATTTTTAATGTCGGACCAATTGCTTTATTTTCCTCTGTCCATCGATCTTTAACAATAATTAACGTTGACATCTTCTTATAGTTTTCAAGATCACTATTTATTTTATCAAATTTCTCTGTTAACATATTTGTCAAGTCCTCTTTAGGCATTGCTCTCCCAATATCTGATAATTGAACTAAACAAAAAGGCTGAGGCATTCCAAGTCCTGCTACACATACTTCTTCTAATTCTTTAATGTTTCCAAAATAATATTCCAAAGTTAAAGGTTCTATGTACTTCCCTTTTGATGTTTTAAAACTATCAGCAACTCTTCCTGTTATATGAAGATAATTATCCTTGTCTAGAAAACCTTTATCCCCTGTATGAAGCCATCCACCTCTAAGAGTTTCATCAGTTAACTCCTTTCTTTTATAATATCCATCCATTAAAAAAGGTCCTTTCATCAAAATTTCACCATTAGAATCATCAATTTTTACTTCAACCCCTGATTGAGGCTTTCCAACAGAATCCATTTTGCCAAAATCTCTTCCATCAACTTGAGTGCAAATAGCGCAGTTTTCAGTCATTCCATAACCATTAGTTATATAAACTCCAACCTTTCTAAACCATTCAATTTGGGCAACTTGCATTGGAGCAGAACCTGATACGGTTGCCCTTGCTCTACTTAAACCTAATGCTTTTTTTAATTTTCTTTTAATCAGACCTGAGATAATTGGAATTTTAAGTAATGTATCTAATTTTTTCTGGGAGAATTTTGATAAAATTCCAAGCTGAAACTTTGTCCATACCCTTGGTGCAGCAAAAAATACATGAGGCTGAATATCTTGAAGATTTTTAGAAAAAGTTTCTAATGATTCGACAAAAGAAATAGTCCCCCCAAAACGGAAACAAGTATGCTCTACAACAACTCTCTCTGCAATATGATTTAAAGGAAGAAATGAAATAAAATCATTATCTCCTGAAAAATCTATCTTTAAAGGGTTAGTTTCCTCAGTTAAAACTTTTGTCATGTCATTGGCAAAATAAGATAACATAACCCCTTTAGGATTACCCGTAGTTCCAGAGGTAAAAATAATTGTCCATAAATCAGAAAGTTTTGGAACATCAGGCTCTGCTAATGGATCATACTTATTTATAAAATCAAACCACTGATAACCTTTTGTAATATTTGAAAACCCCTTATAAGTTGGAAAAGCAATTAAAGGCATATCCTTAGGTAGATGATTTTTTATCTCCTCCCAAGTTTCTATTTTACCAACAAATAAAATATCAACATCTCCAAAATCCATAACATAAGCAAGTTCTTTTCCTTTTAATGATGGAAAAAAAGGAACAGAAACGTAACCAGCCATAATAATTGCTAAATCCGCAATAATCCACTCCCTACAATTTTTGGAAATTAAACCAATATGAGCCCTATCTCTTAATCCAAGAGATCTAAGTCCTGTAGCAAGTTTTCTAGCCATTTGACCAACTTCTCCCCAAGTATATACTTCCCAATTATCACCAAAAGGCTGTCTTAAGAACGGTTTATCCTTAAATTTTTTTTCCCATTCATAAAATTTAAAATCAAATATTTTACTCATAATTTTTTTGTTTAAGTTCTACTATTCCGATAGAATTTTCTCCAGCGAACGTGTAAATTAGGAAAAAATTTTCACTTTTATTTTTAAAGATATAAGGATCATGGAGTTGATTCACTGGAAATAAAATTTCACCTCTTAAAGATGGATTTATTTTTAATCCAAAACCTTCCCATTTTTTCTCAGGTTTTATTAATTCAAAACTAGATCCTATAGTCCATTTATTCCAAGTGAAGAAAAACCCAAACCATAAAGAAGCCTATTAGTTTTTGATAAACGCACAAAAAAATATTTTCGTCTACAATTTAATAAAATTATCTAATTTTACACTTTATATCCAAATAATATTAATATTTTAGTAATCCAAATACAATATTTTGCTAGAATCAATAAATAAAACTAAAAAGAAAATTATATTAAAGGCTATTTATCTTTACAATCAAAAAGGATTTTTTAATGTCCTTAATCAAGAAATTGCTAAAGCATCTAATGTTAGTTTAAGCAATTTAAACTATCATTTTCCAACTAAAAAAGATCTTATTATATCAGTGTGTGGCTACATGAGCTATACGCTAAACAAAAGAATATCAGAGAATAAATTATTAATTAATAATGCTATTATTTTAGAAATGGCAAGAATTTATCTTGAGTTTGAAAATGAATTTAAGTTTTTCTATCTCGACACACATAATATTTTAAAAAAATATTCTCTTTTAGATCAAGAAATGGGGAAACAGATCCACGAAGCAATTCAAATGATTAAAAATTTAAATTATATAGCTATAGGAAAAGGCTATATGCAACCTGAACCTGCAGAATTTAAAGGAGCGTATGACCTTCTAGCAAATAAAATTTGGATGACTAGTCACTTCTGGTATGTACAAGCTGATTTTAAAAAACAAAAAAAAGACATTATTAAAGATGGTTTAATATCTACTTACGGTCTACTATACCCTTATTTAACTGAAAAAGGTGTTAAACAATATCTTGAATATTTAAAAATACTAGATATTAAAATTTAATGGCTCAGATAGAAACTAAAATAAATGCAAACGATCCCAGCTTTTTAGAAAATAAAAAGAAGATGCTGGAAAGTGTCGATTTACTTCAATCTTATCTTAATGAGAGTAAAAGTCACGGTAGTGAAAAAAGGATAAAAAGGGCAAGATCTAGAAATAAAATGCTTGCCAGAGAAAGAATTGAATATCTATTAGATAAAGACAGTCCATTTTTAGAACTTCTACCCTTAGCCGGTTTAAAAAATAAATCTGGTTTTGGTCCTGGAGGAACAAATGTTACAGGTATAGGTTTGGTCTCCAATAAATTATGTATGATTCAATCTAATGTAGGGACTAAAAAAGGAGGTTCAGTTGACTATGCTACCAGTTACAAAGGACTTAGAATTGGAGAAATTATTGAAAAAAACAAACTGCCAACAATTAATCTTGTAGAAAGTGGGGGAGTTAATCTTCCAGACCAAGACAAAATTTTTAACTATGCTGGAGCAAATTTCAGACAAATTACTCAAAGATCTAAATTAGGTTTAACTACAATTTCTCTCGTTTTTGGAAATGCAACTGCCGGAGGCGCTTATGTTCCAGGAATGTCTGACTTTGCAATTTTTCAAAAAAAAGCAGCTAAAGTTTTTCTTGCTGGTCCTCCTCTTGTTAAAATGGCTACCAACGAAATATCTTCTGATGAAGAATTAGGAGGAGCTGAAATGCATAGTAAAATTTCTGGTGTATCAGATTACCTAGCTGAAAATGAAATTGACGCTTTTAGAATAGCTAGAGAAATTATTGAATATTTAGATTGTAGCAAGCCTCACTTTATTCCAAAAAAGAATTTTATTTCCCCTAAATTTTTAACTGATGAATTATTAGGTATAGTTCCTTTTGATCCTAAAACACCTTTTGATGTTAGAGAACTAATAGCAAGAATCATTGATAACTCTGACTTTTCGGAATTTAAAAAGGAATATGGAAATACAATAGTTACTGGATGGGCAAAAATCCATGGATATCCTTTAGGTATTATCGCAAATAATGGTGTTATTTTTTCTGAATCTGCTAATAAAGCAACTCAATTTATCCAATTGTCAAATAAAAATAATGCGCCTCTTCTCTTTATTAATAACACCCCAGGTTTTATGGTAGGAAAAAAATATGAAGAAGGTGGTATAATTAAAAATGGCTCTAAGTTAATTAATGCTGTTTCCAATAGTGAAGTTCCACATTTAACACTGATGATAGGATCTTCATATGGAGCTGGTAATTACGGCATGAATGGAAGATCATACAATCCTAGATTTCTTTTTACATATCCAAATGCTAAGTCTGGCGTCATGGGATCAGAACAATTAGCAGGAGTTATGGAAATCATTAAGATTCAGTCAGCAAAATCGTATGGTAAAAAAATTGATTTAAAAAATTTGGAAAAAGAAAAAACCGAATTAATAAAAAAAATGAGTGAAAAGGAAACAGCATGGTTTTCAACATCTGAGATGTGGGATGACGGTGTTATCGATCCAAGAGAAACTAGAAATTATTTGGGATTTTCACTCGCAATTGTTTATAATCAACTCATAAAAGGAACCTCTAACTATGGAGTTTTCAGAATGTGATGAAAAAAAGAATAGATTCAATATTAATCGCAAACAGAGGTGAAATTGCATCTCGTATAATAAAAACCTGTCAATATATGGGAATTACATCCGTTGCCGTTTATTCAGATATTGATAAATCATCGAATTATGTTAAAAAAGCTGATCATGCCTATTATCTTGGAGGTAACCAACCTATTGAATCATATCTTAATATTGATAAAATTATTTCAATAGCAAAAAAAATAAAAGTAGATGCCATTCATCCAGGATATGGTTTTTTGTCTGAAAACGTCAATTTTGCAAAATGTTGCGAAAAAGAAAAAATAATCTTTATTGGTCCAAACATTAAATCGATGGAGTTAATGTCTTCAAAATCAGAAGCAAAAAAATATCTAGAAAAAATTGGTGTTGAAATGGTTCCCGGTTATACTGGAGATAAAAAAGATATAGAAACTTACATAAAAAAGGCAAAAAAAATTGGTTATCCTATAATGATAAAAGCAGTATTAGGAGGAGGTGGAAAAGGAATGAGAGTAGTAAATAAAGAATCTGAATTCAAAGAATTGTTAAATCAAGCTCAAAGAGAATCAAAAAATGCTTTTGGAGATGACAAAATTTTAATTGAAAAATATATAACTAATGGAAGACATATTGAAATCCAGCTTCTAGGAGATAAATTTAAAAATCTTATTCACCTTTATGAAAGAGAATGTACAATTCAAAGAAGATATCAAAAAATTATTGAAGAAAGCCCCTCCCCAGCCATAGATAATTCTATAAGAAAATCTATGTGTGATTCTGCGCTTTCAATTGGTAAAGCACTTAACTATGATAGTCTGGGGACAGTTGAATATATTTATGATACTAAAACAAAAAAATTCTACTTTTTAGAAGTAAATACTCGTTTACAAGTTGAACACCCAGTAACAGAAGAATTAATTGGTTTAGATTTAGTAAAACTTCAAATTGAAGTTGCTATGGGACAAAAACTTAATTTAACTCAGAAAGAAATTAAACCAAAAGGATATTCGCTTGAACTAAGACTATACGCAGAAGATCCAAAAAATAATTTCATTCCTTCCTCTGGGATTATAAATAAATTTTTATTTACAAACAGAAAAAACATAAGAGTTGAAACCGATTTAACTGATAAATCATTAGTTCCAATTAATTATGATCCTCTCTTAGCTAAAATCATCATACATTCTGAATCTAGGGATGTTAGTATTCAAAAAATGAAACATTTTTTGTCAGAAATAGTAATTCTTGGAATTAATCACAATGAAGATTTTCTTAAAAGTATTATATCTCAGAAAGAGTTTAAAGAAGGAAATTATACTACTCACTTTATAAAAAACCATTTAAAAAAATTACACTTAATTCATGACAAAAAATCTATAGCGCCCTTTATAATTGCGGCAACTTTATATCAGTGGAAAATTAGAACTCAAAACAGAATTTTACTCAAAGGGCTTCCCTCTGGTTGGAGAAATAATTTTTTTGAAGGACAAAAATCATCATTTATTTTACCAGATGAAGTTGAAATTTATTGTAATTATCAATACAAATCTTCTAACAATTTTAACTTCAAAATCTTAAATAAAAATATTAAAGCAGAAATTATTGATTCATCTAAAGAATTAATTATTATTGAAATAGATAATCAAATTTATAAATTTTATCTTACTGAAAATAAAAGTCAAATTTTTTTAAAAAACAACAAACTTGGTAATATTAAACTTATAAAAAAAGATAGATATCCAATTCCTAAATCATCACTTAATAAAGGAAGCTACAAAGCTCCTATGCCTTCATTAATAATCAGTGTCCTAGTAAAAAAAGGACAATCAGTAAAAAAGAATGACCCACTTATCATAATAAGCTCAATGAAAATGGAAAGTGCAATTATAGCATTAAAAAAAGGTAAAGTTGAATCTATTTTAGTTAAAGAAAATCAAAATGTAGACACCTCAACTGAATTAATTAAAATTATTTAAATGGATTATTATTCTAAAGATCAAGTGAAAACCATTTCTAAAGAAAATTTTGAATTCATAAAGTTAGATTTTGAAGATCATTTAATAACAATAAAACTTAATAGACCTAATAAAAGAAATGCCATTCATCCACAGACCTTAAATGAGCTTGGATTTGCCCTCCAACATGTTTATTTTACAAAAAAAATTAGAGTAATTGTTTTAGAATCTACAGGTAGCGTTTTTTGTGCTGGAGCAGATTTAGATGCAATGAGAGGTAATCCTGATTCTCATAATTCATCCATCCCAAATCCAAAAAAAGAAATTTTATTAGCTCAAATTCTAACTGAAGTTCATACTCCTATTATTTCTAAAATTAAAGGTAATGTTTATGCTGGGGGCTATATTTATTTAGCATGCAGTACATATGTAATTGCCGCTGATCACTTAGAATTTAGTTTACCTGAAGTAAAAAGAGGTCTCTTTCCTATGCAAGTAATGGGCGTTTTAATGAGAATTATGATGCCAAGAAATATAATTGACTGGTGTATTAGAGGTTACAGCTTAAATACGAATAAAGCAAAAAAATGGGGTTTAATTTCTAAAGCAGTCCCCCAAAAAAAAATAAATCAAGAAGTGAAAAATTGGACGAAAAATGTAATAGAAAATAGTCCTGAGGCAATTTCTTTAGGTTTAGAAGCTTTTGAGAATTTAGTGGACCAAAAAAATAATCAAAGATACTTGGTCAAAATGTTAAGTAGAGTTTTAAAAAGTAGAGATGCAAAAGAGGGAATAGCTGCTTTTAAAAAAAAAAGAAAACCAAACTGGAAAAAATAATAAACCAAAAAATGGAATACTAATGCTTCTTTTATGCTTAAATCATTATTTTATCAGTTTTTAAAAAACTTTCTAAAAATATATGGTTACATATACTTTAGAAAAATCCGAATTTATGGGAAAAAGAATATCCCAAAAAATGGAGGATTATTATTTTCTCCTAATCATCAATCAGCATTTATAGATCCAGTAATTGTAGCATCATTTAATTCTGGTAAAATGTTATCACTAACTAGAGGTGACATTTTTAACGGACCATTTCAATGGTTTTTAGATGCACTAGAAATGTTACCCGTCTATAGATTAAGAAATGGCTTCAGAAATCTTAAAAAAAATGAAAAAATTTTTAATAAATGTTATAAAATATTAGGAGAAGGGGGGAAAATTCAAATGTTTTCTGAAGGAGGGTTACAGAACGAATATTATTTACAAAAAATTTCAAAAGGAAGTAGTAGATTAGTATACAATGCCCAAAAAATTTATCCTAATCATGATATTTACTTAGTCCCAGTAGGAATTAATTATGGTCATCATGAAAAACCAAGATGTTCAGTTCAATTAGTTTTTGGAAAGCCAATTAAAGTTACTGATTACATGATTAAAGATAACCTTGATTCTGAAAATATTAATAATATAAGAGACTCATTACAAATCAAAATGGAAAATTGTTTATGGCTTCCAAAAAAAGATAATGACTATCCATTAAAGAAAAAATTAATCAATAGCAGAACAACAAAAATGCAATTTTCAAAAATTAAAAATTTCTTAAAAGAAAATAATCAAGACAATAAAGAAAGAAAGAAGCCCAATATCTTAAAAAATATTATAATTCAAATTCTAACAATCCCAAATATTATTCCTATAATAATTTCAAGAGAGATATTAAAAATTATAAAAGACAAAGATTTCATAGGTTCAATGAAATACGCTTGTGGAGCAACTATTTTTCCATTATGGTGGATTATCAGTAGTATAATCATTTTATATTTATACGGCTTAGTAATTCTTGCTATATATCTATTTTGTTCAATATTTTCAATAATTATAAGACAAAAATTGTTATTATAAATTTATTATAAATTTTTATTATAATAATAGCTATAATCTAAATAATATAATTAAAAAAAATTAATATTATTATTAAAATCTATACTTATATTATTTATTATAAATAAAATATATAATAATGAATTGTTTTCTTGTTTGTAAATTAGCAATATGTATGATTTAGTAATTATTGGAGCAGGTCCAATAGGATTGGCTTGTGGAATTGAAGCAGAAAAAAATAATTTGAAATATACAATTATTGACAAGGGCTGCCTCGTAAATTCATTATATAACTACCCTCTAAATATGACTTTCTTTTCAACATCAGAGCGTCTTGAAATTGGAAATATACCTTTTATATCAAATAATTCTAAACCTACAAGGTTAGAAGCCTTAGAATATTATAGAAGAGCATGTAGTCATTGGGAATTAAATATTAAACTTTATGAAAAAGTTAAATCAATAAAAAAGGAAAGCAAATTTAAGATTAAAACAGAAAAATCAGAATACAAGACTAATAATATTGTAATCGCAACAGGATTTTATGACATCCCTTTTTTATTAAATGTTCCTGGTGAAAATCTCTCCAAAGTTTATCACTATTATTCCGAACCTCATCCCTTTTATGGAATGAATGTTGCCATAGTTGGTTCTGCAAACTCTGCAGTAGATGCCGCATTAGAAACCTATAGAAAGGGCGCTAAAAGTGTTACCATGATAATAAGAGAAAGTGAAATTGGAGATAATGTAAAATACTGGGTACGTCCTGATATAATAAACAGAATAAAAGAAGAAAACATTACAGCATATTTTAATTCTGAAATAATTGAAATAAAAGAAAAAAATATAATAATTAAAACGAAAAACAAAAAAAATAAAATTAAAAATGATTTTGTTTTAGCAATGACAGGATATCAACCAAACTTTAAATTGTTAGAAAAAATAGGAATAGTTTTTCATTCAGATGAATATAAAACTCCAAAATATAACAATATAACAATGGAATCAAATGTTAAAGGTGTTTATTTAGCAGGAGTTGTTTGTGGAGGATATAAAACTAACAAATGGTTTATTGAAAACTCTAGAGAACATGCTCCAGCAATAATTAAATCAATTAAAATAAATAAATAAAGGTTTTGAATATTTTAATAATTCCAGATTCATTTAAAGGTGCTCTTTCAGCTGTTGAGGTTTCAAAATCGATAAGTAAAACTGTAAAAAAAATAATCCCGGATAGTATTATAAATGAACTTCCATTTTCAGATGGTGGAGAAGGCGCTCTAAATGTTTTAAAAAATTATAACAAAGGCAAATTAATATATTCAAAAACTGTTGATCCTTTAGGCAGAAAGATTAAAGCCCATTTTTTTTTATTTGAAGATAAAAAAACAGCCTGGATAGAACTATCACAAGCTGCAGGAATTAATCTATTAAAAAAAAATGAGTTAAATCCTTTAAAAACATCAACTTTAGGAGTAGGAATATTAGTAAAAAAGGCTATGAATATAGGATGTAAAAAAATATTTCTAGGGATTGGAGGAAGCTCAACTCATGATCTTGGTACAGGAATATTCATAGCTCTAGGAGGAAAACTTATTGATAAAAACAATAATAATATAGAATTAGGAGGAGGTTCATTAAATAAATGTTTAAAAATAAATAAAGATTTGCTTGACCAAAAGCTTAATAAAACTGAACTAATTATAGCTTCCGATGTAAGTAATCCTCTAATTGGAAAAAATGGCGCAGCAAAAATTTATTCTATACAAAAAGGGGCTTCAAAAAAAGATGTTTTAGAATTAGAAAAAAATTCAATTTATTTTTCCAAATTAATTGAGAAATTTAACTCAAGAAAAATAGCTAAAATTAAAGGAGGAGGTGCTGCAGGAGGAACTGCTGCAGGTTTAAATGGTTTGATAGGGGCAAAAGTTAAAAATGGTTTCGGTATACTAAAAACCTTATCAGGTCTTGAAAAAATTATAAGTAATTCAGATCTTGTGATAACTGGTGAAGGACATTTTGATGATCAAAGCTTTAATGGAAAACTCCCTATAAAAATCGCTCAACTAACCTCTAAATATAAAATACCAACAATAATTTTAACTGGAAAAATATCAGCAAATAAAAAAATAATGATAAAATCCGATTTAAAAGTTTATTCAGTTAATCCACCTGATATAGATTTAGAAGAAGCAATTAAAAAAGCATCAAAAAATATTTCTATTAAATTAACTGAAATCCTTAATCATTTCATGAAATCAAAAACTCTTTTATAAAATGACATTATCAATTCTTACAATTCTAATAGCTGTATTTGTGATCATTATTGGGACCTCCTATTTTAAACTTCATCCATTTTTAGCATTACTTTTTGCAACTTTAATTTTGGCTTTTTTAAATGGGTTTCAACCTAGTCAAATTACTTATATTATAACATCAGGTTTTGGTAAAATAATTCAAAGTATAGGCTTATTGATACTTTTTGGAACTATAATAGGTTCAGCTATGGAAAAAGCAAATGCCACAAAATCTTTAGCTAATGGAATTATTAAATCTCTATATAAACTCCCTCTTCCCTTTGCGGTTAGTTTCATAGGTTATATAGTCTCCATTCCCATATTTTGTGATGCAGCATTTGTCATTTTATCACAATTAAATAAAAGCTTATCTAAAAAAACGAAAACTCCTTTGATTGGATTAACTGTAGCTCTCTCCACGGGTCTTTTTGCCCCTCATGTTTTAGTCCCTCCTACTCCAGGGCCTCTTGCTGCTGCTGCAAATTTAAAATTAGATAATATTCTTTTATTAATAGTAGTTGGAGCATTTATAGCTTTCATTTTAGTTATTGCAGGGGCTTTTTTCGCAAATTATTTAGCCAATAAAAATAAATATGTTGAATCATTTGAAATATCAAATGACAAAAAAATAGAAATAAAAAAATTACCCACATTTTTTGAATCAATTACTCCAATATTTATTCCAATATTATTGATGTGTTTAGGATCTTTATCTAATAATTTTTCAAATCATTATAAATTTTTAGATCTAATTTTCTTTTTAACTAATCCAACGATTGCGTTATTTATTGGCATGCTTTTATCTTTTAAACTTATTAAAAAAAATATTGTTCCATTTATAAACTCATCAATAACTTTAGGCCTTAAACGAGCCGCTCCTATTATAGTTATAACTGGCATGGGAGGTGCCCTTGGAGCTGTTATTCAACAAATGCAAATTGAAAATTATATTAATACATTTACATTAAACCCAAACCTAGGAATTATAATTCCTTTTTTAATTGCAGGTTTTCTTAAAACTGCACAGGGTTCATCCACAATTTCTATGATCACAACATCATCCATCATTTTTCCATTACTACCTAACATGGGCTTAGATAACGAAATGGGTAAAGTATGGGTTATAATGTCTTTAGGTGTTGGATCAATGACAATTTCACATGCAAATGATTCATATTTTTGGATTGTTTCTCAAATGGGAGATATTGACGTAAAAAAAGCTTATAAAACTCATACTGTTGGAACTCTGATCCAAGGAATTTTAGGTTTATTACTAGTAATTATAAGTTATAACATATGGAGGTTAATTTAATACTCCGTATAACTAATTTCAAGTTGAACTTTTTTATCATTATTTCCCTCTTCAATTGGATTTGAACCAACTAATATTACTCCTAATGGGTTTAAAATTGAAGCTCTAGGATAATTTAAAAACTCATTATCACCAAGCAAAGCTTTTTTTTGAAATATGTCATTTATATCTGAACTAACAACTAACCCTAAATCAAAATTTGCAGAATCCTTTCTAATTATATTTGAGACATGATCAGTTATATTAAACCTGTACCTATAAGGCTTATTAGATTCATCATATTCTAATATACCTCCAAAAAATTTTTTATCCCCATTTGTTACTGACACATTAGTTGAACCATCAATATTGAAGTCCTTCAAGGGTTGACCAGATGAAATATTATACAAATACAACCTTTGAGCAATTAACTCATCAGACCCTTCAAATTCATAATCTATATAAAAAGAAATATTAGCTTCATTTACTATAATATTTCTCTCTCTTAATTCATTTAATAAAACATTTTCATCAGAAACTTTATTGGAAAACAAACGAATTAATCCATGAAGTTGGCCAGATTTTACAAAAAGCTTATCCGTAGGCTCACCCTTATTTGATGTTTCTAACCTCTTATCAATCTCTAAATTAAATGATGAGTTTTTTATTGTATTTACCATTATTCCTCCAAAAGGAATTAATAACGAACTACTTTGTCGATCAACATCATCATCATCAGTATTATCTTCAGTTCCATTAGTATTGTAACTATCGAACTCATATTCTAGCCTGATCTGAGCAGAATTAAAATTTAAAAGCATATACAAATCACTTGAGAAATTTTCAGTTTGAATTATTAAACCTCTTATTCCATTAAGGTTAAAAGAAGAAGAATTATCTAAAACCCCTTCTCCTTCTAAATCCACAATTCTCTTTTGAAAAAATTCCTTTTTTAATGGAATCCTTATTCTTGGACTTAATCTAATTTCAACTTTTTCTCTCTCATCTATGTCTGCGGTCAAAGGGTCATCAATTTGATAATAAAAAACCAATTCATCAAAATTTAATTTGACATTTATATTTGATAATTCTTCACCATAAAACCCTTGATTAAAAAAATCTTGATTAGAATAATAAATTTGTTGAGTCTCAAAATTATTATTAGCATCTAGGTTATTAAGATAATATGTAAGTTCATAAACTTTAATATTAAAAGTTGAATTAATATCTCCGTATAATGAATCAATTTCGTAAAAATTATCCCCGTCATCATAACCTGAATTATCAGTATCATCATGATCCAAAATTCCATCTCCATCACTATCAGAACTAAGAGGATTTAAACCAGACTGAAATTCAATGATATCAGTTAACTCATCTCCATCGGAATTACTCTGAGGATCATTAGGATCTATATCTTTTGAATCAATAACACCATCATTATCGTGATCGTTTTGATTCGTAAAAAAAGGGATTTCTAGATAAACATTAGAAACTACCTCATTCTCAGGTATAATAGTATAATCATCCTCGCTCCCTTGATCCTCAACTGATTGTTTTAAATTTCCAAAAACAGGTGGTGACAAAATTTGAATTTGGCTAACAATACTAGCTTCAGTAAGGCCAAAAACAGAATGATTTATTGATCCCAATTGAGCAATAGGCAACCCATCTGCTTGAACTGAATTAACTTTTTCTTGAAAAGTATAAACTGGAGCAATTAACTTATCACTATTAAGCTCTTGAGAAGAAAACAAATCTCCTCCTACACTATGAAATTCCTTATCACATTTATAAATAAAAATCAATAATAATAAGGATACAAAAAAATTTATAGGATTAATATTCTTCATTTAATAATTATATGATTTTATCTATATAAAAATCTATATAAGCATTCTTAACAATAGATTGCTCATAATCAAGGTGAGGTTTTCTGCTATTAGCAATTACTTCATTTATATCATTTAGAGTTTCCTTTGAAGAAGATATTACTCCATCTGAATGATTAATACTTAACTTTATCAAACTGTTAAAATTAGATTTAGACAAAACTTGAATCTTCTCTTTTGAAATTAAATCAAAGGCTACTTTACTTTTCATTTTTTTTGATAGAACTCCTGTAAAATCTTTTTTATAAATAGAGGTCACTATTTTACTTTCTGAAAAAATTGGTTCTTCCTTATAATAAGTTTTTAAATACAAAGGGAAAAGAGCCGTAAACCATCCGTGAAGATGAATAATATCAGGGGCCCAATTTAATTTTTTCACTGTTTCAATAACGCCTTTAGTAAAGAAAATCATTCTTTCATCATTATCTGTATGAACTTTTCCCTTTTCATTATGTAATAAAGATCTTCTCTTGAAATATTCTTCATTATCAATAAAATATACCTGCATTCTCTCTTTAGGAATAGATGCTACTTTAATTATTAAAGGCATATCCAAATCATTAATTACAAGATTCATTCCTGAAAGCCTAATAACTTCATGAAGTTGATGTCTTCTTTCATTAATAAGACCATATCTTGGCATAAATATTCTAGTTTGACCACCATTATCATTAATTTCTTTAGGTAATTTAAAAGAATTTACCGCCTGTTCTGTTTGTGGCATATAAGGCACTACTTCTGAAGAAATAATTAAAACTTTTTTATTTTTCATTAAAGAATTAATCTTTTAGAGAAAAGTTTAGCAAAATTACGAAAATTATGCTTAATTATATAAAATCTCTCTACATTAGGCCTTTGAAAATTGTTTAAAATGCTAGTATTTCAAAGATCTAAGGAAATATTAAAATATATTAATCAAAATAAAAAATCTATAGGGCTTGTCCCAACAATGGGAGCACTTCACTTAGGTCATATATCACTAATTAAAAAAGCGCTAATTGAGAACAAATTAGTTATTGTAAGTATTTTTGTTAATCCTACTCAATTTGATAATCACACTGATCTAAAAAACTATCCAAAAGATATTAATACTGATATAAAAAGAATAAATTATATTGATAAAGGAATAATAATATATACGCCTTTAATTGAAGATCTGTATGGCAAAAATGTTATTGTAAAAAAATTTGATTTTGGTTTTATTGGAAAAGAATTAGAAGGCTATTATAGAAAAAATCATTTTAATGCAGTAGCAACAATAGTAGAAAAATTATTTAAATTATTTAATCCAAAAAGAGCTTATTTTGGAGAAAAAGATTACCAACAAATACTTATAATTAAAAGTTTAATCAAAAAATCTAATTTAGACATTCAGATAGTTTCATGTCCTATAATAAGAGATTTTGATGGTTTAGCACTAAGTTCAAGAAATAAGTTATTATCTTCAAAAGAGAAAAAATTAGCCCCTTTGATTTATAAAACTCTTTTAGAGGTAAATAAAAATTTTGGGAATGAAAAAACTAATAAAATAATTAATAATATCTATAAAAAGTTCAAATCAATTCCTTCATTAGAACTAGACTATTTCGAAATTAGGGACAGCATTAACCTTAAACCAATTAAGAACAAAAATACCAAACAAAATTATAGAGCTTTTATTGCTGTAAGAATAGGTGAAATACGATTAGTTGATAACATGGAATTATCAGTAATATAAATACGTTTGTAAAATGAAAATTGAATTTTAAAATCACCTTTCCAAATGAAAAAACCAATTTTCTAAAAAAGAGTTTTGAAAAAATTATATGCTTTTTTAAAATTTATAATCCCATTATCTCTTGGTGTTTTCTTCATTTATATAACCTTTTATAATACTACTGAAGAAGATCGATTAACTATAATTAAGTACATTAAAGAATCAAATATATATTATGTGATTTTATCTTTAATATTAATGTTTTTTAGTCATTTATCAAGAGCATATCGCTGGAAATATCTTTTAGAACCTCTAGGGTTTAAATCTAGCTTCATTAATAGAACTCTTTCTGTATTTATTTGTTATATAAGTAATCTAGGGATCCCAAGATCTGGAGAAGTTTTAAGAGCTACTTCCCTCACAAGCTATGAGAAAATTTCTTTTGAGAAAACTTTAGGTTCAATTGTTGCTGAAAGAATTGTTGATTTATTAATCCTAATCATAATTATAGTAATGTCATTATTTTTTCATTATGATTTAATAATAAAATTACTTTTTGAAAAAACCGTAGAGATCAATGATGTTATCATAACCTTTTCCATTTTATTAATTGCAATAATTATAACAAAAAAAATTATAACAAATTCAAAAAATAAAATCATAATTAAAATAAAATTAATTATTAAAAATTTTATTGAAGGGATCTATTCTTTAAGGTCAATGCCTAAAAAAAATCTATTTATCATCCATACAATTTTTATTTGGTCAATGTATATCGCAATGTTCTATGTTGTTAAATGGAGCATAAAAGAAACTTATGATTTAACATTTATACAAATACTCCCGGCATTCATAGCAGGGTCCTTAACAATAACAGCTACTAGTAGTGGAATTGGAATTTTTCCTCTAACAGTCGCACTTATGTTAAATGCTTTTGGTATATCTAAAGAAGCTGGTTTAGCATTTGGTTGGATACTTTGGTCTGCACAAACCATTATTATTATAGTTTTAGGAGGTCTTTCTTTTTTTATATTACCTTTAGTTAATAGTTTTAATTCAAAATAAACTATTCTATTTCTATACTGATTACTAATTTCAATGAGTAAAACAAAAAAATTGTTTTATTGTAAAAACTGCGGCGCGGAATCCCCAAAATGGCTAGGTCAATGTAATTCATGTAAAGAGTGGAATAGTATTGTCGAAGAAATAATTGGAACTAATAAAAATTGGAATATTAATTTTATAGAATCTTCAAAACGAGTTCCAAAAAAAATTAATGAAATTGAAATCAAAAATAATCCTAGAATTAACACAAAAGACAATGAATTAAATAGAGTTCTTGGGGGTGGTATAGTTCCTGGATCTTTAATACTTCTTGGTGGAGAACCTGGTATTGGTAAATCGACCCTTTTACTTCAAGTCTCATTGCAAATTAATGGTTCTGTTTTATATGTTTCAGGAGAAGAAAGCAAGGAACAAATAAAATTACGAGCACTAAGAATGAAATATTCAAAATCAGAATGTTATATATTATGTGAAACAAATACTCAAAATATCTTCACCCAAATAAAAAAAATAAATCCTGTCCTTATTATAATTGATTCTATTCAAACATTATATAGTCAAAACATCGATAGCTCTTTAGGAAGCATTTCCCAATTAAGAACCTGCGCTAACGAATTAATTCAATTTGCAAAACAAACAAACACACCTATTATTCTAGTTGGGCATATAACGAAAGATGGCAATATAGCAGGTCCGAAAATTTTAGAACATATGGTTGATACAGTTCTTCAATTTGAGGGAGACCGAAACCATATATACAGAATCTTAAGAGCCCAAAAAAATCGATTTGGAGCTATTTCAGAAATAGGAATATATGAGATGGTCTCAAATGGACTTAAACCCATATCCAATCCCAGTGAATTTTTTATTTCAGCAAATAATGATAATTTAAGTGGTCATGCAATAGCAACATCAATAGAAGGTCTAAGACCTCTAATGATAGAAATTCAATCTTTAGTCAGTAGTGCTGTATACGGAACTCCTCAAAGGAATAGTAATGGATACAATACAAAAAGACTTAACATGCTCCTTGCTATTCTTGAAAAAAAAGCGGGATTTTCTCTAGCAACTAAAGATGTTTTTCTAAATATAACTGGAGGAATAAACATTACAGACCCTGCAACAGATTTAGCTGTAGTGATGGCAATTTTATCTAGCCACAAAGAAACTCCAATAAATTCAAAAACATGCTTTTCAGCAGAAATAGGATTATCAGGAGAGGTAAGACCCGTTACAAAAATTGAGCAGAGAATAAACGAAGCTGAAAAACTTGGTTTTAAATCAATCATAATATCAAAATATTCTAATATAAATAAAAATTCTATAAAAATTAAAACTTTAAAATTTTCAAAAATTGAATCAATAATTGAACATATATTTTAATAATTATTTAATAACTTATACTCAAATTAATTATACAAATCCGTTTTCAATCATGGAAAAAATTATAAAAAAATTTCTAAATGAAGTTAACATTAGAAATCAAAACGAACCAGAATTCATGCAAGCTGTTTCAGAAGTTGCAGAAACAGTCATTCCATATATCGTAAAAAACAAAATTTATTATGGTCAAAATATTCTTATGAGGATGGTAGAACCTGAACGTGTTTTATCCTTTCGCGTTGCCTGGATTGATGACAACGAAGAGATTCAAGTAAACAGAGGCTATAGAGTTCAAATGAATTCTGCCATTGGCCCATATAAAGGAGGCTTACGTTTTCATCCAAGTGTAAACCTTAGTGTATTGAAATTTTTAGCATTTGAGCAAACGTTCAAAAACAGCTTAACAACGCTTCCTATGGGGGGTGGAAAAGGAGGATCCGACTTTAACCCTAAAGGAAGGTCTGATACCGAAGTTATGCGTTTTTGTCAAAGTTTTATGACGGAGCTATATAGTCATATTGGTCCCAATCGTGATGTTCCTGCTGGAGATATTGGTGTTGGAGGAAGAGAAATTGGTTATTTATTTGGGCAATATAAAAGATTACAAAATGAATTTACGGGAGTCTTAACTGGAAAAGGGGCTTCCTTTGGAGGGTCGCTAATTCGTCCTGAGGCTACCGGCTATGGTGTAGTGTACTTTACCGAGCAAATGTTAAAGTATAAAAAAAATGGCTTGAAGGGTAAAAAAATTGCCATTTCAGGCTCTGGAAATGTAGCACAATATGCAACGGAAAAATGCATTCAACTGGGAGCAAAAGTCCTTACACTTTCTGATTCCTCAGGTTATATAATGGATCCGGATGGAATTGATGAAGAAAAACTAGCCTTTATAATGGAGCTAAAAAATATAAAAAGAGGCCGTATTGTTTCCTACACTGAGCAATATCCTAAGTCTTCTTTCCATGGCGGAGAAACTCCTTGGAAAGTACCCTGTGAAATCGCACTCCCTTGTGCAACTCAAAATGAATTAAATGGAGACAATGCTAAAATATTATTAAAAAACGGTTGTGTTTGTGTTGGAGAAGGCGCCAACATGCCTAGTACGCCAGAAGCAATAGAATTATTTAAAAAGAATGAAATATTATTTGCTCCAGGAAAAGCTTCTAATGCAGGTGGAGTTGCAGTTTCTGGCCTTGAAATGGCTCAAAATTCATTAAGATATAATTGGTCAAGAGAGGAAGTAGATGAAAGACTTCACTCAATTATGAAAAGTATTCACAAATCATGCCTAAAATACGGTAAAGAAAAAAACTATGTGAATTATGTCAAGGGTGCTAATATTGCAGGTTTTGTCAAAGTTGCAGATGCTATGTTAGCTCAAGGTGTTGTATAAAACATGTACCAAAAAACAGATGCAATCGTAATTAAAAGTATAAAATACAGTGAATCAAGTTTAATTGTCAACTGTTATTGTAAGGATTTTGGCCTAAAATCCTTTTTTCTTAGAGGAATTCTTAAAACAAAAGTTAAACAAAATATCAAAAAAGCACTCTTTGAACCTCTCAATTTACTTGAAATTGTATTTGCAAACAAGCTCTCAAATAGGCTAGGATATATTAAAGAAGCGAAATTAAAATACCCATATAATTCTATTCCTTTTAATTTTGACAAAAAATCTGCTATTTTTTTTTTGACTGAGTTACTTTACGAAGTTCTTCAAGAAGATCAAAATAAAAATAAAAAATTATATAAGTATATCTATAATTCTATGATTTGGCTTGATTCTAATGAAAAAATTGGAAATTTTCTAATCAAATTTATGTTTGATTTAACAAAATTTATTGGTTTTCAACCAAATATAGAAAATCAAAATTTTTCATTTTTTGATCTTGAAAATGGGTGCACTACAAACAAAAAACCTAATGGAAAATTCCTTGAAGGAAAACTAAAAAACACTATGATTTGGTTTTTAGGCATAAATTTTGATGATTTAAATTCTATCAAATTAAATAAAATAGAAAAATCAAAACTTATAAATCATGCTTTGGATTATTTCCAATTACATCTACAACATTTTATTAAACCAAAATCAATTTCAATAATAAATGAAATTTATAGGTCTATTTAATCTTTTGTTTATTTTTCTTTTTCTCTCAAATAAATTAATGAGTCAAGAAATTGAAATTCGAGATTCAGAAACGGGATTTCCTCTTTCTGGAGCTCTAATTAATAATACTAATAAGAGTAAATATGTTGTTACTGATGAAAATGGAAATGCATCTCTCTTAATTTTTGAAAAAAATGAGATAATATCAATCCAAATATACGGATATAAAGATGAACAAATTAATTTACGCGATCAAAAAAAAATCATAATTTATCTTCAAACTGAAGAAGAGGCACTTGAAGAGGTTATTCTATCTGTTGCCAGATCGAAAACCTCTCGTAAGCAAATTGCTGAAAAAGTAATAGTTATTTCATCAAAAGAAATTTCTCTACATAATCCCTCTACAGGGGGAGATCTTTTAAAATTAAGTCCAGGTGTCCGTCTTCAAAAAACACAAGGTGGAGGTGGAAGTCCAGTTTTAAGAGGTTTCGAAGCAAATAGAGTTCTATTAGTAATTGATGGTGTAAGAATGAACAATGCAATATATAGGACTGGTCACTTACAAAATTCAATAACAATTAACCCAAATAATATTGATAGAGTCGAAGTTATTTTTGGATCTTCATCAGTTGGATACGGATCTGATGCCCTTGGTGGTGTTATTCATTATTATACAAAATCTCCAAGAATAAATAACGATGAAAAAATCAAAACTTCTTTTAGTTCTGAATTTCAGTCGGCTAGTAATTCAAATTTAAATAACCTAACTGCTGAATTAAGTTTCAAAAAATGGGCAAGTCTTAGTAGTGTTAGTTTTTCTAATTTTGGAAATATCAAAATTGGTAAAAACCGAAGTCATGGTTATGAAAACTGGGGGCTAACTCCATTTTATTCTAATAACAATAGAGAAAATTATAATCCTACCCAAATTGAAAATCAAGATCCAAAAATCCAAAAAAACACAAAGTATAAACAATTAGATATACTACAGAAATTTTCTTTTTTAATATCTCCAAAAAAACAATTGTTATTAAATTTTCAATTATCAACATCATCTGATATACCGCGGTATGATAAACTCGTTGAAATGCAAAATAATAAGTTGAAATTTGCTGAATGGCATTATGGTCCTCAACAAAGATTATTTATCTCCCCTCAACTAAAAATATTTCCAAACAAAAAATTTCTTGATAAAGGTCAATTAATTTTTGCCTATCAAAATATTAGGGAAAGTAGGATAAAAAGAAAATTTTCAAGTTTAGAAAGAAAAAACCAAGAAGAATATCTCAATATCTTAAGTATTAATGGTGATTTTGACTTTAAAATTAATCAAACCCTTTCTTTTTCTTACGGATTTGAAGGAACTTATAATGACCTTTACTCTGTTGGATATTCTCAGAAATTAATTGTTGAAAAAAATAAAATTATTGATTTGGATTTTAGATTACCTATAATCTCAAGATATCCAAGCAAAGGTAGTGCCTATAAAAGTTTCGCAGGCTATATTAATTCGATTTGGGATGTTAACGATAAAATTACATTAAATGCTGGCTTGAGATTAACTGGAACATTTTTGAAAGCAAAATGGAAACAAACAAACAATATAAATTCCTTATTGTCAAAAGTTGAATTAGATTCAAAAGCACTAACTGAGACATTAGGGTTAACATTCAGACCAAAAAAAAATATTCAATGGAGTTTTATTATTTCAAGTGGGTTTAGAAATCCAAATATCGATGATATAGGAAAAATACGGGAAAATAATGGCATTTTAATTGTCCCTAATTCCTTTTTAAAACCAGAGTATGCATATAATTACGAAACAGGTTTTACTAAATTTTTTAATAATTCTAAAAATTACATATCAATAAGAGGTTTTACAACATTAATTTCTAGACACATAGTTAGGGCAGATTATTCAATATTCTCTGATACTACAACTGATGATGACTCAACAATAATATACAACGATGAAGAAGTGAAAACCTCAGCAAATAAAAATCTTGGAAATAGATATATTTTTGGAGGATCTTTTGATAGTTACTTAATATTATCAAAAAATATTTTCTTAAAAAATAGTTTAACAATTACAGAGGCTAATAAAAACGAGAAATATGGTCCACCACCTTCTATATCACCAATATTTGGCAAAATAACTTTAAATTATAATAATTCATTTTTTAAATTATCTAGCATACTAACTTTCAGTGACAGTAAAGATCCTCATAAATATAGTTTTGGAGGCGAGGATAGGCTTGAAGAAACGCCAATTTTAAATGATTATGAAAATGATGTTAAATATGCTGGAACTCCATCATGGTATAATTTTTCAATTCTTGGAAATTATATTTTTAATAATACTCTTTCAATTAATTTTGGTATTAACAATTTATTTGATTTTCATTATAAAGAATTTGGATCAGGAATATCTTCTCCTGGAAGAAATTTTCGATTAGGATTAAATTGGAAACTTTAATCTTTAAATTATTTTTAGTTTTAATATAAAGAAAATTTTTTCTTTAAAATAACTACTTTCGCTTTTATAAATTAACTCAATTTTCTTTTGAAAAAATTTCCAGAATATAGAGAACTTAATTTAATCAAAATTTCAAAATTAGTAACTCAATTTTGGGAAAAAGACAAAACTTTTCAAAAAAGCATTTCAACAAGATCCTCTAAACCCAGATTTATATTTTTTGAAGGACCCCCGTCAGCAAATGGAATGCCTGGAATTCATCACGTTCTGTCAAGGACTATTAAAGATATTTTTTGCAGATACAAAACTCTTAAAGGATTCTTAGTAGAAAGAAAAGCGGGTTGGGATACTCATGGTTTACCAGTGGAATTAAGTGTCGAAAAAGAGCTAGGGATAACAAAAGATGAAATTGGTAAAACCATTTCAATAAAAGATTATAATAAGGCATGCAGAAAGTCTGTTATGAAATATACTAATTCATGGAGTCTCTTAACAAAAAGAATTGGTTATTGGATTGATATGGAAAACCCTTATATAACCTACACTACCAAATATATTGAATCCGTTTGGTGGTTAATTAAAGAAATTTATAATAAAAATTTGTTATACAAAGGTTATACTATCCAACCTTATTCTCCTATGGCAGGAAGCGGATTAAGTTCTCATGAACTAAACCAACCTGGTACATATAAAGATGTATCTGACACGTCCGTTACTGCCCAATTCAAAATAATTAATAAGTCATTACCTAGCAAATATAAAGATGACTTTGAAATGTTTTTTTTAGCATGGACAACTACACCATGGACCCTTCCATCAAACACAGCTTTAACAATAAGTTTAAAAATAGATTATGTAATTATAAATACTTTTAATCAATACACTTTCAAACCAATTAAAGTTATTCTTGCAAAGAAACTAATATCTAAACAATTCGGGAAAAAATATTATTCAGTTAATAAAAAGGGGGAATTACAAGATTTTAAACCAAACAAAAAGATAATTCCATACTTTATTGAATGTGAATTAAAAGGAAAAGAGCTAATTAATACTAGATATGAAAAAATATGGGAAGATGCTCCAAATCCAATAGATAATCCAAAAAACGCATATAGAGTTATTTCAGGAGATTTTGTTAATACTGAAGAGGGAACTGGAATTGTTCATACAGCACCAACGTTTGGTTCTGATGATGCAAAAGCAGCACTTGAGGCCAAACCACAAGTACCAGCTTTACTAGTTTTAGATGAAAACAAAAACAAAGTGCCCCTTGTAAATCTAAAAGGAAAATTTAGAAAAGGTCTAGGTCTTTTGTCAGGAAAATATGTGAAAAATGAATATTACAATGAAGATGAAAGACCTGAAAAGTCTGTTGATGTAGAAATTGCTATAAAATTAAAATTAGAAAATCGTGCTTTTAAAGTTGAAAAACATATTCACTCCTATCCAAATTGTTGGAGAACTGATAAGCCAATATTATATTATCCCTTAGACTCTTGGTTTATAAAAATCTCTAAAATAAGAAATAAAATGAGTGAGTTAAACAAAAAAATTAACTGGAAACCCAAATCAACTGGAAAAAAACGTTTTGGAAATTGGTTAGATAATGCAAATGACTGGAATCTCTCAAGATCTCGTTTTTGGGGGATTCCTCTTCCAATTTGGAGAAATAAAAAAAATGACCAAACTAAAGTCATTGGTTCCATTAATGAATTAATTTCAGAAATAAATCTATCTATAAACAAAGGATTGATGAAGTCTAATCCAATTGAAGCTTTTGAAATTGATAATCTTTCTAATTCAAATTATAATAAAATTGACCTTCACAAAGATACCGTTGATAATATTATTTTATCAGACTCAAAAGGAGAACCAATGTACAGAGAACTTGATTTAATTGACGTTTGGTTTGATTCAGGAGCTATGCCTTATGCTCAATGGCATTATCCTTTTGAAAATAAAGAAAAAATTGATCAAAATAAAAGTTTTCCAGCTGATTACATAGCTGAAGGTATAGATCAAACCAGAGGATGGTTTTATACTCTTCATGCAATATCTACTTTAGTTTTTAATGATATTTCATATAAAAATGTTATTTCAAATGGATTAGTTCTAGATAAAAATGGTCAAAAAATGTCTAAAAGACTCGGTAATGCTCCAGATCCATTTGAAACTTTAGATAAATATGGTCCTGATGCAACTAGATGGTATATGATCTCTAATTCTAACCCCTGGGATAATCTAAAGTTTGATAGTGAGGCTATAATTGAAGTTCAACACAAATTTTTTGGAACTCTTTTCAATATCTTTTCTTTTTTTAGTTTGTATGCTAACATTGATAAATTTTCCTATAAAGAAAAATTTATTTCTATTGAAAATAGAGATGAAATGGATCAGTGGATAATATCAGAATTAAATAGTCTTATTCTAAAAGTTGATTCAGCTTATGATGACTACGAACCCACCAAGGTAACAAGAGAAATATCAGATTTTGTTCAAGAGAAACTTAGTAATTGGTATGTAAGATTAAATAGAAGAAGATTTTGGAAAGGAGAATATAATAAAGATAAAATTTCAGCTTATCAAACACTTTTCGATTGTCTTAAGACGATTGCTTGTTTATCATCACCCATTGTTCCTTTTTATATGGATCATTTATATCATGATCTTCTTTCAATCACAACTAAAGAAGTTACTTCAGTTCACCTAACCTCTTTTCCAAAATGGAATAAAAACTTGATAAATCGGGAACTAGAAGATAAAATAAATAAGGCAAGAAATATAACTTCTCTTGCTTTATCTATAAGAAAAAAAGAACAAATTAAAGTTCGTCAACCATTAACTAAGCTTATAATTCCTGTAAAAGATTTAAATGAAAAAGAATTAATAAATAGCATTGAAAATCAATTAATTTCTGAAGTTAATGTGAAAAAAATAGAAATAGTTCAAGGAAAAAACAATTTATTTATTAAAGATATCAAACCAAATTTTAAGAAACTAGGACCAAAATACGGTCAAAATATGCAAGCATTATCAAAAATTATCAAAAAATTAAATCAAAATCAAATATTAGAACTTGAAGAAAAAAAATCTTTGAACATAACATTAAATAGAAAAAATATTACCTTGGAGCTCTCTGAAGTAGAAATTTACTTTAAAGATATAGAAAAGCTTCAAGTAGCTCAAGGTAATGGAGAAATTGTTGCTCTTGACATTTCATTAAATGATAATCTAATTAAAGAGGGAGTTTCTAGAGAGCTTGTTAACAGAATTCAAAATTTAAGAAAAGAAAATGGATTAGAAGTAACAGATAATATTAATATAATTGTTGAAAATAATTTAAAATTAAAAGAATCAATTATCGCTAATAAGGATTATATCATGTCGGAAACATTATGTAATTCCTTAAATTTCGAAGATGAAGTTGTTAATGGAAATTTAATAGAGTTTAATTCAATAAAAGTAAAAATTAGTATAACTAAAGATACAGCAAAATGAAGACTAAAAAAAAGATTAGATACAATAATAAAGAGTTAAATATATTTAAAATTTTAATCAAAGAAAAAATTAAAAAATCAAAGATCGACTTAGAACTTTTAAAAAGTTCATACATGAATAATGGAAATAATGGAACAGATGACACAGCTCCAACATTTAAAGCTTTTGAAGAGGGTTCTGAAACAATGTCAAAAGAAGCAAATACTCAATTAGCTCTTAGACAAGAAAAATTTATAAGAGATTTAGAAAATGCATTGATTAGGATTGAAAATAAAACATTTGGAATATGTAGAATTACAGGCAAATTAATAAACAAAAAACGATTATATCTAGTTCCCCATGCTACTATGAGTATTGAAGCTAAAAACTCACAAAAATAATTTTAAGACATATTTAAAGTGTTTTAAACTCATATGAGTAAAAGAAAAAAAATGTCCTTACTATGGTCAATTGTTATAATACTTATTATAATAGTAATGGACCAATCTTTTAAAATTTTTATAAAACTTAATTATTCTATCTCTTCTTTTAACCAACCATCAATTATTGACTGGGGATTTTTTAAACTATTATTTATTGAAAATAGCGGTATGGCAATGGGTGCTAAACTAAATGATTTTCTTCCTTTTTTGACTAATAATAGCGCAAAATTATTACTTACTTTTTTTCGTCTATTTGCAATTATTGGAATAGGATACTGGCTTTGGAATAATTTTAAAAAAAATTCTTTATTATTTAATTGGGCATTATGTTTAATTTTTGCCGGAGCACATGGAAATATAATTGATTCCATTTTTTATGGTGTTGTTTTTTCTCACAGTTATGGTCAAATAGCAAGTTTTTTGCCAGAGCAAGGGTATGCCCCTTTGTTTCTTGGAAATGTAGTCGATATGCTACAATTTCCTTTAATAAATTGGATTTGGCCTGAGTGGATTCCAATTATAGGGGGGAATTCATTTACGTTTTTCAAATATGTATTCAATATAGCTGATACAGCTATAAGTACTGGAGTTGGAATTCTAATAGTATTTAACAAAAGAATATTTAAGCCTAATTAATGGTAAAATTTATTATCTTGTTTGGAGTCACACAATAATTTAATCTTACATCATTAACTGTTGAATCAGATATACCATCAATAACATCAAAATAAGAAAGTCCAACTTTAATTGTTTTTTTTCTACAATTTTTTAAAAATCTGTCATAATAACCCTTACCATGGCCTACTCTATTTCCATCCTTATCTACAACTAATAAAGGAACAAATACTACTTCAATCAAATTTATTTTTGCTTCAACACCGCTTAATGGCTCAGGTATGCCAAAATGATTTTTTTGCATAGATATCTTTTCTAAAAATAAATAATGATTTAGATTAGAACCATTAATCTTTGGTATAATAATTTGTTTATTTTTTTCTCTAATTAAGTTTAACAAAGGATAAGTATCAACTTCATTTTTTTCTTTAATAGAAAGAAAAATATGGAAGAATTCTTTTTCCCAAATTGGTAATTCTAAACATTTTTTTGCAATGTCATTACTCCAAAGGTCCCTATCTAACTTAGATATATTTAATCTTTTTTTTATATAAAATAGCCTTAATTTGCTCTTTGATTGGATCAATTTAATTAGTATTAAATTTACATTTGCTAAATTATAAATTAAGATGTTTAAATTATCCTAAACACCTAAAATATATTTTAAAAAATGATCTATTCAAAAATTGATCTTCAAAAAAAAAGTCTTCCAAAAGAGGTGGGTGTATATAAATTTTTTGACAAATTAAATAATGTTATATATGTAGGAAAGGCAAAAATTTTAAAAAAAAGAGTAATGTCTTATTTTAATAAAAATCATACTCACTTTAAAACAAAACTTTTAGTAAATCAAATTACTAAAATTGAAAACATTGTTGTTGAAACAGAGATGGATGCATTACTTCTAGAAAATAATTTAATAAAAAAATTAAAGCCAAAGTATAATGTTTTGCTAAAAGATGACAAAACCTATCCTTGGATATCTATAATTAAAAAACCTAAACCTAAAATTTTTTATACAAGAAAAGTTGATAAAATAAATGGAGAATATTTTGGGCCATTTGCCAATGTTGCCAATGTTAAATTTTTAATCAAACTTATTAAAAATTTATATCCTTTTTTAAACTATGATCTAATCCACCTTTTAAAAAAAGAGACTAGAGAAATAGATGATGAAGAACTTGAAAAAAAATTTAAATCAATAAGATCTATAATTAAAGGGAATTTTAAATCTACAGTTAAACAATTAAAATTTGAAATGAAAAATTATTCCTCATTAATGGAATTCGAAAAAGCACAAGAAATTAAGGAAAAGTTAAATATTTTATATAATTATCAAGTAAAATCGACCATTGTTAATACAAAAATATCAAACACAGATGTTTTCTCCATTTTTTCAGATGAAACTTTTGGATATGTTAACTATATGCAAATCTCATCTGGAGCAATTATAAGTTCTTTCACTTTAGAGATAAAGAAGAAAATGAATGAATCAGATGAAGAGATCTTAAGAATTGCGATAATTGAATTAAGACAGAGATTTAAATCAAAAAACAATTTAATCTTATTACCATTAAAAATTCATTTAGACTCTAAAATTAAATGCATTGTTCCAAAACTAGGTGACAAAAAAAAATTAATTGACCTATCTCTAAAAAATGCTAAATCATATAGAATAGAAAGATTTAAACAAATAAAATTAACTGACCCCGTTAGACACTCTAAAAGAATTTTATCTCAAATGAGATCAGATCTTAAGTTAAATCAAAAACCCTATCATATTGAATGTTTTGATAATTCCAATATTCAAGGAGCAAGCCCTGTTGGAGCTTGTGTTGTATTTAAAAATTTAAAACCAAGTAAAAAAGAATATAGATTATTCAATATTAAATCTGTTGAAGGTCAAAATGATTTTGCTTCAATGGAAGAAATTATTTATAGAAGGTATAAAAGAGTTTTAAATGAGAATCAATCTCTACCCCAATTAATTATTATAGATGGAGGAAAAGGACAATTAAGTTCAGCTCTAAAAAGTATAAATTCATTAGGCTTAAACAAAAAAATAGAACTAATTGGAATAGCAAAAAGATTGGAAGAACTTTTTTCTCCCAATAATTCTGAACCCTTATATATTGACAAAAAATCAGAGACTCTCAAAGTAATTCAACATGCCCGTAATGAAGCCCATCGTTTTGCAATAAGTATACCTTAAATTCTGAACTTAATAAAATTGAAGGTCTAGGACCAAAAACAAATTTAAAATTGATAAATAAATTTAAATCCGTTCAAAGATTAAAAACTTCATCATTATTAGATATTCAATCAATATTAGGTTTAAAAAAAGGAAAGAAGATCTTTGATTCAATTAATAAAATTAGATAGATTAACTATTTTAGCATAAGAATCCTATGAAAAAAGTTTTAAGCTTACTTATCCTCTTTTTTATATTAATAAATGTTTTTGAATTAAAATCTCAAACTAAAAAAATAATTGATACCCCATTCAAAGATGGAGAATGGTTTGAATTTAGAATTCACTATGGGTTTTTTAATACAAGTTACGCTTCAATTAAATTAAAAAAAGATACTCTAAATGATATTCCAGTATTTCACTCTAAAGGTTATGGAAAAACTACTGGTATAGCAAGATGGTTTTTTAAAGTAGAGGATCACTATGAAAGTTATTTCGATAAAAAAAAAATAATGCCTTATAAATTCATAAGAAATATTTATGAGGGAGGATACACAAAAAATATTGAAATTAATTTTAATCACGACATGCAAATTGCACACATTAACGATAAAAAGAAAAAAACAAAAAGTGAAATTCCTTTTAAAATTAATGCTCAAGATATAGTATCATCTTTCTATTATTTAAGAAAATTTTATCCAAGAGATAAAAAAGATATAAACGAAAGTTTTAATATTAATATGTTTTTTGATAGTGAAAATTATATTTTCAAACTTAAATATCTTGGAAAAGAAATTATTGAGAGTAAATTTGGAGATATTGAATGTTTAAAATTTATTCCGATAGTTCAATCAGGAAGAATTTTTAAAGAGCAAGAAAGTATTACAATTTGGATCTCAAATGATAAAAACAGAATACCCATTAGAGTTCAAGCTGATGTTATTGTTGGATCTATAAAAGCTGAACTTGAAAATTTTAAAAATCTTAAGTATCCATTTAAAATTAAATTCTAAATTATTATAGGAAAACTTTTTTAAAACTTTTGGTTTAAAAAAAAAAAAATATCCTAACATTTACGAAATTTGAGATACTATGTATTTATTGCGTATAATTCTTGTCTTACTTTTATTAACAATTATTTCCTGCACAAATAATAAAGAACCTCTTAAATCAATTACTAAATCTAATTCTGAGAAAAAAAACTCTATCCAACTCTATGGTCTTGATTTAAATTCATTTATAATCAAAGAAACTAAAATCAAAGGAGGTGATACATTTGGAAAAATACTTGAGGAAAATGGAATTGATTATCCTGAAGTCCACAAAATTCTTGGTATTATAAAAAATAAAGTGAATATTAAAAAACTTCAAATTGGAAAACCATATACTCTCTTCTTCAATATTAATAATATTTCTTATCCTGAATATTTTATTTATCACCCTAAAATTGAGGAGTACACGGTCATTCATTTAAAAGATAGTATATATGCAAATAAAATTTCAAAGGACTATAAATTAGTTGAACTTGAGACTTTAGGAATAATCACAAGTTCTTTATACGAAACAATGAAAAATATTGGTGTTAATGAATCTCTTGCTTATTATCTTTCAGATGTATATGCCTGGAATATAGATTTTTTTAGACTCCAAAAAGGAGATAAATTTAAAATTATATATACCGAAAAATTTATTGATGATTCTATTTCAATTGGAATTGAAAGAATTAAAGCTGCTTATTTTGAACACAATAAAAAACCTTTATACGCTTTTGAATTTGAATCTGACTCGATCAAAGGAATTATAGATTATTTTGATGAAAAAGCTAAAAACTTAAGAAGAGCTTTTTTAAAAGGACCCTTGAAATTTAATCGAATCTCTTCAAGCTATAACATGAAAAGAAGAATAGCTTATTATGGTAACAGAATAAGACCTCATAAAGGCACAGATTTTGCTGGTCAGATTGGAACACCAATTCGTTCAACTGCAAATGGAACTGTTTTAAAATCATCCTATTCAAGAGCAAATGGAAACTATGTCACTATAAAACACAACAATACTTATTCAACGCAATATCTTCATATGAGAAAAAGAAAAGTAAGAATAGGTCAATTTGTTAAGCAAGGCGATGTAATAGGGTGGGTTGGCATGACTGGATATACATCTGGACCACATGTGTGTTATAGATTTTGGAAAAACGGAAGACAAGTAGACCCTTTCAAACAAAAACTTCCTGAGGCTAAACCTATTTCTAAAAAATTAAAAAATAAATATTTAACTCACATGGACCCTTATAAAAGACAATTAGATTGTATTAATTTTGAAGATGAATCTTTAAAATCAAATGTGGTTAATCTCGAAAAAAAATCAACAATAAATGATGCTTCCTAATCATAACCCAACCAAATTAAAAAGTTGGCAAAAATTAATCAAACATTATAATTCCATTTATGATAAGTCAATCTATTCACATTTTTCAAATGAAAAAAATAAAAGAGATTATTGTTTTATAAACTGGAAAGAATTTCATTTAGATGTTTCAAAAAATAAATGGAATAGAAAAACTTTCGACTTACTAATTGACTTAGCAAAAGAATCTGATCTTGAAATTGCAATCAAACAATATTTTAATGGATCCAAAATTAATGAAACTGAAAACCGTGCAGTTCTTCACTCAGCTTTAAGAAAAAAATCAAGAAATAAGATAATTATTGATAATGAAGATATTAGTAAAAATGTTAAGTCTACTAAATCAAAAATGTATTCATTTTGTAATAAAATTATCTCTGGAAAATGGAAAGGTTATAGTGGGAAAAGAATCAAAAATATAGTTAATATTGGCATTGGTGGTTCTGATCTAGGTCCTTCAATGATTACTGAAGCTTTAGCATATTATAGAAACAAATTAAATATAAAATTTATTTCAAATATTGATGGTGATCATGTATATGAAAATATTAAAAATCTTAATCCTGAAACTACACTTTTTATAATTGTCTCCAAAACATTTACAACTCAAGAAACATTAAGTAATGCAGAAAAAATAAAAAAATGGTTTTTAATTAAAACTAACAACAGTAGTCTTGAAAAACATTTTATTGCAGTTTCAACAAATAATGAGAAAATTAAAGATTTTGGAATTTCCTCAGAAAACATTTTCCCTATGAATGATTGGGTTGGAGGAAGATTTTCTTTATGGAGTTGTGTTGGATTAAGTATTTGTCTTGCTATCGGTACAAATAATTTTGAAGAATTACTTAAAGGAGCTGGATCAATGGATAATCACTTTGAAAAGACTCCCTTTGAAAAAAACTTACCAATTATTCTTGGTGTTTTAGGTATATGGTATAACAATTTCTTCAATTCAGAAAGTGAAGCCATAATTCCATATACTGAATATCTAAAAAATTTGCCAACATATCTTCAACAAAGTGTAATGGAAAGCAATGGAAAAAATATTGACAGAAATGGCAACAAAGTTAATTATCAAACCGGCCCCATTTTGTGGGGTTCTACTGGAACAAATGCTCAACACGCTTTTTTTCAATTAATTCATCAAGGAACTAAATTAATTCCGATAGATTTTATTGGGTTTAAAAAACCATTACATGGAGACGAAAAGAATCACAAAAAATTAATGGCAAATTTTATAGCTCAAAGTGAAGCATTAATGATGGGTAAAAATATTGATTCTGTTATTGATGAATTGAGATTACAAAATTTAAAAGATATTAATATAAAAAAGTTGGCTCCATATAAAGTCTTTGAGGGTAATAAACCTTCCAATACAATCTTGATTAAAAAATTAACCCCATACAACTTAGGAGCTTTGATTTCAATGTATGAACATAAAATTTTTGTTCAGGGTATTATTTGGAATATTTATAGCTTTGATCAGTGGGGAGTAGAATTAGGGAAGCAACTAGCAAATAAAATTATGAAAGACTTTTCATCAAAAACCCAAAAACACGACAAATCAACTGAAAGTTTAATTAATCAAATAAAATAATTGTCATTCACAAGCTTGAAGACTTATATCAATTGGTTTAGCTGAATAAGTTAAACATCCTAATGAAATGTAATTCACCCCCGTTTCAGCAATAGATAAGATATTAGATTCAGTTATATTTCCTGAGGCCTCAGTAGGTATTTTATTGTCTACTAAACTAACAGCACCAATTAAAGAGGGAATATCCATGTTGTCAAGTAATATTCTATTAACAAATGAATAATTTAGTACTTCTTTTACTTCTTTTAAGTTTCTCGTTTCAACTATTACGTTATATTTTCTTTTTAATCCTGATAAATATTTTTTTGTTTTATCTAATGCGAAATTTATTCCCCCGCAAAAATCAATATGATTATCTTTAATCATTAATGCATCATATAATCCCATTCTGTGATTATATCCTCCTCCTATAACAACAGCCCATTTTTCAGGATACCTAAAATTTGGAGTAGTTTTTCTTGTATCAAGTAACTTACAATCAGTATGTGATATTATTTTATTAAATTTATTAGTAAGAGTTGCAATACCAGACATCCTCTGAATACAATTAAGCACAAGTCTTTCCATAGCCAAAATTGAATATCCTTTCCCCTCAACAATAAAGACTTCAGTTCCAGATTCTATTTCTTGCCCATCCTTAAAAATACAAGTAAACTTTAAACTCTTATCATGTTTTTTAAAGATACTTTTTGATAATTCTATACCAGCTATTATACAATTTTCTTTAATTATTAAAGTAGCCTTTTTCTCTAATTTATTAGATAAAGTGGCTTTACTAGAATGATCAACATCTCCTAAATCTTCCTTAATAGCTAAATCTATGAAAGAATTTATCTCCTTTTCATAATTATTATAAAAATCATCTTTCATTATTCATGTTATAAAAAACTCCTTTATTAACTTTTATTTGTTGTGCTTGCTTTATCAAAAGATAAGCTATACTGACCATATTTCTTAGCTCACTTAAATTCTGTGTTAATCTATTTTGATTATAAATTAAAGTTACTTGTTCATAAATATTAAAAATTATTTTTTCAGCTTCATTTAGTCCCATATTAGACTTAAAAATTCCAACCTTTTCAGTCATTGTTTTTTGTAATTTATCTCTCAATATATTAACCGACTTGATTATTTTACTACTCACATTTTTCTCACCTTTCCAATCAGGAACAGATTCAAAAAAATTGTCTTTAATCTTATATAAACTTAGAGCTTTTGAAACATCTACAGCAGCTCTATGAGAAAAAACCAACGATTCTAATAAAGAATTAGAAGCTAATCTATTAGCACCATGCAGCCCTGTTAAGCTGCATTCCCCAATTGCATATAAACTCTTTAAACTTGACTCACCTCTATCATTTACTTTTATACCTCCGCAAAAATAATGAGCTGCAGGGACAATTGGTATCATGTCTGATGTTAATTTTATACCAACTGATAGACAAGTACTATATATATTAGGGAAATGCTTCTTCCACTTTTTCAGATCAATTGATCTGCAATCCAAAAACACAAATTCATTATTAGATTTATGTATTTCCATTTGAATTGCTCTGGCAACAATATCTCTTGGAGCCAATTCACCTCTAGAATCATAATTTTTCATAAAAAATTCTCCCTCTACATTTCTTAATAATGCTCCTGAACCTCTCAATGCTTCAGAGATTAGAAAAGTTTTGTTGTTAATCTTATGAAAAAGAGCTGTAGGATGAAATTGAACAAAAGACAGATTATCCATAAAAACTTTAGCTCTATATGCGGCACCAAGACCATCCCCCGTGGCAATGCTTGGATTTGTAGAATGCGCATATATACTTCCTGCACCACCAGTTGAAAGGATAGTTATCTTTGCAGTTATTTTAATTATTTTCTCTTTTTCTCTTGAGATCACATAGGCTCCATAACATTTTTTAAAATTAGTTTTTATGTGATGATCAGTAATTAAATCAACCAATGTATGATTTTCAAAAATTTTTATATTGCTAAATGATTTTACTCTATTTATAAGTTTTTTTTGAATTTCTTCTCCTGTTTGATCTTTATGATGTAAAATTCTACTTTCTGAGTGACCCCCCTCTTTGGCTAAATCTAATTTATTTTCTTTTTTATCAAATTTTGTTCCCCATAAAATCAATTCATTAATTCTTTCTTGACCTTCTCTTACAACAAAATCAACCACATTATTATCACATTCACCTGCACCAGCAAGCAAAGTATCATTAATATGTTTATTGAAAGAATCTTTTTTAAAATCTGAAACTACAGCTATACCACCTTGAGCATAACGA
>Ga0310123_10000152_pt1 | contig 59335 bp, 50 predicted proteins | sample CB6_AW_1057_MG_FD_203505 | JGI IMG/M metagenome (GOLD analysis project Ga0310123, IMG submission 203505) | Marine microbial communities from Western Arctic Ocean, Canada - CB6_AW_1057 | ecosystem: Environmental > Aquatic > Marine > Oceanic | place: Canada: Western Arctic Ocean | collected... | reverse complement strand
CCCCGGTGGCTGGAACAACGGGGTCCGGCCCCGCCTGCGTGCCGTTCTGGGTGGAGCGGGACTTTCTGTGGGCGGCGTCTGACCCCGTCCCCGACGAGTTGATCCAGGGGCGAGGGGTCAATCGCCGACGGCGTCGAGCAGTCCGCGGATGTAGCCGACCGTCCAGGCTCGCCCGCGGTGGTTCCAGCCCTCGTCGCCTTCCATCTGCGGGACGTGATCGGGGATCAGGAACCCGCGGAAGCCGACCTGCTTGAGCGTGCGGATGGTTTCGACCGGGTCGCAGTTCCCGTCTCCCAGGAAGCACTCGGTGAAGTCATCGATGCCGCCCTGCACGTCGCGGAAGTGGACGTAGAAGATGCGGTCCTGGCTGCCGAAGTGCCGGATGGCATCGAGCACTCCCTCGCCGGCCTTCATTTCCGACCAGCAGCCGTGACAGAAGTTGAGTCCATGCATGGGTGAGTCGAACTCATCCAGAGCCCTGCGGAATCCTTCGAAGCCGTGAAACAGGCGGGGGACTCGGCCCAGCGACGCGTCGATGGGTGGGTCATCCGGGTGCAGGGCCAGGCGGACCCCGGCCGTCTCGCACGCCGGCAGGATCCGCTCCAGGTACCAGCAGTAGTTCTCCCACATTTCCTCGACCGAGTAGTCTCGATCCGGGTGTGCCGTCGAGTTCTTGTGCTGGAAGCGGTCGTCGGGCGAATCGATGGCCAGTTGGTGGTCGTAGGCGGTGGCCAGGGCTCCTCCCCGGACCGGCCGCGAGCGGCTGGTTCGCCAGACACCGGTCGGCATGAAGTGGTACCCGAGGATGGGAATGCCGGCGCGACCGATGTTGGTGACGGTGGCGACCATGTGGTCGAGTTGTTCGTCGCGGCCGGGCTGCCCGAGCATGATCTTGTCGTAGAAGGTGACGGGGACGTTTTCGAGTGACATCAACCGGAGTTCCGCGTCGTTGACCCGTTCCCTCAGCCCCGCCAGGTCCTCGTACTCCCAGCGGTTCTCGCCGGGCAACAGAGCCGTATTGATCTGGATGTCATCGACTCCACACTGCTTGATGTAGGCCAGCAGGGAATCGGTGGGAGTCTGGAACTGTCCGAGTCCGACGCGGATCGGGAGTTGATCGAGTTGGGTAGCGGGGATCATCGTGTGCGGGTCCTTACGGGGTGTTCAGGGACTGGCTCCCTTTGAGCCTGTCCCCATCGCAGCGGCGTCTGAAGCGACATTGTGGCACATTGACGATGGCTCGAGCGAGGCATAGAGTTGGGTTGCGTTGGGGACCGTGGAGCGAAGGGGCGACGGACAATGCTGGCCAAGCGGATCATTCCTTGCCTGGACGTGCATGGTGGCCGAGTGGTCAAGGGTGTGAACTTTGTCAACCTGCGTGATGCGGGTGACCCGGTGGACATTGCCGAGGGCTACGAGAGGGCTGGTGCCGATGAGCTGGTATTTCTGGACATCACGGCCAGCCACGAGGGTCGCGACATCATGCTCGAGGTGGTGCGTCGGACCAGCGAGGTGGTTTTCATGCCGCTGACCGTCGGAGGTGGCATCCGCACTCTCGAGGACATCCGCGGCCTGCTCGAGGCAGGTTGCGACAAGGTCTCGATCAACTCCTCGGCCGTCCGCGACCCCGACCTGGTCCGCGAGGCGGCGTTGCGATTCGGCAGCCAGTGCATCGTGGTCAACATTGATCCGAAGCGAGTGGATCGCGACGGCGAGGAATTCTGGGAGGTGCACATCAACGGCGGACGGGTGCCGACGGGTCTCGAGGCTGTCGAGTGGGCTGTCGAGGCCCAGCGGCTGGGAGCGGGCGAGATTGTGCTGACATCGATGGATGCCGACGGCACTCAGAATGGGTATGATATCCCCATGACGCGAGCGGTGGCAGAAGCGGTCAGCATCCCGGTGGTCGCCAGTGGCGGAGCCGGGGCCCCCGAACATCTCTGCGAAGTCGTCACCTCCGGCCGCGCCAGTGCCGCGTTGGCGGCGAGCATTTTTCATTACGGGACGTACACGATTGCCGAGACGAAGAGGTTTCTTGCCGAGCGGGGAGTCCCGGTGAGAACCGACGGGTTGGCAGTCTAGATCGCCGGGAAGGGCCTCCGGCCTTGATAATCAAGGAGTCGACAGCAGATGGCCACCGATCTCGACATTTCCCCCAAGTCAGAGGCTGACGGTGAGGAGCTGGAAGTCGACAAGATCTTTCGGCAGTTGATCAAGCACGACGGTTCTGATCTTCACCTGCAGGTGGGCAAGGCTCCGATCCTGAGGGTCAAGGGGTCTCTGCGTGAGCTGCAGATGGAGCCGATCGACTCGGAGAAGATGAAGCAGCTGTTCGCGCCGATGATGGACGCGCGCAGCCGCAAGATCTTTGACGACGAAGGCGGGACCGACTTCGCTTACGTGGTCGATTACGAGGGCGAGGAGTGGCGGTTCCGGGTCAACCTGTTCATCCAGCTGAGCCACTGGGGCATGGTGGCTCGGAAGGTCGAGAGGTGGATTCCGGATTTCGAGGGCCTGTATCTGCCCGAGTCGATGGTGGAAATGTGCCAGTTCGACCAGGGCATGATCCTGCTGGCCGGCGTGACCGGCAGTGGCAAGAGCACCACGATTGCCTCGATGCTCAACTGGATCAACGCCAACTACCGCAAGCACGTGTTGACGATCGAGGATCCAATCGAGTTTGTCTACACGCCGGACAAGTGCCTGATCAACCAGCGGGAGGTCGGGCTGGATGTCAAGGACTTCGAGATCGCCCTGAAGCACGCGGTGCGGCAGGATCCCGACGTGATGCTGGTCGGCGAGATGCGAGACGCGGAGACGTTCGAGACGGCGATGCACGCGGCCGAGACCGGTCACCTGGTCTTCGGCACGATCCACGCCTCGACTGCTCCCAGTTGCATCGGCCGGATCCTGGACCTCTTTCCCCAGGACATGCACAGGGCATTGCGGAGCAGCATGGCGTTCAACATGAAAGGGATCATTGCTCAGAAACTGGTCCCGACGGTCCGCGAGGATCCCAAGCGGGTGCCGATCGTTGAGATCATGAAGTTCACACCCGTGGTGCGAAAGTTGATTCTCGAGGGAGAGGACTCCAAGCTGGTCGACGCGATCCGGATTGGCAGGGAAGACGGGATGCAGCTGTTCAACGACAGCCTGTACAAGTTCATCGAAGACGAGTTCATCAGCCGGGCCGCGGCCTTCGAGGTGTCTGGTTCTGTCGAGGAACTGAAGATGATGCTCAAGGGCATCGACGTGAAGGCGGCGGCGATCCTGTAACGAGCGAGGAAGACCGTTCCGAGTAGGTCACCTGAAGGGTGGGGGTCCGGGAGATTCATTCGTGAGTGGCGTGAGTGGCGTGAGTGGCGTGAGTGGCGTGAGTGGTCCTCGAGTTGGATGGTTGCTGGGGCTGGCGTGTGCCATCCTGGCGTTGTCGTCTTCGGCCGTCCTGGCCCAATCGCCGGCTCCCGCTGCGGCGGACACGCAGAAGGCTGCCGAGGGTGATCCCGGGGCTGTGGCGGTGGCGAGTCCGATGGGTGGGCAGAGATTTCCGGAGTTTCCCTCGGTCTTCACCCGAGGGAATCACCTGCCGCATCCTCGCTCGGCCATTCGCCAGGGGGGCGGCTACTACTTCAACGTCTTCCTCTACGTGCCGCTGCTGGCCCTGTTCCTCCTGTGGACCTGGACCTGTTACTGGGTCGACGACGACAGCCAGGCTCTGCAGGTCCGCAACGAGTTCTGGACGGCGGTGGTGATTCCCAGCGGCTGGGTCGGGTTCCTCTCGGCACTGTGCGTGCCGAGGCTGCTGGGTTATCCGGTGCTGCTGTTGGCCTACGCGGTGCCGGTGTGGCTGTACATCATCGAGCGTAACGCCAAGGTGCCCGATTCGGCCAAGGTGATGACCCCGGCCCATTTCCGTCGGATCCTCAGGCGGATGGGCTTCGCGGTCGGCGGTGGCAGGACCGAGGACGCGGTGGTTGGTCCGGACATCCGCTTCATGGGCAAGTCGGACGGGCGGGGTGGAGACGATGGCCGCAGCCGTCAGGTCGAGACGTCTCGCGGCTACATGGCGACCAAGGAACTGGTCTATGACGCAATCGTCAGACGCGCGACCGACATCCATCTCGAACCCAAGCCCAACGAGATCGCGGTTCGGATGCGGATCGACGGGGTGCTCTACAGCATGGAACCCTTCGACATCCCGGCGGGCAGTGCCGTGGTCAACGTCTGCAAGGTACTCGGTGCGATGGACATCACCGAGAAGCGGCGGTCGCTGGACGGGAGCTTCCAGGCCGAGACCGAGGATCGCCGGATCGATTTTCGGGTCGCCACCCAGGGGACCAACCACGGCGAGAAGCTGAGCCTGAGGATCCTCGACCAGGCCAACTCGGTCAGCACCCTCGAAGATCTCGGGCTCCGCAAGCAGATGACCGAAGAACTGGACGCCGTGATCCACCAGCCTCACGGGCTGCTGTTGGTTTGCGGTCCGACCGGAGCCGGCAAGTCGACGACTCTGTACGCGGCGATCAACGAGATCGACACGTTGCAGCGGAACGTGATCACGATCGAGGATCCGGTCGAGTACCGCATGGACAACGTGAACCAGATCGAGATCAACTCGAGGGCAGGAAACTCGTTCGCCACCAGCCTCCGCAGCGTGCTGCGGCAGGATCCCGACGTGGTGATGATCGGTGAGATCCGCGATGCCGAGACGGCCAACATCGCCTGCCAGGCGGCGAACACCGGCCACATGGTGTTTTCGACCGTCCACGCCAACGACACGATCACCGCCTTGTACCGCATCATCGATCTCGAGGTCGAACCCTTCATGCTCGCCAGCTCGCTCTCGGGGATCCTCGCCCAACGGCTCGTCCGCCGCCTCTGCTCCAAGTGCAAGGAGCCGTATAAGCCCAAGCCCGAGTTCCTGAGGAAGGCGAATCTGCCGGCCGAGCGGATCAGCAAGTTCTACCGGCCGCCGAAGAACCCCGAGACCGAGTGTGCGGCGTGTGGTGGGCTGGGCTTCCGGGGTCGGGTCGGAGTCTTCGAGTTGCTGCCGGTCAATGAACGGATGCGGGAGATGATCCGCGACCAGACGGCGATGACGGCGATCCGGGCCGAAGCCCGCAAGAACGGGATGCTGTATATGAAAGAAGAGGGATTACGGCTGGTGGTTCGGGGAATCACCTCGGTCGATGAACTGCTCAGGGTGGTCAAGTAACCAGCTGCTGCTCCGCGAGGGGCAAGCTCGAACAGGCGAAACAAGGCAGAGCCGATGGGTGGAATCGACGTCATCCTGCTGATTGTCCTTTGCATGGTCACGTGGAGCGTGGCCAGCGAGGGCATCTGGGGTGCGGCGTTGACGAGCCTGATCGTGGTGATCAGCGGGCTGACGGCGATGAACTTCTTCGAACCGGTGGCCGGGATACTCGAAGGATCAGGCACCAGCGTGTGGTGGCGGAGTCACTGCGACATCTTTGCCCTGCTGGGGCTGTTTGCCGTGTCGGTGACGGTGCTTCGGATCGCCACGGACCGCATTGCTCCCCGCTACATCACTTCCGACCGCTTGGTCTACGAACTCGGTCGCTGGGGTGGGGGGTTGTTGGCCGGTTACGTCACGATGGCGTTCTTGCTGACCGCCCTGCACACCGGCCCGTTCCCTCGAGACTTCTGGGGGTTCTCTCCCGAGCGACGCAACCTGCTGGGCGTGGTGGCGCCCGACCGGCAGTGGCTGGGATTCACTCAGTGGGTCTCCGAGGAGTCCCTGAAGCGGTCGGACCTGAAGGTCTTCGACGGTCCGCGGACCATCCGGGCGGCCACAGGCGAGGGGACCGGGCCACGCAAGAACACCACCTGGCCATCGTTCATCATCCGTTACGCCAGCCGGCGGCAGCAGCTCTCCAGCGGACAGATCCCCGGCGGCGGTGCCACCACCTCCTCGGGCGAGGGCACAACGATCAAGCAGGGCTCCGGCGGCGGATCCGGCGGTGCGCCGGCGTTCTGAATCGCCGCGGCCCGCAGCGGGCTCTTTCGAGTTGACCTCAATTTCCTCGACGCCGGTTCAGTCGAGCCCGTGTTTCTTGAGTTGGCTGAAGAACGTGCTGCGGGGGAGTCCCAGCGAGCGTGCTGCTCGAGCCTTGTTTCCTCCGGATCCTCTCAATGCCCCGAGCAACCGGTCCCGTTCGTTCTCGGGTGCTGCCGAGGAGCGTTCCGCCCCGGAGACTTCCGCCGTAGTCGCCTCGGATCCGCTGATGCCGACGGGGCCGTTGGCGGCCAATCGCACTTCCTCGGGAAAGTCCTCGATCCCGATCGCCTCACCTTCGGCCAGCACCGTCGCTCTCTCGATCGCGTTCTCCAGTTCACGGATGTTGCCCGGCCAGTCGTAGTTCAACAGGGCCGCGACGGCGGGTTCTTCGATATCGGTGAACGTCTTGCCGAGCCGGTTACTGCTGCGTTTCAGAAAGTGTATGGCCAACTCGACGATGTCCTCGCGACGTTCGGCGAGTCCCGGCAGTTCGATTGCGATCACATTGAGCCGATAGTAGAGATCTTCGCGGAAGCGGCCCAATTTGATCAGGGCCTTGAGATCCTGGTGGGTGGCCGTGATCAGTCTCACGTCGACGTCGATCGTGCGTGTGCCTCCGACCGGTTCGAAGCTCCGCGTCTGCAGCACCCTCAGCAGCTTGACCTGGGTCTCCAGTGAGATATCTCCGATTTCGTCGAGGAACAGGGTTCCCGAGTGGGCCATTTCGAATCGGCCGATGCGATCCCTGTGTGCTCCGGTGAACGCTCCCTTGACGTGTCCGAAGAGTTCGCTTTCGAGCAGGCTGGGGCTCAGCGCTGCGGAGTGCACTGTGACCAGCGGCCCGTCACGTCGCTGGCTGTTGTCGTGCAGTGCCTGGGCCAGCAGTTCCTTTCCGGTCCCGCTGGGTCCGTGAATCAGCACGCTCGCCTCGCTGCCGGCGACCTTCTCGACGGTGTCCAGGACACGTTTGAGTGCTGGAGAGCTGCCGATGATCGGGTCGCGTTGAAAGGTGGAGACCTCGGCGGGCTGTGCAGGGGCCGACCGAGTGGCCTCATCCGCTTCGGACAGCCGTGCCTGCATCACTGCGATGCGACGTTCCTGCTCGGCAATCGTTTCGACCTTGTCCTGCAATTCGTCATTGAGTCGGGTGACGTCGCGGTGCACTCGCGCGCTGTGCAACGCCACGCTGGTGATCTGGCCCAGGGCACCCAGGAACGTCAGGTCCTCGGCCGAGTAGATCGTTTCGTCGGGCTTGCTGCCCAGGGCGACCAGCACGCCGATGCGGTTGTCGAGTTCGAGTCCATAGAGGAGTTCGGCGGAAAGATCCTGCATCAGGGGCCACACCGAACCCGACTCGGCTTGGGATCCTCCCTGGCGGGGGCCGAGGATGTGGTTGTGGGTCTGCAGTTGGTCGATCGATTCCGATTCGAGTACCACCTCCAGAGGCAACTCGCTGTCGGGTGTGCCACGGACCGCGGCCAGGCGGAACCTGTTGGGAGACTTCTCGACCAACAGGTAGATGGCGGCGGAGCGAACCTGGAAGACGTCGTGACACGACCCCAGCATCCGATCGGCCAGGGACTGCGGGTCACCCACACGCACCACCGCCTGGTTGATCCGTTCCATCGCCGTGTGCAGCCGATACTTCTCGCGGAAGAACTTCCGATCGATCGCCTGCTGGATGCGGCCGCGGAGCCACTGCAGGATCAACGCGATGACCACCAGGATCGTCCCCAGCGCGAGCAGTCTCTGGGCGCCGGGCCGCACGTCCTGCTGGTGGGCCAGCCCGTCGAGGATCAGCAGCACGGTTGAGACAGCCACCCCGAATCCCACCGCCAGCAGGACTCGCGCCAGGTAGTACATCACTCCCCGGCTGACCAGCTCGTCGATCAACATCAACTTGTAACGGATGATCCCCACGGCGTAGGCACACAAAAAGGCCAGGCTGGCCAGGAACATCGAGAACCGGGCGGTCCAGCCCAGGGCGAACTCGACGCGATGGTCGTTGTCGTTCGAAAGTGCCAGCGCGAGGGTGTACCCGACAGGAACTGCAGCGAGCAGGCCCGCCCAGAACAACCAGTCGAGCTGGTTCTTCTCGATCGGATGCCTGGTCGTGCGGCGACTCTGGAACAACGCCACCAACAACGCCGCAAAACAGATTCCCGCAAAGGCCAGGAACAGGTCGATCAGGACCCGCATCACCCCCAGCCACCATCTCATCGAGGCCAGCTTCTCCGATGCCTCGGCCTCCGATTGACTGCTCAACCGGGCCGTCTCCAGCACCAACATCATCGCCAGGCCCGCGACCAGAGAAATCGTGTAGCCGGTCCGCAAAGTCAAAGCCCGATGAGTCGACAGCGGGAAACTCGGGCGGGGGTAGGCCAGGAAGAAATGCAGCGAAACGACCGGCAGCAGGACCCCGCAGGCGATGAAAGGAAAATTCAGCCAGGGACTGCCCGCCACCAGCCACCAGTGAAAACCTCCAATAAAAGCCACCACCGTGACCACACACATCGCGAAGAACAGCACGGCCGGACCATCGTCGGGACGGCGCCATACCGCCAGGCCCCCCACGGCAAAGATCGCCAACTGCAGCAGGAACCAAACCAGGCTCAGCACGATGTCGGCAGTCGGTACGTCTTGAACCAGCACATACGTCTCACGACCGACCCAACTGGTGGGACTGCCCCGATCACCTCCGCCCGGCTTCATGTAGAACTCCAGACGCACCCATCGCTGTCCCGATGAGTCCTCGAGCAACGCCGGAACCGTGTCCATGAGTTCGGAGATGTCGGCCCCGCGAGCCAGGATGCCGTTGCCCTTCAACTGAGCACGTCGCAGACCGGTGACCTGACGCGAAAAGTCGAAGAAGGAGAGCACCCGACGACCGGCCACACGTGTCAGCACGTCGCCCTCTGAAGGAACAGCGCAGTTGGCCGGAACGGCATCCCGCAGATTGACCTTCCGCATCACCACGCCCGTGACGTCGGTGGGGAGGTCCGGCGGAAGAGCCGAGTCAAACAGCAAGCAGCGGATCCGGAGGTCCGGACTGGTCGCCACATGGGTCAGCACCACGATGCAGTACAGCAACGCCAGCGTGCCCATTGTCGCCAAGACCTGACGAGACTGAAGACCCCACAACCCCACCACCTCGACTCCCGTTGGACCCCTCTGGCAAACGACTGGTTCCATACTGTCGTTTCGGCGCCGAAACCTCAACGTTCGGCGCCGAATCGTCCAAATCGCCAATGGCTGCCGGGTGATGGGGAAGCGGATTGCGATACGGACGGAGTTCGTAACGCGTGTGGTAAAAGGAGTTACGTTGCGGACCCTTAAAATGGGCACTGGTGTGAGTGTCGGCGCAATCGATTGGTATGGGAATTGCAAAACAGGGAGTTGAGTCCACCATGTGTGGGCAGACTGAACGAGCCCAGCCAGGGCCCTCGACGCGTACCGGGAACAACGACGAGTTCGGAATTTCGACAGAGCAGGTCCCCTGAAGGCAGCCTGACCCACTTTACTGCTTTCAGAGTCCTCCGACGCGACAGGCGTTGTCGAACCGAACAGGTCGCTCGAGTGCGATTCGGGGGCCCTTTTTTTGCGCGTGGCGGGGCTTTAGAGCGGTCTCAACGAGTCCGGCTTCGGTCGAATCGTCTGGCGGCTGGCGAGTTGGGCAGCAGCGAGCGATTCCGCTGTCCGAAGGGTGCATTCAGTGGTGGCGGCTGTCGCCGTCCGCCCGGGTGTTCGAGTGCGCCGAGGAAGCTCCGGAGCGCGTCATCGAGCACCGGTGCGGGCCGGATTGTCGCTCGGGGCTGGTTGGCCTTTCCGTCGACGCGTACGGCCACCCACCCGGTGGTCAGCGGTGCGATCAGGGGTTGCAGGAAGGGGATCGGGAGTCGACTTTTGGGGAGCATCGAGTAAAAGTCGAGTCCGACGCGACCGTCGAAGGTGGCCTGTCCGCGGCCACGAAGTTGCAGCGAGTTGCCGACGAGGTCGATGCTGTTGAACACGATTCTGGAGCGGGCCAGTTCGAAGTCACACTGCGCGTAGCGGAAGGCGGTTTGCTGAGGCGGTCCGAGACTGAGGACATCAAAGAGCTGGACGATGATGGGGAGATGGTAGAGTTCTGCCGGGCTGACCTGCAGTTTTCCTCGACCGGTGATATCCGCCGGCGAGTTGCCGGTGCCGCGCAGGTCCACCCAGCCTCTCATCACGCCCTTGAGTTTCCTGGGATCGCGGAGATAGAGCTTGGCAAACTGTTCGAGCTTGGCCTCGGACATGTTCATCTTGACGTGGTAACTGGACTGCTGATCGATACGAGCCTGGGCATCGAGTGTAAACAGTCCTCCGACGGCTCGAGCGGTGACACGTTCCTGGAGCGGAATGGAGAGTCTGTCGATTCGGGTGCGACGGGGCGCGAAGGCCTGGCTGGATCCGATCAGCAGGTCCTGGTTGCGGTACTGAAACGGCCCGCGGATGTCTTTGAAGCGGTAGCCCCAGAGGCTGGCGGATTCGAGCGCGAAGTGTCCGGTCATTTCGGCGTGTTGTCCGTACCACTTGCCTCGGCTGGTGATGCGTCCCACGACATCTTCGAGTTGGACTCCGGCGGAGAGTCGATTGTCGGGGAGTCGCGTTTCGAGGTTCCAGGCGGCGGTGATGGGAAAGCCCGGGTCTCCGGCTCCCCGGAGCTCGATCAGGCCTGTGAGGTGGAAGGGACCTTGCGGGTTGAGGTTGGAGACGGTCTTGCGCAGTCGTCCCGGCAGTGCTTTGAGCAGGTCGTTGTCTGCGACGAGTTCGTGGCAGGCGAGCGGATCGAGCCTGAGCATCCAGTCCTTGCGGGCGTCGATTTCGAGGATTCCGCGAGTGGTGATTCGAGTCGGCCCGTGTCGTGCGGCGAACGAGTTGAGTGTCAGGCGACGATGCTGATCGTCGGTGAGTCGATAGTTGCCCGTCGCGCGGACGTCGGTGAGCCTGTAGGGAAATCCCTTGAGTTGCAGCGTCCCGTCATCGATGGTGAAACGGGGGATGGAGGCCTGGACCTTCCCGGTCCCGATGCGTCGAACTTCGATCCGCCCGTCGAACCGTCCGGTGGGCCGGACCCGATCCCACAGGCTCGCGAGTTCACTCGAGCAGGCCTGCCGGAGTTCCTCGTCGAGCGCGACGTGTTGGACCTCGAGATCGAGTTCCAGGCGACCGGGCGCCCCGGGTCGTCCATCGAATTGTCCGGATCCCGAGACCGAGGCATCGGCGTGGCGTCCGTTGAGTTTGTCGAATCGCCAGTGGTATCCCGTTGGCTCGATCGTTGCGGTGAATTCGCCACCGATCTCAGCGATGGGCCAGGGGAAGCTTTCGAAGCGGACCGAGGCGTTTCTGAGTCGTCCGCTGAGCCGGGTGGTCAATGGGCGTCCGAGCCCCTTTGGCCGGCTGAGCTGCGCTCGGACGTCCACGCTTCCATTGAGGGCCAGTGCCCGCAGGGACCGCCGGGCTGCGGGTGAGACTGCCTGCAGGAGTTGGTCATCGATGGGCAGTCGATCGACCGAGATGTCGATCTGCGAGGACGCAAGGGGGCCGGCGTCCTTGACCCATCCCCGGAACAGGATGGGTCGATCGCCTGCGACCGCGTCGACTTCGACCACCAGGTCTTTCGAGGCTCCCTGTTGGGTCAGCGTACCGGTGACCTGTTCGAGAGGATACGGGAATCGGGTGTGTCGGACACGACAGCCTCTGGCGGTCAGGACCGTGTCGGTAGGCTGCCACGCTCCCTCTGCCGACGGTCTCAGGGATGTCGTCAGGTCAATCGGTCCTGACACGCCGTAGATATCGAAGATCGCCTGCCACTCGGGCGGCAGGATCTCGCGGAGCTGCTTGTCGAGAGTCACGTCTTTGACGGACAGATCGAGGTGGCCTGCTGGCGGATCACTCGATCGCGGGACCAGTCCATTGAGCGTCACGGTGGTGTTGCCATCGTGTCCAATGAGGTTTTTGATCTGGAGTTGTCGGGGATCGAGGTAGACCTGTCCTTTGAGTCGTTCGAGGGTGCGGGTCGTGCGGGAGGGCAGCGGCAGTTTCAGTTGCCCGTCTCTGACTCTCAGCAGCAGTCGGTAGTCCCAATCGGCATCGGGTTGCCAGCGGGTCACGCGAAAGGCGAGGTGGGCGTGGGCTGTGGCGCCTAGGTCTCGGAGTTCAAGTGGCGGTGTGTGTGTGGGTCCGGCTGCATCGGTGGCTTCATCGGTGGCCGGATCGGCGTGGCTCGGGGATGTCAGCCCCGCGACGAATTCCATGAGCTGTGGGTCGATGCTCAGGTCGTTGATTTGTCCTCGGATCGAGAGACCGTGATCGGCGACTCGCCAGTGACCGTTGAGAGTCAGTGCGGAGGCGGGGCGGGACGACCCGGTTGCCCCCAGCTGGGCCCGGCCATCCAGCACATAGCGATCACTTCCGGCGGGGACGAGTTTGAGTTCGAGGTGTTCCAATGAGCGGGTGGGTTGTGGATCGCCGGCGAGTTTGAGTTCGACTCGACCGTCCTTGACGGTCCATTCCGGCAGCAGAGAGGTCTCGATGGACCGTTGGGCGAGGTCCTGCCAGTTCCAGTGACCCTCGGCGTCGCGAGCGAGGTGCAGTTGTGGCTGGTGCAGCGTGACCTGCTGGATCACCAGCTGCTGTCGCTGAGCGAGGGCCTGGCGGTCGATCGCGACAGTGATGCGTAAGATCGTGGCCAGCGGTTGACCGTCGAGGGTGCTCAGTTCGACGTCGTCGACTCGAACCCGTCGCAGCAGGTCGAAGCGGCAGGAGCTGAACTGCACGGTGATTCCCGGTGCCAGTTGGTCGAGGTTGGCTCGGACGACCTGCGAGAGCAGCTGGTCGCTGTGGGACCAGACGTGGTGGACCCAGATGGCTGCAGCGGTGCCGGTAACGACCAGCAGTCCGAGCAGTCCCCAGAGGGTTCTCTTCCATTCGCTCCAGGGCCGCTTCACGTCGTGCTCCTGCGGAGGTAGCCGGCGGCGGCGAGGATCCAGAGCGGGTATTCGGCGGGGACCCGGTACCTCAGAGATCCGACGAACACGGTATGCAGGGCGGCGAAGTACAGCAGCGGGAAGGCGACGAGCATCCAGGCCCAGGGCTCATGCCGGTAGGCCCACGCGCCTCTGAGGGCCAGCAGGTACAGCAGCAGCGTCGGCACGGCCACCACGGCGATCTGCCAGGGGCGCTGAAATTCGGGGGCACTGGGCCAGGGCTTGAGATACCTCCAGCACTTGACCAGTGTCAATCGGCCGACACTCAGGGGTTGAGTGCGGACGAACTTCCAGGCTTCGAGCCGATAGTGTCGATCGATCTCGAACTCGGTCTGTTGGGGATCGGCGAAGAGTCCATCGTCGATGATGAACTGCATGTCGCTTTCTCCGGTCGCTCCTTCGCGGAGCCCGTCGTAGAGGGTGGGTCCGACCCAGAGCGTGGTCAGGACCGGGTGGGAGGTGACCTGCAGGTTGCGCCAGGCCCAGGGCAGCAGCCCGAGGCCGACGACCAGCAGCAGCACGGCCGCCTCGATCGCCGAGCGGCCTCGACGCTCCGACAGCGCGATCGCCAGCAGTCCCAACAGCGGCAGCGCGGCCAGCCAGCCGGGGCGGACATAGACCGCCGCACAGCCGGCCACCCCGGTCCAGGCGGCGATCCCCAGCCGGGGACGATGATCGAGATCCGGGTTGGGCCGTACCAGCGAGACGGATCCGAGCAAACAGGCCAGCAGCAAGACCGCGAACAGAGTCTCGCTGAGAACCAGCACGCTGAAGCCGACCAGGGTCGGAGAAATGGCACAGGCCGCCGCGGCGGCGAGTCCGATCTGAGCAGTGAAGATGCGGCAGCCGAGCAGGTAGACCAGGTAGCAGCCCAGGGTGCCGACCGCCCCCAGCACCAGTCGAGTCACCAGCAGGCTGTCTCCGCCCAGGCGGATCACCAGCCCCAGCAGTGCCGGAAACCCGGGCATCCGCGTCACCTGTCGAGGAATCGAGGCGGCAGCCAGCGGGTCACCGGGCCGTCCCCGCAGCTCAAACGCCTCAGCTGCGGCCATGTGTTCTCCGAGTTCCCAGTAGCCCGCAGCATCGCCTTCGATCAGGAAGGACCTGTCCTGGTCCTTGAGCCTGTTGGTGAGCACGACCGCGGCGATGGTACGGAGTGTCAGCGCGGTGAGTAGCACCAGCAGGAGTATTTTGCGGGCCGACATCGGTTTCCCCCCGTCCACGGCCGAAGCGTGGCGGGGGATGTTATGGGCGTTGGCCCCGGGGGGTCAAGATCGGTCGAGCGGCTCCGGTGGAGGGCCGCATGCGGGCAATGGGCGTGCTAGAATCGGGTTCCGCAGCGCACCCGTCCGCCCCCGCCGGACTCCGCCCGCCAGGCCTCCTCGATGACCTCCCCACTCGACGAATCTCGCTTCATGAAGGCGGTCCGCCGCGAGCCGGTCGATACGACTCCGGTCTGGCTGATGCGGCAGGCGGGTCGATATTTGCCCGAGTACATGCAGGTCCGCAGCAAGGTCACGTTTCTCGAACTGTGCACTCGACCCGATCTCGCCGCGGAGGTGACTCTCAGTGCCCAGGCGGCATTGGGTGTCGACGCGGCGATCCTGTTCGCCGACCTGCTGCCGATCCTCCGCCCGATGGGCCTGCAGCTTGAGTACCCCGCCGGCGAAGGCCCGGCGATCGGCAACCCGCTGCGGACATCCGGCGACATCGATCGGTTCAGCGAGCTCGAGGACATGTCGGAGATGGACTTTGTGCTGGAGACGGTCCGGCGTGTGCGGGCCGATCTGCCGGGTGACTGTCCGCTGATCGGGTTCGCCGGGGCTCCGTTTACCCTGGCGAGTTACGCGATCGAGGGAGGGGGATCGCGGAACTACGAGCACACCAAGTCGATCATGTACAACGACCCCGGTGCCTGGCAGGCATTGATGGACCGCCTGGTGCCGACACTCGCGAGGTACCTCGCGGCGCAGGCCGAGGCCGGTTGCCAGGTGGTACAGATCTTCGACAGCTGGGCCGGGTGCCTTTCGCCCGAGGACTATCGACGCCATGTCCTGCCCCATTCGAAGCGGCTGATCGAGAGCCTGCCCGAGGGGTTGCCGGTGATCCACTTCCTGACGGGCAACCCCCAGTTGTATCCGTTGCAGCGTGAGGCCGGCGGGCAGGTCCAGGGCCTGGACTGGCGGATAGATCTGGCCGACGGCTGGGACCTGGTCGGCCATGACGTGGCGGTCCAGGGCAACCTCGACCCGGTCAGTCTCTACGCCGACCTGGACGTGTTGCGTGAGCGGACCCAGGCGGTACTCGATGCGGCCGCCGGTCGACCCGGACACATCTTCAACCTGGGCCATGGCCTGCTGCCGACGATGGACCCCGAGAAGGTCAAGGCGTTGGTCGAGATGGTCCATGAGTTGGGCACAGGGGGCGCAGGGACGGCCGGGGGGGCAGGCGTGTGAGTGCCCATGTTCCGTGGGGGCCGGGGGGGCGTCCGCGGCGTTGCCTGGTCATCGGGGGGGGAGCTAGTGGTCTGGCAGCGGCCCTGGCACTGTGCGATGCGGCCGGGGGTCTGAGCGAATCGGGTCGGCCGATCGAGGTCGAGTTGCTCGAGGCCTCGCAGCGGCTGGGGGGTGCGATCGAGACGGTTCGGCTGGGCGAGTACCTGGTCGAGCGTGGCCCGGACATGTTCATCACCGACAAGCCGGCCGCCACCGACCTGTGCCTCAGACTGGGACTCGAGTCAGAGCTCATCGGTACCGATCCTCAGTTCGGCGGTGCGCTGGTGCTTGGCCGGGGTCGCCCGCTGAGGGTGCCCGAGGGCTTCGGTTTGCTAGGGACTCCGAGGATCCGCGCGGTGCTCGGGTCTCCGATCTTCAGTTGGCGGGGCAAGCTGAGGATGGCGATGGAGCCGTTTGTGGGTCGTCGGGAGGCGACCGAAGACGAGAGCGTGGCGGCGTTCGTGCGTCGTCGGATGGGCCGCGAGGCGTTGGAGAGGCTGGTGCAGCCGCTGGTGGGGGGGATCTACACCGGTGATCCCGAGCGGCTGAGTCTCGAGGCGACTCTGCCACGTTTCGTCGAGATGGAGCGGGAGCACGGCAGCCTGTGGCGGGGTTTGCGGGCGAGCGGGGGTGAGGGTCACGAGTCGACTCGGGGTGCCCGCTACGGACTGTTCGCTTCGCTTGCCGGCGGGCTGGGTGAACTGGTCGCCGCGGCGGCCCGTTCGCTGGAGTCGAGGTGTCGCATCCGGCTGAACGCACCGGTGAAGTCGATCGACCGGATCGACCGGATCGAGCAGAACGAGCAGAACGAGTCAGGCGGTGAGTTTGCAGTCGAATTGGAATCGGGCGAGTCGATTGGTGCCGACGCGGTGGTCCTGGCGGTCCCCTGCCACGTGGCGGCGGGGTTGAGTGCCGGGTTGTCGAGCGGGCTTGCGGCTCGACTGGGAGAAATCGAATCGGCTTCGAGCGTGGTGATCAGCAGCGGCCACCGGCTCGACCAGGTCGATCATCCCCTGAGCGCCTACGGCCTGGTGGTTCCTCGAATCGAGGACCGAGGAGTGCTGGCGGTTTCGTTTGCCAGCCGCAAGCTGGCCGGCCGTGCGGCTGAGGGTCGCGTATTGCTGCGGACGTTTCTCGGCGGAGCGTTGCAGCCGGAGTTGTTGGAGTTGGATGACCGGGAGCTGGGGGCGTTGGTGGGTGAGGAGTTGGAGTCGTTGTTGGGTGTACGTGGCGAGCCTGAGATACTCGACGTGGTTCGCCACCGGGAGATGATGCCGCAGTACACTCTGGGTCACCTGGATCGAATCGCCGAGATCGAGCGGCTGCTCTCCGAGATCCCGGGCCTGGGTCTGGCGGGCAATTTCTGCCGGGGGGTGGGGTTGCCCGACTGCATTGCCAGCGGCATGGCGGCGGCACAGCGGGTGCTGGAGGGCGGTTAGTCGGACTTGGATTGTTCTGCGGCGTGGATCAGTCGTCGGCAGTGGCTGGCCGAGGCGGCCGCGAGTCCTTCGAGGTTGTAGCCTCCCTCGAGCACGCTGACGAGTCGGCCTTCGGCGTGGCGGTTGGCGACATCGACGAGCACGTCGGTGAGTTCGGCGAAGTCGTCGTCGGTGAGCCGGAAGTGGCCGAGCGGATCACCGAGTCGCGAGTCGAAGCCGGCGGAGACGAGGACCAGTTCGGGGCGGAACTTGTCGGCCGCGGCTCTCAGTTCCTCGGCATACGCCGGCACGATCCTGGCTCGGCCGGTGCCCGCGGGGAACGGCCGGTTCAGCGTGGTGCCCAGTCCCTTGCCGGTCCCGGTTTCCTGCTTGGCTCCGGTGCCGGGGTACCAGGGCGACTGGTGCGTGCTGAAGAAGAAGACGCTCGGATCGTCGTAGAAGATATCCTGTGTGCCGTTGCCGTGGTGGACGTCGAAGTCGGCGATCAGCACCTTCTGGATCTTGTGGCGGGCCTGTGCGTGCCGGGCTGCGACGGCGATATTGTTGAAGATGCAGAACCCCATGCCGCGGTCGGGGGTGGCGTGGTGACCTGGTGGCCTCACGGTGCAGAAGGCATTGGCCGATCGCCGTGCCACGACCTCATCGACGGCCAAGCAGACGGCTCCGCAGGCCCGTCGAGCCGCCTCGAGTGACTCCTTGCAGAGGATCGTGTCCCCGGTGCTGAGCATGCCGAGTCCCGCCTGGATTTCGCGTTGGACCAGTGCCACGTACCTGGGCTTGTGGGCTCTGCTGATGGTCTCATCGTCGGACGCCGGCGGCTTGATCGTCCACAGGCCGCCTTGGAACTCCTTGGCCGCCAGTGCCCGAGTGACCGCCACGTGGCGGCCGATCGACTCGGGGTGCCCCTCACCGGTGTCATGCGTGGCGAAGACCGGGTCGTTGACCCACAGCGTCTGCGTGGCTCTGCGAGTCGCCTCGGTCATCGGTATTCCCCCTCTGCGACCGTTTCCAGCGGGTGCAATTCAGGCGGCGCGGCGAAGTGTGGCAGCGGTGGCGTGTCGGCAACGAGCATAGCTCCCGAGAGCCATCAGGGGAAAGCAGATGGGGTGGAGATGATTTTGCAGGAAGCAGGCGTGGGGGAGTCCTGGCATGAGAGAAATCCGGAATTCGCTGGAGGATTCTCGAGCATCGGGCCGAAGAACTCGAATAGCCGGAAGTGTCGATGTCATTTAGGATCCCGGCAAGTTCAATCACGATCGAGGTCCGGGCGTTGTCCGGATGCGATCGAGGCCGGCAGGCATGGAGGCCTGAGGATGTCAGAGGCAACGCAGTGGGGATCGGGGCCACAGTTCGAGTCGTGCCTGGTCACAGGATCGAGTTGGCCCAAGGCCGAGGTGGCGGGGCTGTCGATCGAGCAGCTCGACGCGATGAGTGATGGTGAGCTGGTCGAGGTGATCCGCTCGGTGCATCAGCCTCATCGCAGAGCCGATCTCCGCGGACCACTCGGAGGACTCTCCCGAGATCCTCTCGTCCGCCTGGCCCAGCAGGCCCGTCACTACTGCCGGGCGCAGGGCTACTGAGTCATTCACTCTAGCGGTCGCGGGTGAGGGGCCTCAGACCCCCGCCGCGGTTGTCGCCGGGCGGACGACTCGGAACCCGAGATCCTCGATCATGCGGTGATCCTCTCCCGGGGCTTGTCCCGGGGTGGTCAGGTAGTCGCTGACGAACAGCGAGTTGGCTGCGTAGAGTCCCAGCGGTTGCAGGCTCCGCAGGTTGACCTCGCGGCCCCCCGCGATGCGGATCTCGGTCGTGGGGTGAGCCAGGCGGAAGAGTGTGAGCACCTTGAGGCAGTAGCGGGGGTCGAGGCGGTCGGTGCCTTCTAGCGGCGTGCCGTCGATCGGGTTGAGGAAGTTGACGGGGATCGATTCGACACCCAGTTCCTGCAACTGCGTGCAGATCTCGATCACGTCGTCGTGCGTTTCTCCCATGCCGACGATCAGTCCACAGCAGAGTTCCAGTCCCTGTTCGCGGCAGGCGGCGAGGGTGTCGAGCCGTTCCTGGTAGGTGTGGGTCGAACAGATCTGGTCGTAGAACTGACGGCTGGTATTGAGATTGTGATTGATGCGGTCGACGCCGGCGTTCTTGAGTCGTCGGGCCTGTTCGGTGTTGAGCAATCCAAGGCAGCAGCAGATGTGCAGCCCGGTATCATGCTTGATTTGCCTGACGGCTTCAGCCACCTGGTCGACATCGGCATCGCTGGGTCCCCGTCCACTGGCGACGATGCAGTAGGTCCGTGCCTGGTTGTTGGCCGCCTCGCGAGCACCGGCCACCAGTTGCTCGGGACTCTTCAACCGGTAGCGATCGATCGGAGTATCGGCGACGGCTGATTGGGAGCAGTAGCTGCAATCTTCCGGGCAGAGTCCACTCCTGGCGTTTTCGAGGTAATAGAGTTGGACGTCCAACCCGAAGTGTTCGCGACGGACGCGGAATGCGGCGGCGAGCAGGTCGGGCAGTTGCTCGTCGGGGGCTGCCAGCACGGCCAGGCCTTCTTCACGAGTCAGCCTGTGCTGATCGAGCACACGATCGGCCAGTTGATGCCATCGGGACGAAGAATGGGTCACGTGAAAAGGGCCTCTCAGGCGTGTCCGTTACCGCCGCGTCGACGATTGGCTGAATGAAACTCGAAATCGGCCTCTGCGAGCACTCCACTGAGTTCGGTCTGCAGCTGTTGCGAACACGACACTCGCAGGTCGTTGGGTGTCGACATGATATAGCGGACCGGCGTAGACGGGTCATCCTCGCGAGTCGATTCGATGATCACCACGACCTCGACCCGTCCAGGATGCCTCCCCAGGATCTCACGGGTCCGGTGCATGTCGGCCTTCGAGTGCACGCCTCGGCGGAACTTGATCGCCAGTTGTCGAGTAAATTCCCGTTCGGCTTCCTCCCGGGTCAGCACGTTGTGAACGACGATCGAGGGTTCTCGGCCGCGGCGGTCGACCTTGCCCTGCACGAAGAGGCATTCCTCGGGCACCATCTTCTCACCGAGCCGGTTGAAGTCTTCGGGCCAGATGATGCAGCGGATATTGCCTCGGAGGTCTTCGAAGTTGAAGTTGGCGAATCGGCTGAGTCCATTGCGGCTGGGTTTCTTGGTCTGTGAGGTCTTGATCGAGGTGATCATGCCCCCGAGCAGCACCTCGGTGCCCTCGTCGAGTCCGGCGGTGGTCGCCACATCGTGTGTGGCGTGCCGTGAGATGACGGTGCTGAATTCGGCGAGCGGGTGCGAGGAGAAGTAGAAGCCGAGGACTTCTTTTTCCATCGTCAGTTGTACGCTCTGGGGCCATTCCGGAGCGTCGGGCAACCCGGCCAGGTCCTGCTCCCCTTCTACGAAGTCGGAGTCACCGAAGAGGTTTTTCTGCCCCCGCGCCCGGTCTCGATGTCGTGACACGGCGGCCTGCACGGCCCGCTCGACGACTTCGACGTGCTGGTTGCGGTGAGGTCCCAGCTCGTCGAGTGCGCCACTCTTGACGAGGATCTCGAGCACGTTTTTGGAGAGTGCCTTGGGGTCGACTCGTTCGGTGAGGTCAAAGATATCGCGGAACGGCCCGTCGGCCTCGCGGGCGGCTACAACCAACGAGAGGGCCGAGGCGCCGACACCCTTGATCGCGGCCAATCCGAACCGCAACCGGTCCCCTTCGACCTGGAACTCGACATGCGAGTGGTTGACGCAGGGGGGGAGCACCTCCAGGTGCATGCGGCGGCAGTCGTCGATGTGTTCGCTGATGCGGTCGGTGTCTTCCATTTCGCACGAGAGCAACGCGGCCATGAACTCGAGTGGGTAGTGTGCCTTGAGGTAGGCGGTCTGGTAGGCCACGGCACCGTAGGCGGTCGAGTGGGACTTGTTGAACCCGTAGCCGGCGAACTTCTCGATCATCTCGAACAGCTCGACCGCCTGGGTCTCGGGCATGTCGCGGCTCTTGGCTCCGGTGATGAATTCCTCGCGGTAGCGCTGCATCACGTCGAGCTGTTTCTTGCTGATCGCCTTGATGCAGCGGAAGGCACTCGAGAGTTCGATGCCACCGACCTGGTTGAGGATTCTCGAGACCTGTTCCTGGTAGACCATCACTCCGTAGGTCTCCTTGAGCAGCTCGTCGACGATCGGGTGCACCTTGGGGACCGGTTGGCGTCCGTTCTTGACGTCGACGTAGGTCATGACCATGCCACCCTCGAGCGGCCCGGGTCGATACAGCGCGCTGGTGGCGATGATGTCGTTGAAGTTGTCGGGTTTCATCTTCGTCAGCAGGTCGCGCATGCCGGCGCTTTCGAGCTGAAAAATGCCCTTGGTCTCGCCCCGCTGCAGCAACACGAAGGTTTCGGCATCGTCGAGCGGCAGCTCGATCGGGTTGATCTTGATCCCGCGCGTCGCCTGGACGTTCTTGACGGCCTTGTCGAGGATCGTGAGGTTTCTGAGTCCGAGGAAGTCCATTTTCAGCAGGCCGGCCTGCTCGACATCCTTGTCCCGCCACTGGGTGATCACGTCCTTCTTTCCCGTGATCCTCTGCAACGGGACGTATTTCTCGAGAGACTCCTTGCCGATCACCACTCCGGCGGCGTGGGTCCCGGCGCTGCGGGCGAGTCCTTCGAGTCGCATGGCGATATCGAGCAGTCTCTTGATCTGGTTGTCGTTGTTGTACTGCTCGTCGAGGTCGAGGTTTTCCTCGAGGGCTTTCTCGATCGTGATCCCGAGCGTATCGGGGATCATCTTGGCGATCTCGTCGACTCTTGAGAGTGGCACATCGAGCGCGCGGCCGACGTCTCGGATGGCGGCCTTGGCCTTGAGCGTGCCGAAGGTCCCGATCTGGGCCACGTTGTCCTCGCCGTACTTCTGCTTGGTGTAGTCGATCACCCGCTGCCGCCCGTCGCGGCAGAAGTCGATGTCGATATCGGGCGGCTCGTTCCGACTCGGATCCAGGAACCTCTCGAACAGCAGGTCGAACTTCAGCGGGCAGACATTACTGAGCCCCAGCAGGTAGGCGACCAGGGATCCGCAGGCCGACCCGCGGGCCTGGCAGGGGATGTCCTCCTCCATCGCGAACCGCACGAAGTCCCACACGATCAGGAAGTAGCTCGAGTAGCCCATCTGCTCGATGATCTTCAGCTCGACGTCGAGCCGATCGGTGACCTCCTCGGTCACCTCCTTGGCGTACCTCCACTCCAGCCGTTCGACACACAGTTCCTGCAGGTAGTCGGTGTCGGTTTTTCCTTCCGGGGGAGTGAAGACGGGAAAGTAGCGGGTGCTGAAGTCGAGGTCGATGTCGACGCCGTCGGCGATCTGCTGGGTCAGTGCGACCGCGTCGTGGTGATCGGGAAACGTGTCGTACATCTCCTCGGACGTCTTGACGAAGAACTCGTTCCCTTCCATCCTCATCCGTCGCTCGTCTGAGATCACGGTGCGGGTGTTGACACACAGCAGCACGTCGTGAGCCTCGGCATCGTCGCGTTCGAGGTAGTGCGCGTCGTTGGTGGCGACCAGGGGGATGCCGGCTCTTCGCGAGATCTCGACGGTTCCCACCAGGCACTCCTGCTGGATCCTCAGGCCCGCGTTCTGGATTTCCAGGTAGAGATGCTCACCGAAGACCCGCTGATACCAATCGACCAGTCGAGCGGCCTCGTCGTGCTGTCCGGCGAGGATGTGGTGTGAGAGTTCACTCGAGGCGCATCCGGAGAGGCAGATCAGCCCGTCGCTGTGTGCTTCGAGGATTTCCTTGTCGATCCGCGGCTTGTAGTAGAAGCCTTCGAGGTAGGCCTTCGAGGCGAGCGTCATCAGGTTCTGGAACCCGGTGCGGTTTCGGGCCAGCAGTGTGAGGTGGTAGGAGGCTTCCTTGTTGCGGGAGGGGGTTCGGTCCGAGCGATGTCCGGGCGCGACGTAGGCCTCGTAGCCCAGCACCGGGTTGATGCCCTGTTCGCGGCACTCGTTGTAGAACTGCACGGCTCCGTAGAGGTTGCCGTGGTCGGTCAGGGCCAGGGCATTCATCCCGTCGGCCTTGACCTTGGCGATCAGCTGGGGGATGCGGTTGGCGCCGTCGAGCAGGCTGTAGTGCGAATGGCAGTGCAGGTGCACAAAGGGAGAAGCCTGGGCCATCGTTACTCCTTTAACGGTACCGCTAAGGGTCCCCGCCGGCGGGCGAGAGCGGGCGGCGGTGATTGTAACACGCGAGGTGTCGGCCCGTCAGCGAATCGTCGCAGGCTATGATTTCGGACGGAGATCCGACGGCGACCAGCCGGCCGCCGGCGGGACCGCCGCCGGGACCCAGCTCGATCACGTGATCGGAACGGGCAATCAGCCCGAGATGGTGCTCGACGACGACCACCGAGTGGCCGACGGCCAACAGCGTCAGCAGGCAGTCCAGCAGCCTCTCGACGTCGGCCGGATGCAGCCCCGTCGTGGGTTCCTCGAGCAGGAACAGCGTGCGGCGGTTGGCTCGGGCCGAGAGGAACGAGGCGAGTTTCAGCCGCTGCGACTCGCCTCCGGAAAGCGTCGTGGTGGGCTGGCCCAATGGGAGGTATTCCAGCCCGACGTCGCGGAGGGGCTGCAGTCGCCGCCGGATCGCGTGTTCACCCCGAAAGTAACCGAACGCCTCCTCCACGGTCATCTCGAGCACGTCGGCGATCGAGCGGCCCCGGTGAGTCACCTCGAGTACCTCGCGGCCGAACCGTCGTCCCTCGCACTCGGGACAGGTGGTGCGGATGTCGGCCAGGAACTGCATGTCGACTTCGATCTCACCGCTGCCCCGACACATCTCGCAACGACCACCTCCGGCGGTGTTGAAACTGAACTGCCGAGCGGTGTAGCCCCGCTGTCGCGACTCGGCGGTTGCGGCGAACAGGCGGCGGATGTCGTCGAACGCCTTGAGCATCGTGGCGGGGATCGACCGGGCCGAGCGGCCCAGGGGTGACGAATCGACCAGCATCACCTGCTCGATCGATTCATGCCCCGAAACCGACGCCAGGCAGTCACTCGAAGCCAGGTCGGATGGGATCGGTTGGCCGAGGGCGTGGCAGAGGGTGGGGTAGAGAGTCTCCTGGACCAGGCTGCTTTTGCCGCTGCCGCTGACCCCGGCGACGACGACGAGTTGCCCCAGCGGGAACTGGACGTCGATTTGATCGAGATTGTGGCGGGTGGCACCTGTGAGCTGGATCGTGCCCTGGTCGGGCTGCTCGTGTGGCTGTGGCTCGGGTTCGGTCGGTTCGGGGAGCCGTCCGGCAAGGTAGGCGCCGGTCAGCGATTCGGCACAGCAGACCAGTTCTGCGGGGGTTCCCTGGAAGACGAGTCGGCCTCCCTGCTGGCCGGCTCCAGGCCCGATGTCGATGACCAGGTCGGCCGCCTCGACCACCAAAGCGTCGTGTTCGACCATCACCACGCTGTTGCCCCTCTCGACCAACTCACCGATCACCTCCAGCATCCGGGCGATGTCTTCGGCGTGCAGCCCGGCGGTGGGTTCGTCGAGGACGTAGAGCGTGTCGACGAGGTGTGAGCCCAGTGCCTGTGTCAGTCGCACCCGGCGGGTTTCTCCACTCGAGAGCGTTCGCAGTGGGCGATCGAGGGTGAGGTAGTCGAGGCCGACGCGTTGGAGGCAGTCGAGTCGGGCGAGGAGCGGATCGAGCACGGTGTGGCTGAGGTCTTCGGGGAGCTGATCCGGGTGATCTCGGCAATCGGTCAATGCCGTTGCCAACTCCGCGACACTCAGCGCGAGCAGCCGGTCGATCGAGCGAGCGGCCTGGTCGATTCCAGCGGGCAGTTGCACCGCGAGAGCATCCCTCTGCAGCCGGGCCCCACCGCAGCTGGTACAGGTCTCGTAGGCACGCCAGCGGTTGAGAAAGACTCGAACGCCGAGCTTGTAGCGATGTCGCTCGAGCCAGTCGAAGAACCCATCGAGCCCGCCGAAGTCGCGTTCGGGGACGCCTCGAGTGATCAGTTCGAGGTGTTCCGGTGACAGCTCGGAGAAGGGAATCTCGACGGGGATCCGGTAGTCGGGGGCCAGTTCGAGCAGCTCATCGAGTTCGTGCGAGTAGGCCGGGGTCTTCCAGGCGGCGATGGCACCTTCGCGGAGGCTGAGTCGGGGGTCGGGGACGAGTTTCTTGAACGAGACGACCGGAGTGCTGCCGAAGCCCCGGCATGCGGGGCAGGCTCCCAGCGGGCTGTGGAAGCTGAACAGTCGAGGTTCGGGCCTGGCGAATCGTCGTTGGCAGGTGTTGCATGTGGTCCCGGTCGAGAAGGCCGTGACGTTCCATGAGTCTCCATCGAGGGAGAGGTGTTGTTTCGAGTCACCGGTGTGCTGGGCCAGCAGCAGGCAGCGGCCTTCCCCGCAGCTCTGTGCCTGTTGGATGCTCTCCTCGATCCGGCTGCGATCGGCCTGGCCGGTGACGAGTCGGTCGAGGATGACCCAGGCGGACTCGAGGTCCAGGTCGCGGGCCTCGTCGAGGTCGACGAGCGTACGGGTCCGGGCATCGGTCTCGAGAATGGCTAGGCGACGGAACCCGTCCTCGGCCAGCCGCGGCCGTCTCTGGCTGCTGTCGGGTTCGTAGTCGGAGACTTCGAAGGCGACTTGAAACCTGAGTCCGTCTTCGCGGTACCACAGCGTCTCGGCAATCGACTCGGCCGTCGACGACTCGACCTCGGCCTCGCACTCGGGACAGACGATCGTGCCGACGCGTGCGTAGAGCAGCGTGAGCAGGTCGTGGACCTCGGTCGCCGTGCCGACGGTCTCTCGAGCTCCTGTTTTCCGAGTGCTCTGTCGGATGGCGATCGTGGGCGGGATACTCTCGATGCGATCGGCGTCGGGTCGATCGAGCCGATCGAGCAGTCCACGAGCTGCGGGTGAGAGTGTCTCGATGTAGCGGCGTTGGCCCTCGACCGCCAGGGTCTCAAACGCCAGGCTGCTCTTGCCACTCCCGCTGATCCCGGTGACGACGACCAGTTTGTGCAGCGGGATTTCGAGCGAGAGGTCCTGGAGGTTGTGGACCCGGACCCCCTCGAGCACGATCGCGTCCCGACCGGTGGCGAGGTTCATCCCGAGGAGGATACCGGTTGAGCCGCCTGGTGCCAGTCCGAGGGTGCCTTCGGGGTGCGTGACGATCGAGGACGATGGAGGTCGGAGCTAGCAGCCTGTTGAATAGCTCGGACTCTGGGGTCAGACGCCGCCCACAGAAAGTCCGGCTCCACCCAGAACGGCACGCAGGCGGGGCCTGCCCCCTTTTCAAGCAGGACTCGTTGCAACTCGAAGAAGGGGTCAGGCCCCGCCTGTGAAACGCGACAGGTGGAGCAAACCCCGTTGTGGGTCCGCCGCAGGCGGATCAGACCCCAGGGTCCGAGTTCTTCAACCCGCCGCAGGCGGGCTAGGCCGCGTCGTCGTAGAAGGCAATCCGGTTGTGCGGCTGGAAGGTGACCGTTTCGGAGGCGGTTTCGTAGATGCGGAATCGCATCACGTAGGCGTCCTCGGTCGTGTCGTCGTAGTGAGCCCTCATGACTCGGACGGCCTGGAAGCCCTGGGCTTTGAAGAAGAGCTGTGCCCCGAGATTCGATTCGCGGACCTCGAGCATGATCTCGAGTCGGCGTTGTTGCGAGAGTTTGTCGGCGAGCTTGTTGACCATCTGCAGTCCGACTCCCAGCCTCCGGAAATCGACACCGGTTGCGAAGTTCAGCAGCTGCAGGCGGGCCTTGTGCAGTTCGTAGATCATGAACCCGACGATCCGCTGGTTGTGTTCGGCGACCATGCCGATGCAGTTGCGTTGTCGGAGGTGTCCGAGGAACTCTTCCTCGGTCCACGGCTGCTGAAAACCCGATTGCTCGATCGCCAGCACCTCGGGCATGTCCCGACGGATCAGCCAGCGGATCTGCACCTTGAGTCCGCCGGTCACCTCACCGGTGGAATCGGGCGGGCTGGATGGTTGATCCGATGAACGTCCGGGCGATGGCTTGGGCGAATGTCCCCAGCTCACAGCGGTCTCCTTGCCGTTCGCCCTTGGGAGCCTTTCGAGCGAGGTGCTTCGATTGGCGGGCGAGGTCGGGATAATTAGCACAAGGTGCGGATCGAGGTCGAGACCTTTCTGCGGCCCGTTGTCGGGTGAGGCGGTGACCGCTACGATGCTCGCGTCGATCGCCCGGTTTTCGCCTGCTGCCGGCTCGGGCCCGGCGCGACCCATCCCCGGTGTCTCAGCACCCACCAGCCATGTTTCGTCTCGTGATCGCCGCCACGGTACTCGCAGGCCTGCCCGCCCACGCAGGGAGAGCGACACAGGCGTCGGGGTCGGTTTCAGTGGAGATCGACCCGGAGGTCTTTCGGCCGGTGCTGGTGCCCGGTGGCAGCCTGATTTCTCGAGGGATCCGGTCGAGTGAGGCGGATGCGTACTACGGGGTTCTCGATCACGCGCGACGGGTGGATCCTGATGCACTCGATCGTGCGGCGGCCAGGTTCCTGGCGTCCCGGCGTGATGCATCCAGGAACCCGGCGATCAGGCGGCTGCCGATCGAGGAGTTTCCGGTGTTCGTGGACCTCTACAACACCGTCGGCAAGCCCGAGGTCTATCTCGGGAAACCCGTTTCGCTCAGGGGGCACGTACGCAGGGTGCTGAAGATGCCCGCCGGCGAGAATGCGTACGGGATCGAGGAGCTCTACGAGGTCTGGCTGTTCACCTCCGATGGGCAGCAGCACCCGGTCGTGCTGGTAACGACATCGATTCCCGCTGGGCTGCTCGAGGAGGTCGGTCGGCTCAAGGCGGCGAACCGGCCGGTGGTGGTCAACGGCGTCTCGGGGAGCGGCTACTTCTTCAAGATGTACGGGTACCCGGCCGGGGACGCCTACCGGTTTGCTCCACTGGTGCTCGCCGGGCGGCTCGAGTGGTCTCCACCGCCGACGGGAGGTCTGGACTGGACGTTGCCGGCCGTCTTGGCCGTCGGGCTGGTCGTGTTCGGCCTGCCGATCGGATGGTTCGTCTGGAAGAACCGCCGCGAGGACTGGCAGAGACGGGCCAGCCGAGCGGCCAGTGTGCCCGATTCGTTCGAGTGGACCGATGATGGCAGCGAGCGGGACGCCGGCGGCACAGTGGAACTCGATCAATCCGATGCACCGCCCGAGGAGACCTAGACATGCAGACGCTGCTGGGACCTCTCGATCGGCCCGTCCGGCTGGCGGTGTTTCTGTCCGGAGGAGGCCGGACGTTGGTCAACCTGCTCGAGTGGATCGGACGGGGAGAACTGGATGCAGAAGTCACCGCGGTGGTCTCGGACCGAGACGGCGTGGCCGGGATCGATCGGGCCACCGAGGCGGGCTTGCCGGTGACGGTGCTGGCGAGGCGGGAATTCGCATCGCCGGGGGAGTGGAGCGATGCGGCATTCGCGGTCTGCCGGGAAGCCGACGCCGACCTGGTCGTGCTCGCCGGATTCCTGTCGCTGGTGGTCGTGCCCGATGACTTCACGCTCCGTGTGCTCAATATTCACCCTTCGCTGATCCCCGCGTTTTGTGGCAAGGGCTTCTATGGACACCGCGTGCACGAAGCTGCGATCGAGCGGGGTGTGCGGGTCAGCGGCTGCACCGTGCACCTGGTCGACAACCAGTACGACCATGGCCCGATCATCCTGCAACGGACCGTGCCGGTCGCCAGTGGTGATTCGCCCGACGAGTTGGCTGCGCGGGTGTTTGAGGCGGAATGCGAGGCGTACCCCGAGGCGATTCGGCTGCTGGCCGGGGGCAGCCTGAAACTGGTCGACGGCCGATTGCTGATCGGCTGAGCGATACGGTGCCTCGCCGCGAGCTCCGCAATTCTCCGCACCGGCGCTGCTGCTGCAAGCTCCGCGTGTGTCATCTCGAGCGGAGCGAGGGATCTCTGCCGCAGCAAGACAAACACCGCTTGAGATGTCTCGCTTTGCTCGAATTGACAGAGACACCGACCCGCACGAAAGTGACAGAATATGACGGTAAATGATTGACCGTGCGTGTATCTCCTGTGAAGATAGGTAATAAGAAGTCATATTGTTCCATCAGGTCGATCGATGCTGGTTGATCAGCGGCGGAATCGGATACTGGAAATAGTAGAAATGCAGGGATTTTCTGCTCTCCAAGACCTGGTATCGGCCGTGGGTGTCAGTGAATCCACGATTCGCCGTGATCTGGAGAGTCTTGATCGAAGTGGACAGATTCGTCGGACACGAGGTGGTGCGGCATACGTGGGCGAGTCGTTGACCGACTTTGACGAACGTCGCCACAGGGCTCGGCCTCAGAAGCAACTGGTCGCTCAGGCGGTGGCCGAGATGATCGACTCGGGCGAGACGGTGTTGCTGGATGGTGGGACGACGACACTGGAGGTGGCCCGTCAGTTGCAGGGCAAGTCGTTGCAGGTGGTCACCAATTCGTTGCCGATCGTCAACGTGCTGTTGAACCAGCCGAAGATCGAGCTGATCCAGATTGGTGGTTTCGTGTACCCCAAGACGGGTGTGGCGTTGGGTGCGTTGGCGGTTGAGGCCCTGGGACGCGTGCATGCTCGTCGGTTGATCATGAGCGTGGGTGGGATCACCGAGCGGGGTCTGTTCAACAGCAATGCTCTGCTGGTCGAGACCGAGCGGGCGATGATGGCATCGGCCGAGGAGGTGATCGTGGTCACCGACAGCGGCAAGCTGGGCCACGCGGCTCTGGCGAGGCTGTGTTCTCTGGAGGATGTCGACCAGTTGGTTGTCGACGGGGGCATCAGTCACGAGTGGCGAGACAAGATCGAGTCTGCGGGTGTGGTCTTGACGGTGGTCGAATCGGAGTTGTCTTCAACGGCCGTTTCGGACCCGGCTGCAGTGGTGGCCCCGGCGGTGGAAGCGACGGGGTCGTCCCGATGAGTGCCATGACACAGATCCCTGCCGAGTTGGGTCGGATCGAGATCGAGGCGTTGGTCCGCGAGGTCCTGCGTCGCAGCCCTGCCCCGACCCCTGCCGATCCGACCGGCGGGGCTCCCAATCCCCTGATCGTCAACGTCTCGGCTCGCCACATCCATCTGTCGCCGGAGCATCTCGAGGAGTTGTTTGGGCCGGGTGCGGAGTTGGAGGTCGACCGGGAGTTGTACCAGGCGGGTTTCTTTGCGGCTCACCAGACTGTCGCCGTGGTAGGTCCTCGCCGCCGGATGCTCCCGAGTGTCCGCGTGTTGGGTCCCTGCCGTGGGGCCACTCAGGTCGAGTTGTCACTGACGGACGGCGTGTTCCTGGGCCTGGAATTGCCGATCCGGATCAGTGGGGATCACCACGACACACCCGGCTGCCTGCTGGTGGGTCCGCGGGGATCGGTCGAGTTGGAATCGGGCCTGATTCGTGCGATGCGTCACGTGCACATGGGCCCGGCGGACCTGGCCCATTACGGGGTCGAGGCGGGTGATTCGATGCAGTTGCGTGTCGAGTCGTCCGGTTGCACGAGTGTCTTGGAGGACATGGTGGTTCGGGCCGGTGATGAGATTCGGCTCGAGGTCCACATCGACACCGACGAGGGCAACGCGGTGAACCTGTCATCGGCAAGCCGGGTGCGGCTACAGCTCTCGTCTGGGTGTGCCTGCGACTCCAGGGAGGCGTCTTGAGGGGAGTGGAACTGGCCACCGGCCACTCGGGTCCTGGAGACGGGGCGGGGGGGGCCACGAACCGAACATGCGAGAGCGACCAGGAAGAACCAGAGGCGAACGATCAAAGAGTCGAGCGGCATGTTGCCGTTCGCAGTACACCGTGATTGAGAAACAGGAGAGATGAGCGATGGCTAAGAAAATGGAAGCGTTGGGAATGATCGAGACGCGGGGCCTTGTGGGCCTGATCGAAGCGTGCGATGCGAGTCTCAAGGCGGCCAACGTCGAGATGCGGGGTTGGCGTCAGGTCGGCGGCGGCCTGGTGACCGGCTTTTTGGTCGGCGACGTGGCGGCGGTCAAGGCGGCCGTTGACGCGGGCGCGAGTGCCGCGAGCAAGGTTGGCGAGGTGGTCAGCGTGCAGGTGATTCCTCGCCCGCACGACGAACTCGAATCGATGCTGCCCTCTTCCGACTGAACCGACTGATCCGGCCTCCGGTCGTCGGACCGGTTGTTCCGGCGGTGTCCCTTGGGGGTTCGGCCTCCTGGGCTTGGTCCGGGACGTGGTCTGGGGGTCTACGGCCTTGTGTCGTGTGACGTTCGGGTCGGCGTTCGGGTCGGCGTTCGGGTCGGCGTTCCGGGCACCTGGCGGCAGTTCACCCTGTGCCCCTGCGGGGGCCTGAAAGAGAGAGACTGAGATGAGTAGTACATCGATTGGATTGCTCGAGACTCTTGGCGTGGTGGCTCATACCGAGGCCGCCGACGCGATGGTCAAGGCGGCCAACGTGACGATCTCGGGCAGCGTGACATTGGCGAGCGGCTGGATCACTTCGGTTGTCGAGGGTGACACGGGAAGTGTGAAGGCGGCGGTGGATGCAGGAGCCCAGGCGGCCTCGGCCGTCGGCGAGCTGATCTCCGCTCACGTGATCGCGCGACCCGCCGACGGGCTCATCGAGATGTTTGTTTCCTGAAACCGGTACTGGGAGGTTTGAGGGATCGAACCATGAAAGTCCTCGTCGCCAACCTTGGGTCGACCAGCTTCAAGTTCCGGCTGTACGACCTCGACGGTGAACACCAGCTGGCCCGCGGTGCGATCGATCGCATCGGGGGTGAGAGCAGTTGCGTATCGATCGAGATCACTTCGGATGGCCGCAGCGGTTCGGGCGTGGTCGAGTCGCGGGTAACGGTCACAGATCATGCCGCCGCGGTGGGCCTGTGCCTGGACGCCCTGGTCGACCCCGACAGCGGTTGCCTGGGGGGAGTCGAGGAGGTAGCCGCGATCGGGTTCAAGGCGGTCTTCGCCTCGGACCTCTCGGGAGTCCGCCTGGTCGATGAGGTCCTGCTTGAGCGGATGGAATCACTGTCGGACGTGGCCCCGGCCCACAACCCACCGTATGTCGCGGCGATGCGTCAGTTGCAGAGTGCGTTCCCGAGCATCCCATTGGTGGCGGCCCTGGAGACGGGTTTTCACGAGACGATTTCCGACGCTCAGCGTGCCTACGCGGTTCCTGTGGACTGGCAGCAGCACGGTGTCAGGCGTTGGGGCTATCACGGTGCCAGTCACCGATACATCGCGACGCGGATGGCCGAGTTGACCGGTCGTGAGAACCTGAAGCTGGTCTCGTGTCACCTGGGTGGCAGCAGTTCACTGGCGGCGATCGATTCGGGAGTTTCGCGTGCTTCGAGCATGGGTATGAGTCCTCAGAGCGGTTTGCCTCACAACAACCGTGTCGGCGACTTCGATCCCTTCGCGTTGCCGGTGCTGATGCGGGCCACCGGCAAGAGTCTCGAGGAGCTCCTCGACGACCTCGCCTCACGCAGCGGCCTGTTGGGGCTCAGCGGTCTCAGCGGTGATCTCAGGGATCTCGAGCAAGCCGCCGGCGAGGGCCATGCGGGGGCGACCCTGGCGGTGGACCACTTTGTCGCTTCGATCCGGGGCTACCTGGCGTCTCAGATGGCGGTACTGGGCGGCAGCGACGCGGTCGTCTTCACCGGTGGGATTGGAGAGAACAGCGTCGGCATCCGCGCCTCGGTCTGCGAGGGCATGCAGTGGTGCGGGTTGGAGATCGACGAGGGTGCGAATGCGGAGGCCGAGGGGGAGGCGGAAATCACCGCGGAGGGGAGTCGCGTGGCGACCTGGGTGGTTCCGACGAACGAGGAACTGATCGTGGCCCGGCAGGCGGCCGGGCTGGTTGGCGGGGAAGCCTGAAACCAGGACAGCGAGTGGAGACCGACGGCGATGTTCATGGCACAAATCACCGGCAGTATCGTTTCGAGCCAAAAGGTGGAATCGATGGTCGGGCAGAAGCTGCTGATTGTCGAGCCGCTACGGATCGACGAGAAGACCCGAGTGAAGCTCAAGGGCACCGGTCGCACGTTCATTGTTGTGGACACCGTCGGTGCCGGCGAGGGCGAGGTGGTGCTGTGTGTCCAGGGCTCCAGCGCCCGCTTCACCCCACAGACGGAAAAACTCCCGATCGACGCCGCCATTGTCGGCATCGTCGACCAGGTCCAGGTGGGAGACGCCACGGTGCCGGTGCCCGGTTGATCCGCAATTCGGGAAGCGCTGATGCGATGGCACAGTCCCGACTCGACACAACCCAGCTGCAATACGAACTCAAGACAGACAACTGAAGAAACAGAGGTTATGCGATGATCCAAGCCAACGAGCAGGCCGTGCGCACAGTGGTGGAAGAAGTTCTGGCCCAGTTGGGCAATCGTGCTACGCCGCCGGCGGATTCCGGGGCTTCGGCCGACGGGGACTGGGGCGTATTCACGAAGGTCGATGACGCGGTGGACGCTGCGTCGCGAGCGTTCCGGCAGTTGCAGGACAAGACGATCGAGGACCGGGCACGGGCGATTGCCTGCGTGGTCCGCATCTGTACGTCTCAATGCGACGAACTGGGTCGTGCCGAGCTCGAGGAGACTCGCATCGGTCGGCTCGATCACAAGATCGAAAAACTGCAGATCATCAAGCTGGTGCCGGGCACCGAGTTCCTTCGTTGCGACGCGGTTTCCGGTGACCACGGCCTGACCGTGACCGAGTATGCTCCGTTTGGTGTCATCGGTGCGATCACCCCTGTGACTCATTCATTGCCGACACTCGCCGGCAACGTGGTGAACATGGTGGCATCGGGCAACACGCTGGTCGTCAACCCTCATCCGTCGGGTGCACGGATTGCCTGCGAGGGTGTCCGGCGTTTCAACCGGGCGATCCGGGATGCGATCGGGATCGAGAACCTGGTGACGATCGTCAGTGAGCCGACTCTCGAGACGGCGGGCGAGATCTTCGAGCACCGCGGCGTGCGGTTGCTGGTGGTCACCGGTGGTCCGGGCGTGGCCCGGGCCGCCTTGGCCAGTCGCAAGCGGGCGATCGTAGCCGGACCGGGGAATCCCCCGGTTGTCGTCGACGAGACCGCCGACCTGGACAACGCGGCGGCCTCGATCGTCAAGGGAGCCGCCTACGACAACAACCTGTTGTGCATTGGAGAGAAGGAGGTCTTCGCGGTCGAGTCGATCTTTGATGCTCTGCTCGAAGCCGTCTCGAACAACGGCGGCTTCCGACTTTCGACCGACCAGATGGACCAGCTGGCCGGCGTGGCCTTCTCGCCACCAGCCGAAGCCGGCGGCCACCACGTATTGAACCGCGAGCTGGTTGGGGCTGACGCGGAGGTCTTGGCCGAGCGGATCGGGGTCAAGGTCCCCGTTGGCACCCAGATCCTTTATGGAGAAACCTCGACGGACAATCCGTTTGTTCCCGAGGAGCAGATGATGCCGTGCGTGCCCTTTGTCCGCTGCCGTGACGCGTCGGAGGGAATCGAGTTGTCGTTGGAGGCCGAGCACGGTTTCGGGCACACCAGCCTGATCCACTCACGCAACGTCCGCACGATGACCGAGATGGGCCGGGCGATGAACACCACGCTGTTCATCAAGAACGGCCCGAGCATGGCGGGGCTGGGCCTGGGCGGCGAGGGGTACCTCTCTTACAGCATCGCCACTCCGACCGGCGAAGGTGTGACCAACCCGCTGACATTCACTCGCCAGCGGCGGTGTACGATGGTCGATGACCTGAGGATCATCTGATGCGTTGGGGTCGCGTCATCGGCCGGACCACGGCCACCGTCAAGCACGCCTCGCTCGAGGCTCAACGGTTGATCCTGGTGCAGCCACTCGATGTTCGCTCGACCGCCGACGGAGATCCGATGGTGGTCATCGACGCGGTGGGCAGCCGGCTGGGCGACCGGGTGCTGTTGACCAGCGACGGCCGGTCGGTCCGACGCATGCTCGGATCCGAAAACGCACCGGCCCGCTGGGGCATCATCGGGATCATCAACGACTGACCTCCCACCTGTCGGATCCCTGACCACGAAATCCCAGACACTCAACCCGACTTCTTCACCCAGGACTCGACAGCGAATGACTCCCGACCCGACTCTCGTCGAGAAGATCATCGCCGCCGTCGAGCGTCGACTGAGGGACGATCTGCCCGGCTCGGCCGAATCTCCGGAGATGGACGGGGCTTCTGCGGTGGGTGCTGCGGGGGAGGTCGTATGTGTAGAGAGAGTGGTGACCGGCGAGCTGCTTGCCGAGAGTCTCACGTCGGAGTCTCATCACCTGCGGATCGGTGCCGATTCGATCCTGACGCCTTCGGCCCGGGAATTGATTGCTCAGCACGAACTGACTGTGACGGCCGCTGCGGAGTGCGGCGAGTCCTCTAAAGCGTCCGGTCGACAGCGGGCGACGGGCTGGCGATTGCTGCTGAGCGGTTCGGACGTGTCGGATTTGCGTGGAGTGGTTTCGGAGCGATCCGACGGTCTCGAGGCGGCGGTCCAGACCGCAGTCGAGTGGTTGTCATCTGCCGAGGGAGCCGGAGTCGTGGTGTTCTGCAGCGATCCTCATCGATTCGCCTGCCTGGCGAATCGTCGTTGTGAGGTTCGCGCGGTGGTGGTACGTGATGCCGAGGAGTCGGCTCGAATGCTGAACCGGCTGGGAGCCAACCTGGTGGTCGCCTGTCCGTTGGCCTCGGGGGCCTGGCAGTCTCGCCAGATCGTCGAAACCTGCCTGGCCGCGGATCCGCCTCAGGCACCCGCCGACTGGCCGTCACACCAAGTCGTCGCGGGAACGGAAACCGGATCGTGATGGAATTGCACAAACCGAGTTGCCGGAGAGCCGACTGATGCGTGTCGCCGAAGTGATTGGCAACGTGACCCTGTCGACGTGTCACCCGAGTCTGGTCGGGGCGACCTGGCTGATCGCCGTGCCGTTCTCTCACGACGGGCTCGCCGGTAAGCCCGGCGGTCGCGGCGAGCCGCTGGTGTTGCTCGACGAGCAGCATGCCGGGCAGGGGGCTCTGATCGCGGTTGCCGAGGGCCCCGAGGCGTCCAACCCGTTCCTGCCCGAATTGAAGCCACTGGACGCCTACAACGCCGCGATCCTCGACAGCATCGATCTCGAATGATCTCGGATGATCTCGGATGATCTCGGATGATCTCGGATGATCTCGGATGATCACCGCACCCGATTGACGCACAACCCCCTTAGCAGCCAAGAAGAGACAACCAGCGAAAGGACACGGAAAACGATGAGCGAGAACCACTGGGGCCGAGGGATCCACGACCGGGAGTTGAAGGAGGAGATCTGCGAGATCGGTCGACGGGTTTACGACAAGGGTTTTGCCGCCGCGAACGACGGGAACATCTCGATCCGCGTGGGTGAGAACGAGGTGTTGTGTTCTCCGACGATGATCTGCAAGGGGTACATGGAGCCCGAGGACATTTGCGCGGTGGACTTGGAGGGCAACCAGATTTCCGGTCGCCGCAAGCGGACCAGCGAGGTGCTGCTGCACCTGACGATCATGAAGCACCGTCCGGATGTGCGGGCCGTCGTCCACTGCCACCCGCCTCATGCCACCGCCTTCGCGGTGGCCGGTGAGCCGATCCCGCAGTGTGTGTTGCCCGAGGTCGAGGTCTTCATGGGCGAGGTGCCTCTGGCTCCCTACGAGACTCCCGGAGGCCAGACGTTTGCCGACACGGTGATCCCGTTCCTGGAGGGGACCAACACGATCATCCTGGCCAGTCACGGCACGGTCACCTTCGGCAAGGACCTGGTCGATGCCTACTGGAAGACGGAGATCCTGGACGCGTATTGCCGGATCCTGCTGCTGGCCAAGCAGCTGGGCAACGTGAACTACTTCGACGAACGGCAGACTCGCGAATTGCTCGATCTGAAGCAGCGGCTGGGTTTTGACGACCCGCGATTCCACAACGAGGATTGTGATCTGTGCGGCAACACGGCCTTTGTCGAGGGATACGGTGGCCAGGCCCTGGCTCAGAAGGCCTTCCCTCCGGCTCCGACGTTCCCCGGCTACCTGCAGGATCCGGCGACGTCCGAGGCGTCCGGAACCGGTGGTGGTACCGGCGTTGGTACCGGCGAGCCTGCCGAGGAACTGGTTTCGGCGATCACCGACCGGGTGATGGCAGCCCTGTCTGAATAGCCCCTGTCGGCCCGGTCACAGTGTTGGTGGCGGGCCCGGGAGAGACCCCAGAGATGACCGATTCTCCTCTCAAGTCGCTCGACCGCAAGCTGGCCGCGATTGCCGCGGATCCATCGGGCAGTCGCGAGTTCATCCTGGCCGATGCCAAGGACGCCGACATGGCGTTCGGGATGGGAGCACCCGGTCGGTCTCCGGAACGTCACGACAGCGAACTGGGGTTCCGTTCGCTGGGCGAGTACCGCGAGATGATGCGGCAGATCGTCGAGGCGGAACTGGTCGACATCATGCTGATGTCGGCGTCGACGAACGAGGAGTTGACGATCCGCGAGCGGATCTTTGACGGCACGGAGGTGACCGCGGCGGTGCGGGCCAACGACACGACCGACATCCATGTGGTGCGAGGCGGTCGGATTCATGAATCGGCCTCGAAGCCGTTCCGCAGTGCTTCGATCGACCACATCCAGTGTGGTCACCTGGATTGCGAAACCGGTGAGCGGAGCAGCGGAGCCAATCTCGGGCTCTACTCGGTCACGTTTGCCAACAACCGGGACGACGATCTGGAGACGATCGAGGCCTACCGGGTTTTCCGTGACGAGGCCGAGCGAAAGGGGTTCCGGCACTTCCTGGAGGTCTTCGACCCCAACCTGGCCGATTGCGTGTCAGCGGACTTGCTGCCGGGTTTCATCAACGACCTGATCGCCCGCACGCTGGCGGGTGTCACCAGCTCGGCACGACCGGTGTTCCTGAAGATGGTCTACCACGGCCCTTCTGCGACCGAGGAGTTGGTCCATTACGATCCGGGCCTGGTGATCGGCATTCTGGGAGGCTCGGCCGGCACGACGCTTGATGCGTTCCAGCTGATCCACGAGGCACAGAAGTACGGGGCGCGGGTGGCGTTGTTTGGCCGCAAGATCAACAACGCCGAGAACCAGCTGGCGTTTGTGCAGTTCCTGCGGCTGATTGTTGACGGGGTGCTGGATCCCCAGGAGGCGGTTCGGGCCTACCACTCGGTGCTCGAAAAGCTGGAGATCCGACCTCGTCGATCTTTGGAGGACGACCTGGTGCTGGAGACGGGGGTGATGAGTTACGGTGGCAGCGAGTCGACGACGATCAGTCTGCCGTCATCGGTGTCGGTGACCGAGCCGGATTCGGGCGTAGCGGCCGTGGCGGTCCGGGGGTCCGGGGGGGGCGAATTCGACGACGCGCCCGATTTCTCTGCGATGACATCCGAGGAGCGGTTGGCGTATCATCGCAGGCGGCTGGCGAACCTGCTGGGTCCGTAACCGCCCCGACCGCTTGAGTCCCGTCCTGAAGCCTGCAGCCATGAGCGACGATTGGGACGACGGGTCGGGATGGGACGAGGGGGACTGGGACGAGGACGGCCCGGCCGAAACCGTGAGTTGTCCCTCGTGTGGCGTGGACGTCTACGAGGAGGCCGAGCAATGTCCTTCGTGCGGCGAGTGGATCACGTCGTTCCACTCACCCTGGCAGGGCAAGTCGACCTGGTGGATCGTGCTGGGGGCCCTGGGCGTTGCGGCGACGATCCTGGCGCTCAGCGGTCTGTTCTGAGTCGACCCGCCGCTCGCACGCTCCCTGCACACCCAGGGTGGAAACCCTGGGTTTGAGGAACGACGACTGGGTCACGGATTGAAACCGCTTCGCGGTTCTCTCCCGCTGGAACGCCAGCAGCGCTTCTCAACGGGTCACTAGGCGGCTGCCGAGGAGGGTGCGGCGGCCTGGGGGAATCGGAGCGTGAAGCGGGTGCCTCGTCCCACGGCGCTCTCGACGCGGATCCGCCCCTGGTGCGACTCGATGATCTCGCGGCACAGCGACAGTCCCAGCCCGGTGCCGCCCTGGCCCTGGCTGTCGGCGTCCTTGGTCGAGAAGAACGGATCGAAGATCCGTTGGAGAGTCTCCGGCGGCATCCCGCTGCCGGTGTCAGCCACCATGATCTCGGCCATCTCGTCGTCGGTGTTGTTGGCCACTGAGATCGTCAGCTGCCCGCCGTCGTGCATGGCCTGGCGGGCGTTGATGATCAGGTTGAGCAGCACCTGCTGCACCTGGCTGGTGTTGATGGCGGCGAAGACGTCGTTCTGGAGCTGAGTGTCGAGGCCGACGCGGTGTGTCTGCAGGTCTTTTTCGACGAGCAGCATCAGGTCGGTGACCAGCTCGGCCAGGTCGATCGGTTCGTGCCGATCGCCGCTGTTTCGGGCGTAGGAGAGCATGCCGGTGGTAATCTTCGCGGCCCGCTGTCCGGCGGCCAGGATCTTGGTAAAGGCCTTTTCCCGAGTTGCCTCGTCGGTCTTCCTCAAACCCATCTTCGCGTAGTTGATCACCGTGGTGAGTATGTTGTTGAACTCGTGCGTCGTCGACGCGGCGATCGCTCCGATGGTGCTCATTTTCTGAGCCTGCCGGAGTTGTTCCTCGAGGATTTCGATGCGTTGCTGGGTGGTGGGAGCCGATTGGTTGGAAGTCATCGCGGGCCACCGGTGCGGGAGTGGGTGGGGTGAAGGTGCACACGGCACGCTCACTCCCTTCCCGTATCGGCCTCCCCTGGCGTGCGACTCCACTGGCAAGGCCCGCTGATCGTGCTGTACCGGCGGCGGTGAATGTTCGCGCTGGGGGGTCTGGGTAAGGCGGAATCGTCGATTCGAGGGGGCTTGCGCTGCCCCGTGCCCCGGCTGTGGGTTAAACTGGCCGTGGTGAGAGGTGGTGAGGGGCCTGGCGCCCCGGGAAGCGTCCCGGACCGTCCTGCGACTCGAGTGGCCGATTGGGATTGACCCGTGATTGCCGTCGAACAACTCAGCGTCACAGTCGGCGACTTTTCGCTTGAGGACATCTCGTTTTCTCTCGAGGCCGGCGAGTACGGGATCCTGATGGGTCGGACCGGCAGCGGCAAGACGACGTTGCTCGAGTCGCTGTGTGGTCTGAAGCCGGTCGTTTCGGGCCGGATCCTGATCAACGGCGAGGACGTGACGAAGCTGAAGCCGGGAGCCCGGGGGATCGGGTTTGTTCCTCAGGAGGGAGCTCTGTTTCACAGGATGTCGGTCCGCGACCAGATCGGATTCGCCCTGCAGATTCGCCGCCAGCCGAAGTCGGTGATCGAAACCCGTGTGAGGTCGTTGGCCGAATTGCTGGGGATCGGTGACCTGCTGGAGCGGGGCCCGGAGGGTCTCAGTGGGGGCGAGCGTCAGCGGGTGGCGCTGGGTCGTGCCCTGGCGGCCCGGCCGAGCGTGTTGTGCCTGGACGAGCCCTTCAGCGCTCTCGACGAAGACACCCGCGGCGACATGTACAACCTGGTCCGCTCGGTCACTCGTGAGGCCGGCGTGACCACGATTCACATTACCCACAGCCGTACCGAGGCCGAGCAACTGGGCGATCGGATCCTGAAGATCGTCGATGGCCGGATCGAGCCGCTCGAGCCGTTCGGATCGGCCGAGGGAGTCGATCGTGAGTCGGGCGGCGGTGGTGAGATTCAACCGGTTGAGGAGTCGGGTGCGGAGCACGGGCAGGCGGGTGCTTCCGAGTCCGACGTCGGACCGTCGGTGGATGTCGCGGTTGAATGCGATGGGTGAGAGTGCCAGGTGGGGCTTTTGCGGCGGGGACGTGTGGCCATGACCGGTGTGATGTCAAGCAGCATCCGAGTCTTCGTCGCAGTCTCATTGCTGGGGTGCGTTCTGGGCGAGGCTACGGCCGAAGAGGGCTCGAACGGTTCTCATTGGGCCTACCGCGCGCCGGTGCGGGTGTCGGTTCCGCCGACGCGTTCCGGCGACGAGATCGGCAACGGGGTCGATGCCTTTGTCGTGCGTCGGTTGCGAGAGCGTGGACTTGAGCCGTTGGGGCTGGCCGATCGGGAGACGCTGATTCGCCGCGTGACGCTCGATCTGCTCGGTGTCCCACCGACTCTTGCCGAGATCGACGCGTTCCTGGCCGACCGTCGCGGGGGTGCGTGGGACCGCCTGGTCGACCGTCTGCTGGCCTCGCCCCGCTACGGCGAGCGTTGGGCGTTGCCTTGGCTGGACGCGGCACGGTTCGCCGACAGCAACGGTTATCAGCGAGACGGTCGCCGCGAGGCGTGGGGCTGGCGCGACTGGGTGATCGGGGCACTCAACGACGATCTGCCGTTTGACCGTTTCACGATCGAGCAACTCGCCGGCGATCTGCTTCTCGGGGCGACGCTGTCCCAGCGGGTGGCGACCGGTTTTCATCGCAACACGATGGCCAACGTCGAGGCGGGCGTGGACCCCGAGGAGGAGCGTGTGCTGGCGGTGGTGGATCGCGTCAACACCACCGGCACGGTCTGGCTGGGAACAACAATCGAATGTGCTCAGTGCCACGACCACAAGTACGATCCGCTCTCGCAGCGTGAGTACTACGGGCTGTTCGCTCTGTTCAACAGTACTCGAGTCGAGATCCGTTCGACGGGCAGCAGACGGGAGTTCGGAGGGGCGATGGTCGAGTTGCCTCGGAGGCGAGACGAGGTTCTGCGATTTGACGCGGCCGCGCGGCGGAGCGTGCGGATGAAGGCGGAACGGGATCGATTGTCGAGCCTGCTCGATGTCGAGCAGCCGGCGTGGGAGCGGCTGGTGAAGAATCGAATCGAAACGCCGGCGTGGCTGAAGAAACTGCTTCGTGTTGGTCCCCAGCGGCGGACGGCTCAGCAAAAAAAGCGGATCCGCAGCCACTACCGCAGCCTGTCGCGGGACTGGGTGCGGCTGGTCGAGTTGTTGAAGGAGTCCGAGGCGAGACGTGATCGGTTGAAGCCGACGACGACGCTGGTGATGAGTGAGCTGTCGAAGTTCCGCAGGACGCGGATCTTCCAGCGCGGCGACTTCCTGGCCCCCGGCGAGACGGTCGAGGCGGGGATCCCGTCGGTGTGGCCGGCGGTCCCGGTTCCCGCGGACCGCCCGTTGAACCGGCTGGACCTGGCCCGCTGGCTGGTCGACGGCCGCAACCCGTTGACGGCCCGGGTGGTGATCAACCGGCACTGGGCCGAGCTGTTTGGCCGGGGCCTGGTCGAGACGATCGAGGACTTCGGCACCCGGGGTGCTCGTCCGAGTCACCCCGAGTTGCTCGATTGGCTGGCGTGCGAGTGGGTCGATCGTCGCTGGAGTCTGAAGTCGTTGCATCGGCTGCTGGTCACGTCATCGACGTACCGCCGTCGCTCGGACGCACCCAAAGCGCTGCGGGCCTCCGATCCCGGAAACCGGTGGTATGCTCGAGCGGCGCGGCGACGGTTGCCGGCGGAGTTGATCCGCGACAATGCCCTGGCCATCGCCGGGCTGCTCAGCGACAGGATGCACGGTCCTCCGGTCTTCCCGGTTCAGCCTGCCGGTGTCTGGAACCACATCGGCGTGGCCAGCAATCTCTGGAAGACCAGCAGTGGCGAGGACCTGTATCGCCGCGGAGTCTACGTCTACTGGCGGCGGACGGTGCCGTATCCGAGCTTCGTGAGTTTCGACGCTCCCAGCCGCGAGGTCTGCGCGGTGTCTCGGTCGCAGTCGAATACGCCTCTACAGGCCCTGACCCTGCTCAACGACCCGGTCTACGTCGAGGCGGCTGCGGGGCTGGCTCGACGCGTGCAGCTCGAGAGTGCTCCGGGCAGCGGCGTGGTGATTCGGGTCGGGAGGATGTTCCGCCTGGCGACCGGCCGATTTCCGAGCGAGGCGGAGACCGCGATTCTGGTGTCTCGATACGAGGCGGAATTCCAGCGTCTCGACGGTGATCCGGTAACGACGCGTCTGATGTTGAAAACCTGGTTGGCCCCCCGGGGGGCCTCTGATGGGGAACCGCTTGGCGGGTCGGCGGAGTTGGTGGCGTGGATGCACGTGGCCAACGTGGTGTTGAACCTGGACGAGGTGATCACTCGAGAATGACGGACCGGTCAAACGAGTTGTTGTCTCAGCGTCGTGCATTCCTGGGCCAGGGCCTGGGGATTGCCGGCCTGGCCAGCGTGCTGGCCGACGACGGGTTACTTGCTGCGCCCCAGGATGCACGAACCGGCCACGCTCGAGGGCGGGCCAAGCAGATGATCTTCCTGCACATGGTCGGTGCACCCTCGCAGCTGGATCTCTTCGACAACAAGCCGATGCTCAGGAAGCACCACGGCCGCGAGTGTCCGGCGGAGTTACTCGAGGGTCAGCGGTTCGCGTTCCTGGGCGCCCGGCCCAAGCTGATGGGTTCGCCATTCTCGTTTCGTCGTCATGGCGAGAGCGGCCTGGAGCTCTCGGAGTTGTTGCCCGGTCTCGGCTCGGTCGCCGACGAGGTCTCGTTGATCAAGACGGTCTACACGTCGGAGTTCAACCATGGCCCGGCTCAGGTCTTCGCCCAGACCGGTTTTGGCCAGCAGGGCCGTCCCAGCCTGGGCAGCTGGCTCTCCTACGGCCTGGGCAGCCTGTCTCGTGATCTCCCCGCCTACGTCGTACTGGTCACCGGGTTGACGCCTGGGGGGGGCAGTTCGCTGTGGGGCAACGGGTTCTTGCCGAGCGTGCACCAGGGGGTCCGGTTTCGTGCCCAGGGCGACCCGGTGCTTTACGCGTCGAACCCCAAGGGGGTCGACCGTCCGACTCGGGGCCGGATCATCGACGACGTGGTGAAGTTGAATCGGCTGAGATTGTCTCGGGTGGGTGATCCGGAGATTGCCACTCGGATTGCCAACTACGAGCTGGCCTACCGGATGCAGACCGCGGTCCCGGGCCTGATGGATCTCTCGCAGGAGACTCGCACGACGCTCGAGCAATACGGTGCCAGCGCCGAGAAGCCCAGTTTTGCGAACAACTGTCTGCTGGCCCGACGCCTGATCGAGCGGGGCGTGCGTGTGGTTCAGTTGTTCGACCAGGGCTGGGACCATCACGGCGGCATCGGCACGAACCTGCCCAGGAAGGCCGCTGCCACGGACCGACCGATCGCGGCGTTGATCGCCGACCTTCGTCAGCGGGGTCTGCTCGACGAGACGCTGGTGGTATTTGGAGCGGAATTCGGCCGGACCCCGATGCTGCAGGGGGACCGCGCGACGGCGGGCCGCGATCATCACAAGGAAGCGTTCAGCTACTGGCTGGCCGGCGGAGGTGTTCGCGGGGGACAGGTGATCGGCAAGACCGATGACCTGGGGTATTACCCGGTCGAGGACCCCGTTGAAATCCACGACCTGCACGCTACGATTCTGCAGCTGTTGGGTCTCGATCACGAACAACTCACCTACCGTTACCAGGGTCGCGAGTTCCGTCTGACCGATGTCAGCGGCCGCGTGATGCAGCAACTGTTTTAGGATCCCCGACCGCGAGTGCAGCTTTGTCCGCGCCACGGTGTTTTCATTCGCCTCGATGACTTCAGACCAATGTCCGACGACGCGTCCGCTTCATCCTCCGGCAGCGACCCGCAGTCGGCCGACCGGATTGTCGGCATCGACCTGGGAACCTCGTATTCGGCCCTGGCGGTTCTGCAGGAGGACGGTCAGCCTCGGGTGATCGACAATTCGAGTGGATCGCCGTTGACCGCGTCGGTGGTGTTGCTCGGGAGTGCGGATCGGGCTGAGGTGGATCCGTCGGCGGAGGTATTGGCCGCGAGCCAGCCCGAGCAGCGGGTGTTGGCGATCAAGCGTGAGATGGGCAATCCGCGATACGCCTTGCGGCACGGCAATCGCCGCCTGACCCCTGAACTGCTCAGCTCGTTGATTCTCACCCGGTTACGGCGTGATGCCGAAGCGAAGATCGGTCCGATCCGCCGTGCGGTGATCACCGTGCCGTACTACTTCAATGAACTGCGTCGGCGTGCGACTCGGAACGCCGGCCGGATCGCGGGCCTGGACGTGGTGGACATCATCAACGAGCCAACCGCCGCGGCTCTGACGTATGCCTGGACGCAGGGGGCCCTGGGCCAGTCGGGTCCGACGGCGTCACGCCGGATCCTGGTCTACGATCTCGGGGGAGGCACCTTTGATGTGACGCTGGTCGAGACCACCGCGACGCACCTGCGGGTGCGAGCCACCGACGGGGATACGATGCTGGGCGGAGTCGACTGGACCTCGAGGCTGTGTGATGCGGTGGCCGAGGAGATCATCGAGCTGGGGGGCAGTGATCCCCGCGAGGATACGGAGGTGGCGTTTCGGCTGTCGCAGGCGTGCGAGAGTGCCAAGCGGGAGCTAAGCACCCGGATGGTGACCTGTATCGCTTTTGCCCACGACGGCCGTCAGCACTCGATCGACGTCACCCGGTCTCGCTTTGAACGTGCCACCGCCGATCTCTTACAGCGGACCCGCGACACGACCGAACTGGTGCTGACCCAGGCTGAGATCGACGGCAGGGACCTGGATGACATCGTGCTGATCGGTGGATCGACCGAGATGCCCGGAGTCCGCAGGATGCTCGAGGAGCTCGCCGGCAAGTCTCCCAGTACGCTGCTCGATCCCCAGATGGCTGTCGCCCAGGGGGCGGCAATCCACGCCGCGATTCTCGAGGCACGGCAAGAGGGGACCGAGGGGAGTGTCGGGCAGGCGCTGCGTCGTCGGCTGCAGGAGATCAGCACCTCGAACGTCAACTCGCACTCGCTGGGTGTCGAGGTCACCGATCCCAACGACACGCAAAAGAGTTGGAATCACATCATGATCCCCCGCAACACCCCGGTGCCCTGCCAGGTCACCCAGCGATTCGTCACCACCACCGACAACCCGCGAGCGATCTACATCCGGCTGCTCGAGGGTGAGGTGAGTGAGATCGATGCGTGCGTGGTGATCGGAGACTTCCGGGTGGTCGACCTGCCGGCGGGACTCGTGGCCGGGTCGCCGATCGAAGTCCAATATGGCTACGACCGCAGCGGGCACATCAAGGTGTTGGCCCGCGAACTGGTCGGCCACACCGAGACGTCCGTCGAGATCCACTGGACCGGCGGGGTGGACGACACTGAGGTGGACGGGTTGACTCGGCTGGCGGCCGACTACGACGTGGACTGATGTGTGCTGCGGTGTGTGCTGCGGTGAGATCAGGGTGGCGGCACGATCATGAGTTTGAGTCGTCGGATGACGGGTTGACGTTGTTCGGCGGTCATGTAGAACCGGTACCCCAGGTCGTTCAGCGAGAGTTTCAACCAGTTCTCGATGGCCCTGGTGGCGAACTGTCGATTGACGAGGAAGGGGTCGTCGAGCGCATCGAGCATGCGAGGCAGTGCCCAGCCGGCCTGTGAGCGGGCCAGTGCATCGAGCCCCCACCAGTCGCACCGATTCGTGCTCACTGGCAAGCCAGTGGGTCCCGACCGGCCGAGCATTTTCTGAGTTGCCGGGGGCGATGGGTGGTTTGAGGTTGTCGGGGTCGTACCACGATTCGAGGTGTTCGAGTGTCCAGGCGATGGGTTGGCTGGTGTGGCAGAGGTTGCAGGCGTTGAGGTGGTTGGCCTTGAGTGGTTCGGTGGCGGTGGGTGAGTGGATCGTGTGAGTGCGGACGACGTCCTGCAGGCCCTCGTTGATCCGCGGCATGTGGCAACTCATGCACCGGCTGCCCTTTGTCTCGGCCGGGTGATGTGTATGAGCCTGTCTCGCGTCTGGGGGTTGATACTTCGAGTGGCAGCTAAGGCAGAGTTGGTCGGTTTCGGAGGCTGGCCGTGTCCACTTGCTCCCGGTGCGGGTGTGGGGATCGTGGCAGTCGATGCAGCGGAGTTTTGTGTAGCAGGCACCGAGTTGGGCGTCGGTGAATTCGATCGAGTTCCAGGTCGAGAGTCCTCCGGCGTAGACGGGTCGTTTGCCGGTGTGGTAGCGACCGCAGGCCCAGTTGAGGTTGGTGTGTGTCCTGCCGTAGTCGAGTGTCTGTTCGGGGGTGCTGTTGACGACGAGTTCGGGTGCGGCGGGGAAGAAGCGGGGTCGGATCTTGGGGTTGTTGGCGTGTTCCCTGCTGCCGAGGTGGCAGGCTTCGCAGCTGATTCCCAGCGAGACGGCCTGTTCTGCGGCGGCGAATTTCTGCATCCGCTGTGACATCAGTGCGAGGTCGTCGTCGGGGAACAGTGAGGGGTCACGTGATCCGTTCCAGAGTTCGGGGTGGGCGGTCTGGAGGTAGGCGGGGGTCCAGAGGTTCAGCGGCAGCGGAGCGTGCTGGCCGATCAGGTAGGGCTACCGGATCATCATGTCGCCGAGCGGAAAGGTGGTGTGGCAGTAGTTGCATTCCTGGTTGTACTGCGAGAAGAAGGGGGGCTCGGTGGCGGGTCGGTCGAAGGGGTCGTGTCGTTTCTCGTCGGGCAGTTCGCTGCCGATGTGCACCACCGGCACCCACTCGCTGCGGTCGATCCAGTACCCGAACGGCAGGACGTGGTTGTTACGAAAGAACTTGTGGCCGTTGTCTTCGGGTCCCTCGAGTTGTTTGCCGACGTAGTACTGGAAGAACCGCGATCCGATGGTCTGGTTGACCTGGTAGATCTTCCGGGTTGTTCCGCGTCTGAGTTGCGGGTCGGATGTTGCTGGGGGGATCGGAGGCCCGGGAATCGATCGGGCTCTGCTCACGGATCGACTCGGGCACGCGGTCCCACCAGATGGTGAGATTTCCGGACGAGAAGCGTCGCGGCTCATCGATCCGGTCCTGTCGAACGACCGTGCTGGCCGGTGCCGGGCTGGAGACATCTGGCGTGCAGCCCGCGATTGCGAGGCTGGCGAAGCGTCTGGCCATTGTCGAAGCTCTGTCACTCCGAGCGTTGCCCTCGTTCTGCTCGGGATGACAATTGCGGAGGCATCAGGAGAGGGCTCAAACCGGAGGGACGTGTTGCCCGAGGGCGTCCATCGGTCATGTCCTGGTGGTGGCCGGTTTGGTTGTGTCGTAGGTGCGTGTGCCGGCGTGTGCTCCGAGGTTTTCCAGTGCGACCTGGTACAACTCGGTCCCGGCGGTCGTGGGATAGCGCGTGTTGATGCAGGCCTGGCAGAGGGTGTTGCTCGGGAGATCGATCGAGCGGGCTATGGAATCGATGGTGAGATAGCGGAGGCTGTCGGCGTTGAGGCTCTTGGCCATCTGCTGTTCGATCTCGGGAGTGCACTCGATGCCGTCCATGAATTTCGGAGCGAAGAGTTCGGAGATGGTCGACATGTCGATGCCGTAGAAGCAGGGGGCGATGATCGGCGGGCAGGCGACTCGCACGTGCACCTCGCGCGCCCCGCCACGTTCTCGCAGTTGCGAGACGAGTGCTCGCATGGTGGTCGAGCGGACGATGGTGTCCTCGACCAACAGCACTCTCTTGTCCCTCAGCACTTCGGGCAGCGGAGTGTATTTCAGCCGCGCCTTGTCGGCCCGGTTGGTGCCCTCGATAAACGTCCGGCCGACGTATCGATTTCGCATCAGACCTTCGAGGCAGGGGACTCCCAGTTTGAAAGCCATCGAGGCTGCTGCGGCCTTGGCGGTATCGGGGACCGGGACCACGATCGTGTCCTCGTCGATCGGGACGGTTTCGAGTCGTGCGAGTTCTTCGCCGAGAGTCTTGCGGGTCATGTAGACGCTGCGGTCATCGAGCGTACTGGCGACGTTGGCGAAGTAGATCCATTCGAAGAAGCAGTGGGCTCGTTTGGGCGAGGGTGCGAACTGGCGGACGTCGATTTCTCCGTTCTGGATGATCACCGCTCCGCCGGGAGGCAGGCTGTGGATGTCCTTGTCGCGGAATCCGATTTGCGAGAGTGCCACGCTTTCGCTGGCGGCGGCAAACATCGGTCCTTCGATCGCGAAGCACAGAGGCCGGATCCCGAGTGGGTCTCGAGCGACAAACATGTCGCCCTGTGCGTTGAGGAACACGATGTTGTAGGCGCCGTCGAGCCAGGGGGTGACTCCGCTGAGCACATCGAGCAGGTTGGGGGTCTGGTCTCCGGAGAGTTCCTGGCAGAGCAGGTGCATCAGGATCTCGGTGTCGGTTTCTCGTGCGAGGTGGAAGTCGGTGTGCGAGAGCATTTCCTTGCGGAGTTGCTGGTAGTTGGCCAATTGGCCGTTGAAGGCGAAGCTGAACCACTTGGATTTCTGGATGTGGTGTCGTTCGAAGGGCTGAGCGTAACTGCGGTCGTCCTGGCCGCAGGTGGCGTAGCGAACGTGTCCGATCGCCGCGGACCCGGCGTACTTCTGCATCATCATCTCAGCCGGCTCGGGGTGGTTGAGATGAAACACTTCGGTCACGGTGCCGATGTTGCGGTGCGTATCGATCAGCTGTTTGCGATTAGGGCTGAAGGTGGTCATCCCGGCGGCCAGTTGGCCTCGATTCTGGATGTCCAACAGCAGCCGGGGCATCAGTCTCGAGGTTTCCTCGGCCCCCTGCGAGGGCGCCAAGCGGCTGGTCTCGCGGTTGGGCAAGTGATAGACCGCGGCAATGCCACACTCGTGGAACAAGTCGGCCATGGCGTCCGGCGTCCGTGCACGTCCAGGTGGGGATGCGAGTCAGAGTGCATCATAGCGATCGGCCAGGCATTGACCAACGGGGGCCGTCGCACTTTCGCGGTGGTTGAGAATGGACTAGAAGAGACGGATCGAGTCCCGATCTGTTTCGATCAAGTCCGGTCTGTTCCGGTCAAACCCGGTCCCATGGAATCATGAATGCACCGGTGAACCTGGTCCGCCGCGAGGTGATCGAGACGGCCGAGACTCTGGTGGTCAAGGTCGGCACCAACGTGATTTCGCGTTCCGACGCCACGCTCGATGTCGAACGGATTGCCGGATTGGTCGAGGCGGTGGGTCGGGTTCGGGAGAGCGGCAGGCGAGTGGTGATCGTGTCCAGCGGTGCGGTGGGTGCCGGCATCGATCTGCTCGATTTGGGCACACGGCCCGACGACCTGCCGCACCTGCAGGCGGCGGCCGCCGCGGGGCAGGCTCGGCTGATTCACCACTACGACGAGTGCCTGGACCGCCAGGGAGTCCACGCGGCGCAGCTGTTGCTGACCGCCGAGGACTTCACCGAACGGGGCAGGTATCTGAATGTCCGCAATACGCTCAATACGCTGTTCGAATACGGTGCCGTGCCGATCGTGAACGAGAACGACACGGTCAGTGTGGAGGAGATCGGTTTCGGCGACAACGACCGCCTGGCCGCGCTGGTGACCAACCTGCTGCAGGCTCCGTTGCTGGTGCTGCTGACGGTCGTCGACGGTCTATTCGCCGGGCCCGAGGACAGCGAGCCGATCCGGCTGGTCGAACAGTGGGACGACGGTCTGTTCGACCTGGTGCGGGATGAGCAGAGTCACGGGGGGCGAGGTGGGATGAGGCGGAAGCTGGAGGCGATCAAGAGTGCGACGGCGGTGGGGGAGAGCGTGATCGTGGCCAACGGGACTCGACCGGGAGTGCTCGATGACGTGCTGGCCGGCCGCGAAGTCGGGACGCTGTTCCTAGCTCACGGGGCGACGATGCCCGCCTGGAAGCGCTGGATCGGCTATGCCGCGACTCCGCAGGGCACAGTGGTACTCGATCAGGGCGCGTGCCGGGCGTTGCGTGAGAGTGGTGGGTCGTTGCTGCCGATCGGCGTGACGGGGGTCCAGGGGAGTTTCATCCACGGGGATGTGGTCGCTCTGGCCGACCCCGACGGTCGCGAATTCGCCAGGGGTCTGGCCAACTACGATGCGCGGGACACCGAAGAGATTGCCGGTCGGCGGAGCGAGGAGATTCGGGAGCGGCTGGGGAGCCTGCCGTACGCCGAGGTCGTGCACCGGGACAACCTGGTGATTCTGGACGGAGCGGGCCGAGACTGACGGGTCAGGTCGGGTCGGTCAGGACAGCGACTTGACCGCTGCACGGACCGATTTCAGGCAGAGAGCCAGGTCCGAGAGCGGATTCTTGGGGTTCTCTTCGTACTCCAACGCCACGCAGCGCGTGTACTTGAGCTTGCGGAGTTCCTTGAGGCAGCCGGCGACGTTGAGGTCACCTTCACCGACGATCTTGAACTGCTTCCGTTTCTTGCCGCCGACGGTGACGGTCTTGACGTCCTTGAGATGCACGCCGAAGACTCGCTTGCCCAGTCGCCTGATCGCCGCCACCGGGTCCTCGTCGCTGCGGAGGAAGTGACCGGTGTCGACGCAGGCCCCGATCAGAGGATGCCGGTCCTTGACCATCTGCTCGACGTCGGAAATCTTGTCGTAAAGAGCCCGGGGTCCGTGGTTGTGGATCGCGATCGCCACCTGGTATTCCTCGACCATCCGGTCCAGGAGATCAAACGTCGCCTTGTCCTTCTTCGGGTTGGCACTCAGCGAGTCGATTCCCATCTTGCGAGCGAAGTCGAACGCCTGGCGGGCCTTGGCTTCATTGGCATCAAAGCCCAGCACGCCGTAGGCGGTCAGCTTGACTCCCGCATCGGCCAGCATCGCCTTCTGCTTGGCGATGTGTGCCGGCAGAGTCCCCAGCGGGACGTGCCGCGGGTAGGCCTCCCAGAACTTCAGGCCGAGCGTTCGAGTGTGCTTGAGTGCGGTGGGGGCATCGAAACCCCGCAGTGAATAGCTCTGGATCCCCATCTTGAACTCGGCGTAGGGCGACTTGCTGGGGTTTGCTGCGGTGGTGGGTAGGGACTGGTGTGCGACGGCGACGCCGGCGACGAGGCTGTTGGCCAGGAAGGAGCGTCTTGAGAGTGCGTGGCTGGAGCCGGTCTGTTGGTTTTCGGACGTCCGTCTCATGGTGGCTACTCCTTTAATGATGTCGCCAGACGCCGGGCACAGAGGTTGTACCGGTCATTCGGCCGGTGACGATTGTATCGACTCAGGGCATCTCTTGCCGGTCCGAAGATCCCCGGGCCAGCGCCGTTGACCGTCACAACCGGCAGTGTCGCGCGGCGGGAGGATCAGGAGTCTCCGACTTATCCGAATCCTCGCATTTGTCCAACTTATCGTTTCTTTCCTGCCGATCCCTCTCGTTGCGTGGTTACCAGACCTCTTGGCTGGCTGAAGACTCGGAGGTGCCGTTGTAAAGAGTGTTGGGCAGGTGCGTCGGCCGGTGACCCCCCGGTTTGTCCACGACAGTGCTCATTTCTACTCACAGCAACCGCCGAAGCTATTCAGAGGTTTGTTTTTGATAGCCGCGGTCTCGCGCTTGCGCGGGACCGCGGCGTTTTTTTGTTCGGTGGGGCTGTAGGATGGGGATGTTGTGGGTAGAGATTGCGAAGGGATTTGAGTCACGGACGTTTCGACGGGAGCTCTGCGCAAGGCGATGACAACCGAGCATCCATCCAGTCTGACCCTGGGTCAGTTGCAGCGTTTGATCGAGACGATGTACATGTCGAAGGACGCGGCACGCGGGATCGACGGGACCTTCATGTGGTTGATGGAGGAGGTAGGCGAGTTGGCTTCGGCGTTGCGGGAGGGTGACCATGCCAGTGTGTCGGCGGAATTCGCCGACGTGCTGGCGTGGTTGGCGACGATTGCCAACGTGGCCGAGGTCGATCTCGAGCGAGCGGTCCTCGAGAAATACGGCTCGGGGTGCCCGGGCTGCGGCGAGATGGTCTGCGCGTGCGACGACACTGCGAAGCCCTAGTCCTGTTGCAACCGGGCGTCATTCACCCCTGCAGAGCTTCGGCGAACTGGTCGGCGCGGGTGGGAGCGTGGCTTGGCGAGCGGGGCCCGGCGGCTCCGGGGACCGGTTCGATTGCGAGGTGCACGAAGGTGGGACCTGGTGCATCGATCACGTCTCGCGCCGACTGTTGCCAGTGGTCGAGTTGATCGAAGGCGAAGATCTGTCGAAATCCGGCGGCGGCGGCCAGTGCGGGGTAGTCGACGAGGTTGTCTCCACCGGCGGTCGCCGGCGTGGGTTGTGCTCCGGTGATTTCATAGATCCCGTTGTCGAAGATGATCAGCGTGTAATTGGAGGGATCCTGTGCGGTGATGGTGACCAGCGAGCCGAGGTTCATCAGCATGCAGCCGTCGCCGTTGCAGACGATGATCTGCTTGTCGGGTTGTGCCAGGGCCATTCCCAGCGCCAGTGCTGGAGCCTGTCCCATGCTCGAGGGGACATAGATCCAATCCAGCGGGTGCAATTCGCCCAGCTCCATCCATTCCCGTGCGGTGCCCATCACGGTCATCACCACGTCACTGTCTTCTCGGGTTTCGCGGAGCACTCCGAGTGATTCGGGCAGCGGCATGCGGCGTTTTGTCCTGTCCATCTCTAGGCTCGTCCTTCGGCCACCAGGGCAACTCCGGGTACGCCCGCCTCCCGGCACCTTCTGCACTGAGCGGCGATGGCCTGCAACTGCCCCGCCGTATCGTCGGCTTGGTCGTACAGCGTCCAGTCCATGCCCCAGGCATCGAGGATCGGTTCGGTGAAGTGCAGGCAGGTATCGCCCGGCAGAGTCGACTGGTCGAGGTAGCTGCGATAGCCGACGAGTCCGAACAGCGGCCGCTGGTAGTCGAACAGGGCATTCCTGAGCGAGTCGCCCGATTCGAACAGGCCGGTGCACTGGATCATCACCAGCGGAGTGGCTCCGCCGAGTTGCAACCCCGCCGCCAACGCCCACGCCTCACCCTCGCGGCAAACTCCAACGTATTCGATCGACTCGCACTGCTTCAGTGCATCTTCCCACTGCCCCAGCGTGCTGTCGGGAATCGTCACCACGTGGGTGAACGAGAGTTCTTCGAGCAGTGTGACGACCTGGGGTGCGGTGAACATGGAGCCAATGAGAGAGGAGACACGAGAGAGTAGAGAGTAGAGAGGAGAGAGGAGAGAGGAGAGAGGAGAGAGGAGAGAGGAGAGCGGGGAGCGGGGAGTCACTTTTTGCTGACGGGCCTGGAGCGGATCGGGGTGACAAGAATGAAGGGTTTGCCCGCCTCGTCGATTCTCAGTTCACGGGTCAGGTGATGGGGATTGGTGGCGCTTTTCTGGAGTTGAAACCAGGAGGTTTTCTTGGGCTTGATGGTGACGGTGAGCGTGTTGGGGTCGATCTTTCTTTCGGCCAGTCGGTGGTGATCGATGAGCATGGGGATTTCGGTCTTGGTGACAATCGCGTCGACGACGTCGAGGAAGGCGGCGTCGTTGAGTTCGACCGGGACGATTTCGAACAGGGGTCGAGCGGTCTTGATTCGGCTGAGTCGTGGAGGCCAACCCAGCGGCCAAGCCCTGTCCTGGGGTGGTGTTTTGGCTCCGCGTGCCAAAGCGGGGAGCTCAACGATCCGCAGTTGCATGTCTCCGGCGGGCGTGCGTCGGGGCTGGAAGGCGAATCCACCGCTGGCCAGCAGTGCTGCCAGCGTGGTGCCTCGTGAGAGTCCCGGTCCGTTGGTCCGGGCCGGCACCCGGGTTCGTGCGGCTGCTCCGAGCCCGGCGAGGTCGAGGTTCAGGTGGTCGGGGAGCTCGAGTGAGCGGACGGCATCGCCGAGTGTCTGTCCCTTGAGGTCCCTGCGGACCGGTTGAGCGAGGACTTCGAACAGGGTGTTGAACTGGCCTTCTGAGAGTCCGAAGGCGGGTTGTCCGGTGGGGTTGCCCTTGGCTCCGAAGGCCTTCAATTCCTCGAGCCACTTGCCCAGCGCGTTGGGGTTTCCCGGTGAGAAGGATTTGCCGGGTACGAGAATGCGTCCCGAGCGATCGAGCAGACCGATGACGGTGACCTGTCGCAGTCGAGCGGTGGTTTTTTCTCGGACCGAGGTCCGTTCGCGTCCGAGAGACCGTCGGATTCTGAGCGGGACCTTGAAGCTCTGGAACAGCTTGGCCCATCGCTGAGCGGCCAGCGGTGCTCCACGTCGATCGGTGATCAACTCGACCCGCACCTCGGTGCGGATTTCCCTCCTGGCCCTCGGCTTCCCGGTTGCCTGGCCCAAGGCGAGGGTGGCGGTTGCCAGCAGGATCAGCCACGGCGTCAGGATCGCCGACGTCGTGGGGCCGAATCGAAAAGAGCTGCCTGGGGGCATCATGCCGCGAGCATAACCGGGAATCGTCGACGCGGAAAGACGGTCTGCCGGTCGATCAATGCGCCGGTGGCGGTTCGTTCTGGAAGGCTCGAGCCCGGAAGAGGAAATCGATGATGTTGCCTTCGTGAGGTTGCAGCCAGTTGAGCTGGATCGTCTTGACTTCGCCGATATTGAGCCGATCGATGTTTTTGGCATCGAGGAACTGTCGTCCGAGTGATTCGTCGTCTGAGAGCAGCGAGCCGACGAGCGTGTAGCCGCACTTGTCGAGGAACTGGTCCTGTGGGCATTCGACGACGCTGCAGAAGGGGAACATGAACTCGGTATTGGCCATCGCGTCGTCGGCGTCGGAGACGTGCAGCACGGTGGGCCTGAGGAAGTCACAGCGTTCGTTCTGGATCAGCCGCTCTCCGTCGCGGTACTGTGCAGTCGCTTCGGTCACCGCCTCCGAGTTGCACCCATCGTCGATCTGGCCACTCATGGCCTCGGCCGCACCCGGAACCGTAAAGGCCGCGAGTCCGCTCTCGGGGTTGTCCATCGGCAGAGGCGCCATGGGCCCGAGTCGTTTGGCCAGTGCGTCGGCGATTTCTGCTGTGTGCCGAGAGGCCCAGATTCCCGAGCAGCTGATGCAGCTGCGGCCGCTGTTGACGTAGACGCTGTCGGCCATCAGGTCGATGTACTGTTCCCAGTCGTCGACCTTGTCGTCTCCGAGGAAGATCTTCGAGAACCCGGGACCGTGTGCGCTGACCTTGGGGTTGCCGATGTAGCGTTCGATGGTGGCCAATCCGCCGAAGATCACGCTCCGCTCGCAGGCCTCCAGTACCGCGGCACCCAGTTCCGGTCCCTTGGCGGTGTCGCCGGGGTAGATCGAGATCGCTTCCCGGGGGATGCCCGCCTTGGCGAAGGCTTCGTACATCCGGTAGGGCGTCCAGGGTTCCTGGGGACCGGGCTTGAGCACCAGTCCGATCTGCAGCGGGATCACCGGCAGCCAGAGGGTGTGGACACCGGGGCTGTTGGAGGGCAGCACCCATCCGGCGGCGTTGCAGTTGGCCTGGTAGCTGACCATCACGCCTCGATCCTCGACACCGTACCCATTGCTGAGGATGTCGTAGGGCAAGCCTCGGGTCAGGGCATCGAGGATCTGGTCCATGTGCTTCATGACGAAGGCGTTCTTCTTCATGTTCATGCGGCACATGTGTTCGGGCAATCCGGTGGTGGCCGACTGCATCGTGCAGAAGTCATCGGGCGACTGCACACCGTTGCCCAGCGGCAGCGTATCGTCGACGTAGTAGTCGGCGGCCTCGGCAACCATGCCGACGAGCTGTTCGATGCTGAACTTACGCAGGGCCTCACGAGCCCGACCCGCCTTCCGCATGTCCATCTTGATCAGCCCGGCGTTGGCTTCGTGGACCTGGGCCAGGGTCTCGCCGCTTTCGAAGTGGACCACGTCCATCTTCTCCATGCTCTCGTACGGCTCACCCCAGCGAACGACGGGAATCTCGATCATGGTCTTGTCCTTGGTCTCGATGTGCCCGCGAGGGGCACCGGTCTTGAGTTGTGGTGACGGCAGCCTGCGGTGTGCTAGTACACCCCGACGGTGGTCGTCTTGGCAAACACGTGGAACGGTCTCACGCCGCTGACTCCATCCCACGGGTACAACTCGTGAGGCTCTTCTCGTTCGCCTTCGTCTCGTTCGAGGAACCCGGGGATGAACAGTTCGTCGGTCAGCGTATAGAGTTTCACTCGCCCGGTCTCGCCTTGCCCGACAACACGGGCAGGGTCATCGAAATCGACCACCTCGATCACCGCCCGCGGTTGCGGAGCGAAGTAGGTGATCTTGTAGTCGTCGGCGGGGTCAAACGGCTTGCCGCAGGCCAGGCCCATCAGCGTGTTGCCGTAGGTCGGAGTGATGTAGACATCGGGTCCGAGCAGTTCTTCGCGGGCGAAGCGGTACCACTGCGGAGTGAACTCGGTCCCACCGCAGAAGATCCCGGTGATCCCCGACTCCGCGACGCTCGAGCCGTTGTCGATCAGTCTCAGCGCGAGTGCTTCGAGCAGCTTGGGTGTGGTGAAGGCGCACTTGATGTCGTGTCCGGCCTCGAGCACGGTCATCGCCTGGTCGATCACGTGTTCGGCGTAGGCCTTGGCTTCGTCGGTCTTGCCCTGCTTGAGCAGCTTGACGACCCAGCGTGGGTCGAGATCGACACAGAAGCAGATACCGCCGCGGTGCTGTGCGAGGTGTTCGACGGCGAGTCTCAGTCGGCGGGGTCCTGACGGACCCAGCATCAGCCAGTTGGATCCCGGCGGAAACTTGTCATCGGGCAGCGTTTCGCTGAACAGTTCGTAGTCGATGCGGAAGTCGTCCATCACGACCCGCGACTTGGGCGTGCCGGTGGTGCCTCCGGTCTCGAACACGTAGACCGGTTTGCCGGCCAGTCCCTTGGGGATCCACCTCGAGACGGGTCCACCTCGCAGCGAGTCGTCTTCGAAGAGAGGAAACTTGTTGAGGTCTTCGAAGCAGTGGATGTCGTTTCGGGGGTCGAAATCGAGGTCGGCGGCCTGTTCGAGCCAGAAGGGTGAGCCGGTTTCGGGGTTGAAGTGCCACTCGACCATCTTGACCGTGTGGGCATCGAGGGCCTCTCGGGCCTGGGCCACCTGGGTCTCAAGATCACTCACGGGTGTCGTTCTCCGCTGGCAGCACGGGTTGTCTCGAGCCGAAAGCCGGGCCGGGGAGGCCGTGGGGCTGTCGGATTTCGTTGCGAAACGACTATCTTAGATATCTTCCCGCATTGCAACCAACGCCCCTCGAAGCGGGTCGAACAGGGAGTTTCTCGAATGAAGACCTTCTCGTGGCGAGCGGCTGGGACGGTGCCGCTGGTCCTGCTGGCGATCGTCTCGATCGCAACCACCGCTCAGGCAGCCGAGAAGAAGACGCCGCTGGAGGGGTACGTGGCCGCGGCCGACACGTCCTACGCCTGGACGTTCGAGGGGACTGACGACATCGAGGGAGGTCGAGTCCATCGGCTGACTCTGGTCTCCCAGACCTGGCAGGAGATCGTCTGGAAGCACCTGGACCAACCGGGAGGCCTTCGTCTGGAGATCACGTCGAAGCCCGAACCGGTCGCCGTTCAACTCTGGTCGGCTCGCAGCAAGACACTCGATTTCCGCAAGTCGAAGTTCACGATGACCCAGATGCAGCGTGACGGCGACGTGCAACTGGAACCCGGTGGGCACGTGGTGCTTTATGGTCACCTGATCTACACGGCTGGAGACCTCCGCTACGGTTTCTCGACCCAGGTGCGGGTGAGAAGTAGTTGCGGGGGGTGTTGTTGGGCTTTGGGGTCAGACGCCGCCCGTGGCGGGGCCTGACCCCTTCGGCCAGACAGCATTGCTGGAGAAAAAGGGGTCAGGCCCCCGCGTGCGGACCGTTGCAGGTGGAGCACGGACGAATTGTGGCGGGCGTCTGACCCCAGTGTTCCTGGTGGGCGCCGGCCCGCGCCTACGTCTCGGGCCACCCCGGGATGTGTTCGGCCAATTCCACGGCTCCGGTGGCGGCGGAGAGCACATCGACGAGTGAGTCGGGCGGAACGGGGTTGCCTGGCAGAGCCAGCCCCGCATCGGCAACAGCCTCGGGGCCATCCACCCACACGACCTGGGGAAACCGGTCTGCCAACTCGGCGATCTGCTGTTCGCGGTCCTCGAGATCGAGCCAGACGGGCAGCGGTCGGACGAGGAGTCGATTTCGGAGTTCGTCGAAGCTGAGTCCGGTGGGTGGGTGTCGTGTTGAGCCGGCGATGCGGCAGAGGGGATCGAGCACAAAGCGTCGGTACCAGCAGCCGGGGTGGGGCACTCGCAGCCGGTCGCTCTGGAGTACCAGGTCTCCGCAGGTGACGAGATCGAGATCGACGGTGCGGGGCGCCCAGGTGGCGTGGTCTCCTTGGCGGCCCAGTTCGGCTTCGGCGGACTTGGTGGTTTCGAGCAATTCGGCGGGGTCCAGCGACGTGTCGAGGGTGGCAGCGGCGTTGAGGTAGGTGTCCCCGGCGTCGGCGCCCACCGGCTCGGTGACGAAGCAGCGGCTGACGGCGACGATTTCGATTTCGGCCCGGGCCTGCAGCAGGTCCAGTGCCGCGGCGAATGTGGCGGCGACGTCTCCGAGGTTGCCACCCAGGGCGAGCAGGCACTGAGTCATCGCCGTGGGGCTCCGGTTCTCGTTCGTGTCATGTCGGCTTCATCCCGCCGCACCGTGTCATGCCCTCACGTCTCGGCTCATCCTAGTCCGCTCTCCCGGTCGGCTCAACGGGCCCTCTTCGAGGCACACTGGTGTTGGTCGCGGTGTGCTGCCGTTGATATAATTCGCCTCTTCATTCGAGAGACTCCAATACTCTGCGAGGACGGATCGCCCATGGCCAAAGAAGAGGCCATCGAAGCTGAAGGCAACGTGACCGAGGCTCTGGCCAACACGCAGTTCCGTGTCAAGCTGGACAACGAC
>Ga0310123_10000150_pt1 | contig 60287 bp, 48 predicted proteins | sample CB6_AW_1057_MG_FD_203505 | JGI IMG/M metagenome (GOLD analysis project Ga0310123, IMG submission 203505) | Marine microbial communities from Western Arctic Ocean, Canada - CB6_AW_1057 | ecosystem: Environmental > Aquatic > Marine > Oceanic | place: Canada: Western Arctic Ocean | collected... | reverse complement strand
CTCTCAGCCTGGCCACTCGTTAGTTCCTGGCTGACAGAGCACGCGACCGGAGGTCGCGGTAGAGTAGGCATGTCATCCACAGGTATCGGCTAGTTTGGAGATGACAGGCCGATAGCTGGCGATACCGGTCGGGTTTCGATGGACTGGTGACGACTATCGACTATGTGGTACGCTTCAACAGTGCGGCTTGCAGCTTGTTTTACTGATCGAATTGCTGACAGAAAGGTCGATCCTGTGTCTGAAATGCAAGAAAGTTTTGACATAGAATGGCATGGCAACACAGTTGTAGTGGTTCCCGCCGCCAGCGTTGAATCTCTGCAGTGGGATCTGGTCGAACAGGCTGCGGATGTGGTCATGGAACCTTTGGCAACTCAGGACGTGCCTATGGTTGTTTTTGATCTGACCCGTGTCAGCTATTTCGGTTCTGTATTTCTGGCATTGATGCTGCGGTGCCACAAGTTCCTCAAACGGCAGGGTGGTGAGCTGGTCCTGTGCGGTGTCAATGAGATGGCTCGTGAGCTGCTGAAAATCACGGCGCTCGACACGATCTGGGCGATCTATGACACTCGTCAGGAAGCGATGCAGGCCATTGATTCCTGATCCGGAGTGAAGCCGACTGATTTGATGCCTGCTGCATCCCTCAGGACATTTGTGCAGATGGCTGGTGCATCCGGAAGGAAAACGTAACCTCGTGAAACGGAAATATCTGCGACACCCGCACGACTCCGAGCTGGACGTCATCGAGCACCTGTCGGAACTGACTCAGCATTCGGAGCTGATTGACGAAATCAAGACCACAGCGGACAAGCTGGCTGCCGACAAAGCAACGCGTGGGGACCTGAAGATCCTCAGTCGCGCTCTGCGCGAACTGCGTTACGCTTTCAAAGTGTTTACGCCGTATCGTCGCGACCGCAAAGTCACTGTATTTGGATCGGCCCGGACGCAGCCGGACGATCCCATCTGGCAGCAGGCCGAGTCCTACGGGAAACGGATGGCCGAAGAAGGCTGGATGGTGGTGACGGGTGCGGGTGGAGGGATCATGGAAGCTGCCCACAAGGGGTCCGGTCGCGATATGGCTATGGGACTCAACATCCTTCTGCCGTTTGAACAGGAAGCCAATCCGATAATTAATGGCGATCCCAAGCTCGTGAATCTGAAGTACTTCTTCACTCGAAAACTGTTGTTTGTGAAAGAAGTACATGCTGTCGTTTCGTGCCCAGGTGGATTCGGAACTCAGGACGAGGCCTTTGAAACCCTGACACTGGTTCAAACAGGCAAACGTGACCTGATGCCCATTGTATTCCTGGACAAACCAGGTGGCACCTACTGGAAAAGCTGGCTGGAATTCGTCACGACTGAGCTGATGGGTGAGAGTATGATTGCACCCAGCGATATGTCGTTATTTAAGGTAACGGACAACGTCGAGGAGGCGGTCGAAGAAGTGCTCGGATTTTACAGTGTGTACAACAGCATGAGATTCGTGCGTGACCGACTCGTCCTGAGGCTGCATAATGAAGCTGATGATGCACTGGTCGAATGCCTGAATGACGAGTTCAGTGATGTCGTCGAATCGGGACGAATTGAGAAAGCAACTGCCCATAGCCTGGAAGCAGATGAGAAGCACCTGCTGGACTTTCCGCGCCTGTCGTTCGTATTTAATCGAAAAGCGGTGGGCCGACTAAGACAACTTGTCAATGTACTCAATGAATCACTGGGGCCGGATGACGCATGATTTCCCCGTTGACAGTTTCAGGACGGTCCGTTACGAGGCCGCCGAAGATGAGTCGGAACCGACCGAGGAATTCAGCTCATCGGCGACACAGTTAAACTCGTCCGCGACATGCTGCCGGAAATTGTGCCGGCCCAACTACGCTGGGGTCACTGGCTTACCATCGGCCGTATCCGACAGACTGGAGCGAAATCGAATCAGTGGACCATCGATACGATTGCTCAGCCGCAGCATGCCGAAACCACGAATGGCATGAGCAGCCCGGCGTTGAGCAGCACAGTCAATTATTCCATACACACGACCGCCAGATGCCCAAAGAAGAGATGATCCGGGATTTGCCAGATCCGCCAAAGAGTGAGTGGCAGAACGAGAAACAGAATGCAGGCTTCCCCGTAGAGTATACTTCGTCGGATCAGCGAAAACTGTACCCGGTGGTTAACGATGAGTTGCTCAAGAAATTCAGGGTTCATTATTGTCGAGCGAAGAGAAATGAGACAATTCTGCAGTCACACGTCCAGCGGCAGATAGTGGAGTGGGAATAGCCTGGCGTGCGGGAGTCCCGCTAACACCATTGTCAGGTCACGTAGTTTTCAATTTCGTCAGCAGAGTTTGTCATACCGGAAAACAACGAGTCAGAAATGACCTGAATTGCGACAATACACATTGTCAGAATCATCATCACGGCGTACTCGACTGCTGTCGGGCCGTCTTCGCGATTCAGAAATCGCGGAATGGATTCCATCGTCTGTCGTCGATTGAATCAGAGGAGATATCATCAATGGCATGTGTTCGCCGCGGCACAAACTGACCTTGTCTTTTCGAAATACAGGCCGTAGAAAGCAGGTGAGATCCGAAGATCTCGAATTCAGGCTTTCACCACTGGATTAGTCAGAGTTCCGATGCCCGTGATCTCAATCGATACCTCGTCACCGTCTTCCAGCGTCATGTCGTCATCGGGCACGATTCCGGTGCCGGTCATCAGCAGCGCGCCGTTCGGGAAATTATCTTCGCGATACAGCCATGATGTGAGGTCTTCAAATTGTCGAGCCATTTGCGACAGATGTGTCTCACCACGAAACAAATCGGTGCCGTCTCGTTTGATCGTAAGTGTAATTTTTGTCGCCGGCGGATCCAGTGGTTCACTAGCCAGAAGAATTGACGGACCGATCGCAGCGCACTGGCGATACACTTTGGCCTGCGGAAGATACAGAGGATTCTCGCCCTCGATATCGCGAGCAGACATATCGTTACCGATTGTGTAGCCGACGATTGTCCCGGTGGGATTAATTGCCAGCGTCAACTCAGGCTCCGGAACCGACCAGCTGCTGTCCTTGCGGACTCGAACCGGCATCCCGGGCCCGGACACACGCGAGGCCATCCCCTTGAAGAACAGTTCGGGTCTGTCAGCCGTATAAACCCGGTCATAATGACTGGCCCCGGTTTCTGACTCCTCCATGCGGGCCACCTGACTCCGTTTGTAAGTCACTCCTGCGGCCCAGACTTCCTGCTGATCAATGGGGGCCAGAAACGACACATTCCCTGCCGGAACGGGGGCCGTGTCCGGTCGAAGAAGAAAATGAGCCAGACCGCCCGGATCGTCGGCGTTCAAAATGTCCATCAGTGAATCACAGGCATCGACCTGCGTCAGATCCATAGGCAGGACGTACTCACCGCAATCCTGAACGACGTCCACTGTTCCATCTGACTTTTTGACTCTGGCCAGTTTTGTCATTTACGCTGTCCTTCTAATTGCCTCGTCACGCCTGAGTCCGCAAAGCATCCAGTGTTTGCTGCATATCGGGTGGTAATGGTGCTTCAAACTGCATTTGCTTTCCACTCACCGGGTGCCGAATCGTGAGTCGAAAGGCATGCAGCGCCTGGCGCATAAGCAGTGGTTCAGTATCTGATTCGACTCTGCTCACGTCTGCCATCCTCAATTCCCGCTGGCCGGTGTACAACCGATCGGCAATGATCGGCGTCCCGATATGCAGCATGTGAACTCGAAGCTGATGTGTGCGACCTGTATGCGGATGAAGCTCCATCAGAGCCCAGCTGCCCAGATCTTCCGCCATACGGTAAAAGGTTACAGCCTCGCGTGAGCGTCCAGTGGGCGCACACACCATCATTTTTTCGCGGATACGAGAGTGGACGCAAATATGGGTCCGGATGTAATCTGACGCGAGTTCCGGAATCCCCTGTACGATTGCTCGATATTCCTTCCTGACCTCACGTTGCTCAAATTGTTTCGAAATGATCTGGTGAACCTGATTGTCTCTGGCCACCAGAACGACTCCGGATGTATCGCGGTCGAGTCGATGAACGATGCCTGGGCGATATCTCCCCGCAGCATCACTCAGTGTATCAAAGTGAAACTGCAGCGCTGCTGCCAGCGTACCGGAGTAATTTCCCCGACCTGGGTGAACCACCATCCCGGGACTCTTGTTCACCACCACCAGTGCGTCGTCTTCATACAACACTTCGATCGGAATGTCTTCCGGTCGAATTCGGCTCTCATTACTGTCCGGGAGTTGTACATCAATGCGGTCGTTGATCCGCAGTCGGCGGGATGAACGAGTGGGCAGACCATTTAAGCGTACGTGTTGTCCGTGAATCGCTCGCTGCAGGGCTGCCCGACTGTGATTAGGAAACAGCCTCGAAAGATAATGATCAATCCGCCACCCGTGCGCTCGTGCTTCGACGGTGATACTGACGCGTTCGCCTGGAAGCGTATCCAGGGAGCGAATTTTATCTGCGCCGCGGGACCTGGCTGAATCGTTGCCCGTGGAATCAGCCGATCGATCAACCGTCATTCGCCCGGATCAGGTTCGGAATTGGCTGGATCATCACTGGAAGAGTCATCACTGCCCGGGTTTTCGATGTCTGGATCCTGGATGGCCGGCTCTTCAGCGGCCGGCTGCGAGCCATCTTCGGAATCGAAATCGCTATCCGTATCCGTTGTTTCGGCCGGTTTTTTCTCAATGGTGAGTTCTTCAATTTTGTCGGATGTCTCATCGGCTGACGGATCAGTGGAAGTGTCTGCAGGTGTGAAGGGGGCATCTTCACTCGAGTTGGAATCTCCGGCAGCCGGGATTTCAGGAAGAATCGGCAAGTCCAGATTTGGAGGGGCGGGCGGGACAGCAGATCCCGAACCGAAAGGTGGACTGCCGGAAAAATCAGGTGCATTCAGATCATCGGCCGGCGTTGGATCCAGTGCGTGAAACCATGCGTAGAAACTTGCGGCGGCTGGGGTCCTGAGTTCAGCGATGCGATGCTCAGCCAGTTCTCTCCCGATCGAAGTCTTGTTCTGTTCAAGGAAGTCCTGCCATGCCTGAGTAGCTGTCGCGACTGATTCTTCCGTCCCGTTACAACGAATCTCAGCCAGTCGAGCCAAACCCATGAGCACTCGTGCGTGCACGATATCATCAAACACGGTGACGTCGCTCAAACGACTGAGTGCAGCTTCGGCGAGTTCGAGTTCCTGGTTGGCCGCAGCACGATCCGTGAACATCTTGCGTGTCGCGCTGTCGAGCAAGGTGTCCGCCTGCTTCAATCGGGCCAGACTGCCCAATTGGGTGCCGACGTGCTGATCAGCAATATTCTGAAAATCTTCGGGACCCTGAGCACCCATCCACAGCGAGGAAACACTCGAATTCGCTTTCGGTTCACGGCGCACCCAGACAACGGCTGCTGCGACCGCCAACACCGCAGCCAGACCGTAAATCAGAAACGTGGCATTGGCCTCAAACCAGGGTATAGTTCGGCGCAACGCCAGTTCAAGATGGGTTCGGTCTCCCCGATGCGTATACTGTTTATCCGACATAGGCCTCGAAACACTGTGTCACGGAATGGTTGAGCAGCCGCCGGTGGATCTTCCACATGCTGCGTGCGCAGATTGTCGTAAAGTATAGGTGTGCCAACGGTTTCCGGTCAAGAGTGAGGAAAACACGGCCAGATAACATATTCAGGTCGGAAAGCCGGCCAGTTGCAGGTAGCAGCCGACTCAGGGACGCTGATGCCACACTATCCGCGTTCCGGACTGTTTCCTGTTGACGGATGTGCCAGGCCCGCTGCAAACAGCGTTAAACCGCGAACATTGCAGGAACAGGAAAAAAGCTTCAGTACTGGTACTCAGCAGCAGGCTAGGATATCCTCCTAATGTGTCCGGAAACACGTTGAATTTCTTGTCTGCAGTCTGTTTATCGCCCTGCACCGGACCGTCGTCGCCAACACGAGATTGTGGCGCTTATTCACGGAATTTGTTGATGATCCTTCATGGTCTCAGCTTCAGAGCAATCCTGATTGCGGCCGGCGGGTGGCTGATACTTAACGTCGGGCAGTCAGGAGCACAGTCACCTCCGGTCCTGCAATCCTGTTTTCCGGCTGGTGTTCGGATTGGTCAGTCAGTCGACCTTAGCATCAGCGGGGACAGCCTTGAGAATCTCCGGGCAGTGCAAAGCAGTAGACCCGGGATCGAGTGTGAACCACTGAGTTCCACTCGAATCCGATTGTCTGTTCCACCAGGTGTGACACCCGGATTTTGCGATATTTGGGTCGTCAGCGACGGTGGAATCAGTGCTCCATATATGTTGGTCCTCGGGAATCGCGATGAGTGCCGGGAAGTTGAACCGAATGATTCTGAATCAATGGCGCAGTCGGTCCCGCTCAACACTGTCGTGAACGGACGGATCGAAAAGGCCAACGACACCGATTGTTTCAGGTTCTCTGCGTCCACGGGGCAACGAGTGATTATCGAATGTCAGGCAAAAAGGATTAACTCGGCACTGCGAGCTATCCTGGAAGTCGTTGACGCGGGGGGAAAACGGCTGGCTGTCAACCGTGGCTATCATGGTACGGATCCGTTCATCGATTTTCGGGTTCCTGCTGACGGTGACTATATCATCAGATTAACGGACCTGATTGACTCGGCCGGTGAACAACATATCTACCGCCTGGCCATTGATACTGGTCCGCGTGTTGCCTTTGCTATGCCGAATGTTGTTGAGCGCGGTCGGGCATCACGGGTTTCACTCTACGGCTGGAATTTGACTTCAATTGGTGGTTCATCGAGTGGCGGATCTCTGGACAGCATTGAGGTGGATCTGCCGGCGTTTCTCAACTCATCCGACGGGGCACTGATAACTCGGCTGCTGTCAACGCAGTCTGTCATTGCCGGTCAGTCGTTCGCCTATCATTTGCCCGGCAGTCACTCTCCGGTAGTCATTGGATTGACAGATGTTCCGGTTGTCCAGGACCACTCGGACAATCACACTCCGGATGCCGCTCAGGAATTGGCTGTCCCCTGTGAAGTAAGCGGCCAGCTGGTTGCCGGTGACGAGCGCGACTGGTTCACCTTCACAGCATACCGTGGCGAAGTGTTTTACATCGAGGCACTGGGACATCGAATTCAGTCGCCGGTTGACCTGCAAATCAGTGTCATTGACGGTTCGGATTCAACTCACTTACGGGAGCTGGCACACTTCCGTGATGAAGTCCGAAACATCGGCGGCGAATTCCGCACGGATCATCTTGATCCAGTCGGGCGGTGGGTCTGTCCGGCGGACGGGCGCTATCTAATTGGCATCCGAAACGTCATCGGGGACCTTCAGCCGGATCCTCGTCGGATCTATCGCCTGAGTATCCGTCGAGAAGAGCCGGATGTGAGGGTCATAGCAGTGCCACAGGGATTCAATATCCGCCGAAACGGCCGGGTCGTGCTGGATCTCCTTGCCATCCGACGGCGAGGCCTCAACGGATCGATTCGTGTCTCCGTGTCTGATTCACCGGCCGGTGTGGAATTTCCGGATGTTTGGCTGGGACCGGGTGTTTCGCGAACGATTGGTGTCGTTTCTGCTGACCGCAACGCGGCAAATGTCGTCGGTGAGTTGAAGCTCCAAGCAAAACCCGAGCTTCCACAACACGAGCCTCAACCTGTGATTAGCGGCGCTGGCCTGCCCTCTGCAACACCGTATCCATTCGGGCGATTGACACCGGAGATTCGCATGGCCGTTGTAGGCGACGCATTGATTCGCGTTACCGCAGATGCCCATCAGACGGTTGACCATCACATTTACGGGACTTTGCCCGCTCGACATTCTCCCGGCAGCATCGTCGATGTCGCTGTGCAGGTTGACAGAAAGTATGTGGCACATCAGGCAGCGGTGAAGCTGATCGGCGCAGGATTGCCTGATGCGATTGACAATCAAATCCAGACAATTCCACCAGGTCGGTCGAACGGCTATATCAGCTTCTATTTACCACCGTCTCTGCCCGTAGGACACTATTCGTTTGCTGTCCGGGCAGAAACCACAGTGTTAAATGCCGATAATAAAACTGAATCCGTGACCGTCTTCAGCAATCCTGTTACTATTAACGTAGAACCGGCTGCTTTGCTGGTGGGCGTAGATCCGTTTGCAGTAACACAGGTGAAACGAGGTGAAGTCTTTCAGGTGGCCTATACTGTCATGCGTTTGAATGGGTTTATTGGTAAGATACATACTGAGCTGGCTGGTGCGGGTGTTATCACTGATGTGCCAGGTTTGAGAGGTCGTGGAGTGACGTCCACCGGCCAGGCAAATCAGGGATCAATCCAGATCGAAGTGAATGGTGACGCACCGCTGGGAGAGCAACAGTTCGTGAGGCTGTTCGCCGTTGGCGTGGTCGAGGATGAACCGGTGTTTCACGGCAGTCGTTTTCTGACGGTGGAGATTACGGACTGATGCGTAAGCAGACACGAATCGTGTTTTCAGGGTTGCCGCGTTCCACGGAGGAATCCGTAACCGCGCGGCCCTGCCTGGCTGCACACAGCATTCCCGCTTGCCGCACTCCTGTTTGTTGCCGTATACCGAATTCCTGTCACACGATATTGCTCACGGCCGTGCTGATGATTGGCGGCTTAACTGCGGCGTCCGCAGTCGAATCTGGACCGTCAGAGGAATCGTCACGTCGCATCTACTTTGCGACCGATGTGGTCCCGATCCTGACAAAGCTGGGCTGCAACAGTGGTGGTTGTCACGGAAAGGCTACCGGACAAAACGGTTTTAAACTTTCGCTGTTCGGGTTTGAACCCAATATCGACCACGACGCCATTGTTATGGCAGGTCGCGGACGGCGACTGTTTCCGGCTTCACCCGATCGCAGTCTTTTGCTGCTCAAGGCGACATCTGAAATGCCGCATGGTGGCGGGCGTCGTCTGGACAAATCCAGTGATGACTACAGGATGCTGCTGAACTGGATTGCTCAGGGAGCAATCGCACCTGAAGCCGATGATCCACAACTCGTCCGAATTGTCCTCTCGCCGCCGGCTGGAGTCCTGCGCACCGAATCGTCAGTTCAGCTGAATGTCACTGCCTTTTTTTCAGACGGAGCGTCACGTGATGTAACTGGGCAGGCAGTTTATGAATCAAATGAACCAGGTGTGGCCGCTGTCGACAATACCGGACTCGTCACAACGGCTTCCCAATCGGGCCTCGTGTCTGTGATGGCTCGCTTCGGTGAAAAGATTGCCACCTTCGATGCAGCGGTCCCGTTTGCGCAGGACGAGGCAGCGATGGCAGCCGTGCAGGTAAAGCTCGATCACCTGGAACGGCAATTCAGCGATTCTCAAATCGACCAGCTGCTGTTGCGCCAGTGGCGTCGAATGGGAGTCGTCCCGTCGAAGATCGCTGACGATGCAACCCTGATCCGCCGAGTGATGATCGATATCTGCGGTACGGTGCCCACAAGGGATGAGGTTACGGAGTACCTAGCCGATATCCGCGAGGACAAGTTTGCTCGACTGGTCAACCGACTGCTGGAGAGACCGGAGTATGCCAGCTACTTTGCCCTCAAATGGGCCGACATTCTGCAAAACCGGGGTGCCGGATATTCGACCAGCAAACAGCGGCCCGGAACCACGTTATTTGCCGGATGGATTCGTGATTCGATCGCTGCCAACAAGCCGTACGATCAGTTCGTGTCAGAGATCATCACAGCCAGCGGCAGCCAGGAACAGAATCCGCCCACGATCTGGTACCGCACTGTACGAAAATCACCCGAGTACGTTGAATCTGTGGCTCAGGCGTTTCTCGGAGTCCGCATCCAGTGCGCTCAGTGTCATCACCATCCGACCGAACGTTGGGATCAATCCGATTATTACGGTCTGGCGGCTGTCTTCGCCCGTGTTGGTCGTAAAGGGGGATTCGCTGATGCAGAAGTTCCGACCAATGAGATCATCTATGTCAAATCCCACGGTGAGGTGATGCACCCGCGGACCGGTCAAATAATTACTCCGAAACCGCTTGGTGGTGCCGCATTTGAGTTGGAGCTCTATGAAGACCCCCGGCGTCATCTGGCAGGTTGGATGAAAAACAAGGATAACCCGTTCTTCGCCCGAACAATGGTCAACCGCATCTGGGCACATTTTCTGAGTCGAGGAATCGTCGATCCGATCGATGACACCCGCAGCACCAATCCCCCCAGCAATCCTCAACTGATCGACGCACTGGCGGCCGGATTCATCGCCGGTGACTTTGACGTGAAACAACTCATTCGAACGGTCACCGGCAGCTACGCCTATCAGCTGGAATCAGCTCCTCACGAAGGGAATGCCGGCGATGTACAGACCTTTGCGCGATTCTATCCGCGGCGACTCACCGCCGAAGTTCTTCTCGACGGCATGAGCCAGGTGCTGAACGTGCCAACCAACTTCCCGAATATGCCGGCAGGGACGCGCGCTATCGACTTGCCGGATGAGAACGTAGCCGCTCATTTCCTGGACGTCTTCGGCCGACCGGCACGTATGTCTGCCTGCGAATGCGAGCGGGTGGACGCACCCTCACTCACGCAGGGACTGGAACTCGTCAACTCTGCGGAAATCCAGCGTAAACTCACCGCTGAGTCGGGGTACGCCACGCAACTGGCTGCAAGTGACCTCACCAGCGAAGAAGTGGCCGCGGACGTGTTTCTTTCCGTCCTCGCCAGAAATCCGACTCCTGATGAACTTGCCGCTGCTAAAGTGTTCCTTGATTCTGCAGGTGAGCGTGTCACTGCCTGCCGGGATCTGTTGTGGTCGCTGCTGGTAACGAATGAATTCTTACTCAATCACTGAACATGGTACCGGAGATACAGCAATGTTGCGAATCGACGGCGACTCATACACGAATTGTTCGGGCGTTAGCCGCCGGAATTTTTTGCAGATCGGCGCCCCGATGCTTGGCCTGGGAATCGCCGATCTTTTGAAAATGGAGGCAAAGGCTAAGGAAACAGGGCATCCCGGGAGCGAAAAGTCGCTCATCATTTTCTGGACCGATGGAGGTGTCAGCCAGCAGGATACCTGGGATATGAAGCCCGACGCGCCATCAGAATACCGAGGCTTCTATCAGCCAATCAGTACGGCAGTGCCAGGCGTGGTGTTCAGCGAACGGATTCCAATGCAGGCCAGTGTGATGGATCGGATTTCAATCGTCCGATCCGTGCATCATGAAAACGGTATCCACGCTCCGTCAGCACACTGGATGCTTACCGGTTACTTCGGTCCAACATTGGCGCGAAACGCGGCACAGAAACCGTCATTTGGATCTGTGATTGGTCGTTCACTCGGATCTCGTCAGCCGCCGATGCCGGCTTACGTCACGATTCCAAAGTCCGAATCGTTTGGTTATCAGGGAGCAGTCTACCTTGGTAAAGCATACAACCCGTTCGAAGTCGGTGCCGATCCTAATGCTGCCGACTTCAAAGTCCCCAACCTGTCACTGCCCGGCGGGCTCACCGCAGACAGCGTCGGTGTACGTCGGGAACTGCTGAAAACATTCGACACGCTCCGCCGTGACATCGATGACAGCGGTGTGATCGACGGACTCGATACGTTCAAGAACCAGGCCCTCGAAATGGTTGCCGGTGATCGCATGCGCGCAGCATTCGACCTCACAGTGGAAGACCCACAGCTGCGAGATCAATACGGCCGCCATCGGTACGGGCAGAGTGCTCTGCTGGCTCGTCGTCTGGTCGAAGCCGGTGCTCGTTGTGTCAACATCAATACCGGTAACTGGGACCATCACGACAACATCGAAAAGGGGCTGGAGCAGCACCTGCCGCCGCTGGATCGAGCGATTGCGACTCTGGTCCAGGATCTGGACACACGTGGGCTGCTCAATGACGTTATCATCTACTGTGTCGGCGAGTTCGGCCGGACGCCCCGAATCAACGGGCATGCCGGACGTGACCACTGGTCCAACTGTTTCAGCGTGCTGCTGGCCGGCGGCGGAATCCAGGGCGGCCGCATTGTTGGTGCCAGCGAAAAATGGGGTGGCGGTGTTCAGGAGCGACTCGTCACTCCACTTGATCTGCTGGCCACCATTTACCAGTTGCTCGGCATTTCGCTCGGAACTCACTACAAGGACGCCAGTGGCCGGCCCGTCAGCATCGTGGCCAGCGGCCGACCGATTAATGAATTGCTTTGAACATGACGAACCCGCGACGAACAGCGTTGTTATTGATCGGAGCCTGCCTCGTGCTGACATCACTGATCAGTGGTGTCGTGTGGGCGGATGACAAACCGTCAAAGAGCTCGGATGAACGTTCGGGCCTGGCGCGAACGGGTGTCGAGTTCAAAATTTTTCAGTTCCCCGCAAACCGGATTCCCCGCATTGACGGTGACCCGCAGGACTGGGATTTCGTCCCCGGCTCGTATGCCATCAGACAGGACCAGTTGCGAGAAACCGTCATTGGCCTGAACGACCGTCAGGACCCGAACGATCTGGACGTCACAGTCAAAGTTGGTTGGGTGAACGGACAGAACCATCTCTATTTCCTCTACGAAGCCAGCGACAACTACTGGGATTTCGCACGGCCGGACCTGCACAACGACATCTTCGAGGTCGTCATCGATGGCGATCTCTCAGGCGGCCCCCTGATCCGCCAAATGCATCCCAATAAGAAACTGCGTGAAAGTCTGGACACTCATTTCATGTTTCACGGCGTGCACGCTCAGAATTACCATATTTTTACTCCTGCCGAAGGCATGGATTGGACCATGGTATGGGGCTCGCAGCCCTGGATTAAAGATTTGCCTTTTGCCAACGCTGCATACAGTTACGATTTCGCGCACGGTGAAAGTGGGAAACTGATTCTGGAATTCTTCGTTACGCCTTTCGATTATGCGCCACCCGATCGCACCCGCGCGGTTCAGACACAGCTCGTCGAGAACAAACTACTGGGAATGTCGTGGGCAATACTCGACTACGACGACGTAAACGCGGAACGCTATGACGGTTTCTGGAATCTGTCGCACAGGACAACGATGTACGGCAATGCATCCGATCTGGTGGCGTTCCGCCTGATGCCGATAGAGAAGAGCCTCCGAAAGGCCGTTGAAGCCGACTGGTCATTTCAGGTCGTCAGTCGTCAGGATCGCGTTGTTGCATTTCGAGATCGCTCGTTCGGGACGATTACTTCATGGAACTGGAATTTTGGTGATGGCCAAACGTCAAGTGATCGTCATCCGACTCACAACTATGACAACGCGGGTGAATTCATCGTGACGCTCAAAGTCAGCGGCCCGCAAGGCTCGGCTCGAAGGACTAAAGTCTGGGACGTGACATTACCGTAGCGAAGAGTATGTGAAGATCCCCTGCCCCAAAGCCAGTGACTTGCATCAAGACGCAGCCAGCCCGCTCATTCGTCTCCCGTCGCTGTTCATCCTGGCATATCTGTTGCTTGCGCCATCGGAGTTGGCGCCAGCTGGTCCGCCGAATGTCGGGATCAGCGAACGTGTTGCCTGGACGACATCATCGATTAAAGGATCGCCTGAACCACCATTACCATATGCTTCCGAACGGGTGTTTCCATCACTCAAGTTTACTAACTGCCTTGACATTACTGCGGCCCCTGGCAGCGACCGCCTGTTTGTTGTCGAACAGGCCGGGAAAATTTTCTCCTTTCCCAACCGATTCGACGTGGCAGAAGCTGATCTGGTAGTGGATCTGGCGCATGAAATCTCCGGCGTCCACCAGGTTTACGCTTTGGCGTTCCACCCAAACTTCGTGGGAAACCGCTATTGCTACATTTGTTACATCAAGGCAGCTAGTCTGGAAGATGGAACGCACGTTGCTCGGTTTTATATGGCCGACACCGATCCACCGACAATCGATTTGAGCACTGAAACCACGATCATCACCTGGTTGTCGGGAGGCCACAACGGCTGCTGTTTGAAATTCGGCCACGACGGATATCTTTACATAACCACAGGCGACGGATCACCCCCAAATCCGCCGGATTCAAAACGGGCAGGACAGGATGTCAGCAATCTGCTGTCCTCTATTTTGCGGATTGATGTCGATCACACCGACGATGGAAAGAACTATCGCATCCCCAACGACAACCCGTTCGTGGACCTCCCGAATGCACGAGGCGAAATCTGGGCCTATGGCCTGCGCAACCCGTGGCGCATGAGTGTCGATCGCAAGACCGGCGACCTGTGGGTCGGTGATGTTGGCTGGGAATTATGGGAAACACTCCACCATGTTGAACGAGGCAGCAATTTTGGCTGGGCAGTGACGGAAGGTCCTGCATCGACTAATCCGGAATGGCCACGCGGACCAACGCCGATTGTACCCCCCAAGATTGCTCACCCACATTCAGAATCGTCGTCCATCACTGAGGGGCTCACCTACTATGGTTCGCGCCTCAAAGAACTCCACGGAACTCATGTCTATGGTGACTACGACACCGGCAGATTCTGGGGATTCCGTTACGAACATGGCAACGTCGTCAAACACCGTGAGCTGGCCGATACAACTCACCGCATTGCGGGTTTTGGTGAAGACCATGACGGTGAGATGTATTTTTTGGATCATCCGGCAGGAACGATTCATCAACTCATCCGCAATCCTCAGCAGGACGACTCCGGCGGGTTTCCGCGCCGGCTCAGTGAAACCGGCCTGTTTTCGTCTGTGAGGAAACTGATACCTGAGCCTGGCGTCATTTCGTACTCAATTAACGCGGAACCATGGGCAGACTTTGCTGTGGCTGAGCGACAGGTCGCGATTCCCCATGAGCTGTCCATCACACCTTCTGCGCCTAAGTGGACATTTCCCCAGGACTCTGTACTCGTAAAAACGCTGTCACTCGATATGCAGCAGGGAGATCCTACCACGCGACGGCGAATTGAAACTCAGATCCTGTATTTTGACGGGAGCGAGTGGAATCCTTACACCTATCGGTGGAACAACGATCAAACCGATGCCACGCTGGTCGACACGGCCGGTGCCGAAAAAGTGATTGAAATCGTCGACGCCCAGGCCCCCAAACGCATTCGGAAACAAATGTGGCGATTTGCTGGTCGGGCCGAATGTCAGCGGTGCCATAACAGCTGGTCCGGACCGCCGCTCGCTTTCAACACAGCTCAGCTGAACAAAGACCACAACTATGGCAGCACCCCGGCATCACAGCTGGACACATATGCACATATCCAACTGATCGGGAATCCGGTTCCTGCTGATAACCGTCCTCAGCTGACAAGTCCGTATGAAACTTCCGCCACAGTAGAGGACCGCGCTCGAGCTTACCTGCACACCAATTGCGCTCACTGTCACCGTCTGCATGCTGGCGGTTCCGTTCTGTCCCACATGCCCGCTGATCTGCCGCTGGACAAGACTAACATGATCGACGCGCGCCCGTCACAGGGCACCTTTGGTATCCACGGGGCTCGAGTGATCGCTCCCGGTGATCCGTTTCGATCCGTGCTGTTCTATCGAGTTGCGAAGCTTGGCAGTGGACGCATGCCACGACTTGCGTCGACGGAAGTCGACCGAACTGGCGTCGCCTTGATTCACGACTGGGTGAATCAGTTGCCGAACGAGAGTACTGCTGAATCCGCGGCAGTTCTGAACGCGACCAATTCGAGGAATCTGCAGCAGCTTCGGGATGCCGAATCCGGATCAGAATACAGCTCCATTCTGAATCAGCTGTTGTCGTCAACCACCGGAGCATTAGTACTGCTGCGGTCTGTTGATCGAGGTGAATTGCCAGCTTCGACAATGTCGGCCACGATCCAGACAGCGGCTCGCCATGAAAATTCCAGTGTCCGTGATTTGTTTGAGCGTTTTCTTGCAACTGAAGATCGAGTCAAACGGCTGGGGAGTGTGGTGCGAGCGGAGCAGATTCACTCAATGACCGGTGATCCGGTCCGGGGCGAATACCTTTTTTTCGAGGCGGAAGACGTTTCGTGCAGAAACTGTCATCGGATCAAACAGCGGGGCAAAGAAGTCGGTCCGGATTTGACGACCATTGGAAAGAAGCTAACCCGCGACCAGCTGCTGGAAAGTGTTCTTGAACCGTCAAAACGAATCGACGAAAAGTACATCACGTACCTTGCCGAAACTTCCGAAGGGCTTGTCGTCACCGGCCTGTTAGTGAGCAAGGAAGAAAAGGAAGTTGTTCTGAAAGATGCGCAGGGTAAGTTGCAGCGCATCCCCGCAAATAATATTGAACAATTCGTGCCGCAGCAAAAATCACTGATGCCAGATCTGTTGTTCAGAGACATGACCGCTCAGCAGGTTGCTGATCTCCTCGAATACCTCAGCTCACTGCGGTGAGTGGGTTGGCCCGACCTAGCGACTATCAGCGTTCGGTATGAGAGCAGGTGAGTCTTATGCCACAAATGCGATTACGGCCTGAGTTTTGCTTCGTAGAATGTCTGGATGCCGGGAACAGCACGCGGTTGACATGGTGGATCAGGTGGCCGTTCTCTTCATCATGGTCACATGCGAAATCGTGTGCTCCATATAGACAGTAAGTGTGATAACTCGTCCGTTTGATCAGAGAGGCCCAGAAAAAAGTGCCAAGCGGCGTGTCGTATATTGCCTGATGACCAGGAATTGTCTTTGACGCTATGGCCGCAAGAAGGTGGCTCCTGATCTACTGGATGCAGTGATTGATGACATATATCCGCATGTACTCCGCTGTGACCGGCAGGACCACAGCAGTGGACATATCTGGCGGGCCGTTTCAGGATGGTCCCTGTCCAGGGAGACACACACTGCCTTGTAGTCGTGCGACAGGTCGTACGCAATCCGCTTCGAGCGGAAATGGTCGACCGTGAAGCCCGCAAAACTCTGTGGAATGGGCAGTCAGCTAAGTGATTGTTCGTTGTCGAGAAGTTCACAATGGACTCGTTTCGTCAATCCAGCCGAGACTGAACTGGAACTACAGTTCTACCGCCGCAGAGTTCAGGTAGATTCCGGATTTCAGACGCCAATCGATGTCATCGTCTTATTGACACGCTGACAGATGTCGGATTCAGAATGGCATTCCTGTGAGCGTTTCGAATGCCTCGATATACCGGGCTGTCGTGCGATCGACAACGTCATCCGGCAGAGCGGGTGGATCACTGTTTTTGTCCCAGCCGGTTTTGCTTAACCAGTCTCGAACGTACTGCTTGTCAAAGGAGGCCTGCCCGCGCCCTGGTTCGTATTCGGACTGCGGCCAGAAACGTGAACTATCCGGTGTGAGGACCTCATCGATCAGCAGAATCTCACCTTCAAACAGACCAAATTCAAACTTGGTATCTGCCAGTATGATACCGCGTTCTCGGGCAATGATTGAACCCTGCGTATAAACATCGAGACTCAGAGTCCTCAGCTTTTCACTCAGATCCAATCCCACAGTTTCGACCATTCGTTCGAAACTGATATTTTCATCGTGACCTTCTTCAGCCTTTGTTGATGGTGTAAATAAAGGCTCGGGCAGTTGACTGCTTTCTTGCAGACCATCAGGGAGTGAGAGACCACACACCGTACCGCTGCGCTGGTATTCCTTCCAGCCGGAGCCAGCCAGATAGCCACGGACAACACATTCAATGGGAACCACATCCGTTTTTCTGACAATCATGCTGCGCCCTGTCAGCAACTCGAGGTCTGTGTCCTCCGGCAATGACACGGTCGACAGATCACTGGTGAGGTAATGATGAGCTACGTTCAGATGGTCAAACCAGAATTCACTCATTCGAGTCAGAACCTCGCCCTTGCGAGGAATACCGGTCGGCAACACGTAGTCGAACGCGCTGATTCGATCTGAGGCAACGAACAGGATCCTATCACCGAGGTTGTAGACATCTCGTACCTTGCCACGTTTAACCGGAATCCCGCTCAGCTGACTTTCAACGACCACATTCATGACTCTGCACCTGTGTTCAGCATCAAATTTTGAAACCATCCGTATTCCCGAACCGATTGATCAGGGAATTGTCACATGGACGCAACTGGGTGAGTTTAGCACTGACTGTGTTGTTGAACAATCTACCGGACGCTGGATAGACTCTAGTCGCAATGTGTATCATAAAAATCAGTCTCACGACCACACGGCGGACTCCTGAAGTATCACCCTCATCCGAACGATGAAGCGCATACTGCTTCCGTTGCGGCGCAGTCTGGAAGCACGGAAGACTCAACGTGAGCTTCGACTGGCCCTTTGAGACAGGCACACGAGCAGGGCATTTGCTAAATGGGATTGATTCAATTCAACGTGGCGTACCCCGACCACGTCCCGCGGCATGGGTTGAACCATGCGGATTTTCTGACGTTCGACGGAAGAATTATCGCGTCCGAAACATCACTCAACAACAGCCACCTGCGTTGCGATCGTCCTCAGCCGGACAGCAGCCAGTTGCGACTGTTATATCAGCCACACACGGATGGTGCACCGATCGTAACACATACCACAAGTCTGCGGGAATGTGAACACAGCTATCGTCTTGAAGTGGAACTCGCCCGTGGAGAACTGTCGCGACTGCGCAATTACTACGAAGCATGGCATGGATCCGGACTGAAGACTTCCGCACAACTGGAGCAGCTGCTCAGGCATTCTCACCAGATGTTTTTTCGATCATCGATGGATGGAGGTGTCGCCGCAGAAGCTGTCCAGTCGCTGCTGGTGACACGCGATGCCGTCGGTGAGCTGTGCCGTCTCTACACCGCTCAGCGACTGGCGTTTCGTCGTCAACGATCATCTCACTTTCCGATGTTTCTGGGTTGCGCCCTGCGGGAGCCGCCATTACATCCGGACAGATTTCTCGAAGTATTCTCAGCGGCTTCACTGCAGACGACCTGGGCCGATCTGGAACCAGAAGACGGAGAGTACAGCTGGGATCCATTCGATGCGCTGGTGGACTGGGCAACGGAGCAGAAACTGTTCATGCGCGGCGGCCCACTGATTGATCTGGTGCATGACAGTTTTCCGGTGTGGATGCAGCCCTGGCGCGGCGACATCGTCAACCTGCAAAGTTTCGCCGCGGATTTTGTGGAGACAGTTGTACGCCGCTATGTCGGCCGTATTCGCCACTGGGAAGTGGTCTGCGGGGCGAATTGTGGAGGCAGCGCGGACCTGACGGAAGAACAGCGGCTGAACCTCGTCATTCGCTCGGTTGAAGCGGCACGTCAGGTTGATGAGCAGATTCAGATTAGTTTGCGAATCGTTCAACCGTGGGGAGAATACCTCAGTGACAGCGCTAATCGTCTTGCCCCCGTGCAGTTCATCGACACACTGCGGCGCACAGGTGTCCGCATTGCGGAAGTCAATCTGGACATCCATTTCGGTACCGGTCATCGGCAAAGCCTACCGCGGGATCTGTTGGGACTCTCTCAACTTCTGGATCACTGGTCGTTGCTGCAGCTACCGCTGAATATTTCGCTGAGTTTGCCAGGCTTTTTTCCTGACGCTCGACACACCCCCCAGCTGGACTCACTCCAGGCACAATGGACTCGACAGTGTATGCTGATGTGTCTCGTCAAAGATCGCGTCACCGGCGTGTATTGCGATACATGGCAGGACAACAACACAACAGCCGGGCTAATCAGTTCAAACGGCACTCTGCATCCGGCGTGGGAACAACTGAAGGCGCTGGAGGATGAGTGTTGGTCGAGGTAGCAGCGACGCTGTCCCGAAACACTGATCGCACCAGCTGTGCCTGTCGTCAAATGCGCGGACGATACCGAGTCAGGCACTCCGACTTTTCCAGTATCCTGCAAAGCCCTGCAATATAAATCTGTTCGCTATCCTTTTCATTCTTTCCACGCATGCCTATGGCCTCAACGGTCAGTCGAGAAGACTCTGCAGTTCAATCACTATTTCCACAGGTGTACGAATTCTTGACATCCAGAGCACTTACCAGCATTCGAAGCATTTCCGTCAGCAGTTGCTTTTGATCACCCACCGGTTTCGGGAGTCCCTAGTTCGTCGCGGGAACAGACGACGCTGACCGTATCTGACTGATTTCGGCAACAATTCGCCGGCCGACCAGAACGACTAAGTGGACGACTTTCCAGTCGGCACTGTATTCAGCGAATAAGTCGATGATCAGGCTGGCTAATGCCAATGTACGAGTGACTGGGATTGGTACATGAGTGACCGATCCCGAAGTTGCGACGAGAAAAAACCGGCTGCTGGAATCCAATTGCCGGAAAAATTCAAGCCTGTGCTGTAGCCTGCCATTTTTTTCCGCACACACCCAAGTCAAGCCGGTAACTTTCCTTCGACACATTCCTGAATGATCCACGTAACGACTACCGTCTTTTTGGACCGGAATAATCGGCAGCGGTACGGCAGGATTCTTCCATAGGTCGAACCTTCGCAGTGTCTGCCGACGGGGTTTTTACGCGACAACTACTCCAGGCCCTGATCAGCCAGCCAGCGTTCCGAGTCCAGTGCTGCCGAACAGCCGGTGCCGGCAGCAGTGATCGCCTGCTTGTAGCGGTCATCTGCGATATCGCCTGCCGCGAACACACCTTCCACGCTGGTCATGGTGCGCGGCGGCTGTGTCCAGATCACATAGCCATTTTCGCTGGTCAGCAACTGACCGTCCAGAAAGTCGATATTGGGCGTGTGACCGATTGCGGCAAAGTACCCAGCCACATCCAATGTTTCGGTCTGTGTTTTTTCACTGACGGAACGAATGCGCACACCAGTGACACCATCTTCATCGTTCCCCAGAACTTCGTCGATGACCGAATTCCACTTGACCTGAATCTTTTCATTGCTGAGTACTCGCTCAGCCATGATCTTGCTGGCTCGAAACTCGTCACGGCGATGGACGATGTAGACTTTTGACCCAAATTTGGAGAGGAATGTTGCTTCTTCCATTGCACTATCGCCACCACCGATCACGACAACTGGACTGTTGCGAAACCGTGGCAGCGCTCCATCACAGACGGCGCAGGCCGACACACCTAAATTCCTGAAACGGTCTTCAGATTCGAGGCCCAGATAGTTTGCCCGGGCACCGGTGGCAATGATGACAGAATGAGATGCGAATTCGTCACCACCCAGACTGGTGACCTTGAATGGTCGGTCGGACAAGTCAATTTCCGCAACGTCATCGGTGACAACTCTGGCTCCGAAATTCGTTGCCTGCTGACGCATCAGTTCCATCAGTTCCGGCCCCGACACGCCCTGCTTTTCGTGCGGCGCCATGTAGCGGCGTTTGCTGTCATCAATTGACGAGTCCAGATACGCCGTCATATCGCCAGCCGGGAATCCGGGGAAATTTTCGACTTCGGTGGTCAGAGCCAATTGCCCCAGCGGCAGTGTTCCCTTTTGGCGGTTATCTTCATTGAAGGCCCCCTCATAAACAACCGGTTCCAGATTTGCGCGCGCTGCGTAAATGGCAGCTGTCCAGCCAGCCGGTCCCGATCCGATGATAGTGACACGTTCCGTCATTGTATTTCTCCAGCCGAGACAAGCGATGCCCTTGTCTTTCGCCGCATCGGGCACAGGAGTCTGAACAGCACCCGGCAATCCTGACAAACCTCAGTCGGACAGCGCCACTTTGGCACAAATAGCAACAAATACAAGCACCAGACACCAGCCTGTTTCTTTGCGCGGTTTCATTCACACTTCGACTTCGTACTCATATCTGCGAAAAACTGTCGCTGGCCGGTTTGCTGATCACCCGAAGTTCAACAATAAATTGAGGACGCCTCAGATTTCAAATGAGTCGCCCAGCTGCGGCACGACCGGAGGTTCATCACAGCAGTTTGCTATTAGCTGACTCAGGGCCTTGGCCGCAGGTTCTTCGCCATGCACAATGAAAGCTCTTCCTGCTCCACCTTTTCTCTGCAGATTCTCAAACCACCACCTAAGGTCCTCGGCATCACCGTGAGCAGACAGGCCGTTGATTGTTTCCACATGACAACGGCGTGAATACGTACGCCCAAAAATACGGACAGCGTCGCGTCGCTCGACCAGCTGCCGACCTAAAGTATGGCGCCCCTGGAATCCGATGATCAGAATCGTATTGCGTTCGTGACCAACGGCATGCTTGATGTGATGCACGACACGACCGTTCTCGCACATACCACTCGCCGAGATCACAATGAATGGGGCGTCCATCCGATTCAATGCCATGCTTTCGTCTCGCGAACGAACGTATATTAACCCGTCGAAGTTGAAAACATCATCATCAAATTTAAGTGTGTCACGCACATCGTCATCCATTTCCTGCTGATGGTCTCGGTAGATTTCAGTCAGCCGTGTGGCCAGCGGACTGTCGATGTAGACCGGGACGCGACACAGTGAATGTTCATTTCGCAGCTCGTTCAGCAGATATACAATCAACTGTATTCGCCCCAGGCTGAACGCCGGTATGACGACGCGCCCGCCTCGCGACACGGTATCGCAGACGACTCGCTGCAATTCGGTTTTGACGTCGCCGGCATCCGGATGTAACCGATTGCCATACGTGGATTCGGTGATCACGACATCGCATCGCTCCACAGTTTCCGGATCGAACAGCAGCGGCTTGTCGCGACGGCCCAGATCTCCCGTGAACACAATTCGCTTCCAGTTGCCGCCTTCCAGCAGATCCAGTTCGCAAATTGCCGAGCCCAGAATATGCCCCGCATGTCGAAATCTGAGTCGCAGATCTGTTGCCAGTTCCTCCCACTGACCCAACGCAACGTACTCAAATGCGCGGCCAACTTTTCGAGCATCATTTTCATCGTACAGCGGCCGAATTTTCGGTTCTCCACTGTCTCTCCTCCTGTTGGCATAACGGGCATCTTCCTCCTGAATTCTCGCACTGTCGCGGAGCATCATCGAGGCGATGTCAGCAGTTGCTCGCGTGCAGTAGACAGGACCACGAAATCCAGCCCGATACAAAGCCGGCAGGCGTCCCGAGTGGTCGATGTGGGCGTGCGAAAGAATCACACAGTCGACATGACGCGGGTCACAGTGAAATTCTTCGTTTTTCGGGCGAGTATCGGTGTCAGGACCCTGAAATAACCCGCAATCCAGCAGAATTCGTTTCGTGTCGGACTCGATCAGATGCTGACTACCCGTGACTTCTCCGGCAGCTCCCAGAAACGTAACTCTCATTCGTCCTGTTTCTCCGATCGATAGGGGTGTCGAGAGTCGGCAGTGTGAGTTGAGGTGACGAACGCGTCAATTGCGTTCTGGCGAACTCAGATGGCGAACGAACGTGCAGGAGCAGGCCTGGTTTGCGACGCTCTCACCATCGCAGCTGTAACAGTCGGCCTGACTGCGTGACCACGAACAGTCGTTCTCCCAGGGGACCTGTCTCAATGCACCTGGGCGGATCCATCGATAGATCGGCGGCCCACAATATATCACCTTCAAAGTTCAGCCAGTAGATCCGTGATTCGAGTGTCAATACGGCGATACGTCGCCGACTGGCGGATACCCGAACTTCTGCTGGTATCCCGTCCACCATAAAAGAACCACGCTGGTTGCCCCGGCCGGTGAGCAACTGAATTCCGTGATTGAATCCAGCCAGCAGGATTCTGCGACCACAGCTGGTCACCGACATCGCTCCGACGTTTGTCGACAGTCGTTGATTCCACAATTCCTGGCCCGTGAGATCATGGCAGCACAGCTGACCAAATTCCGCAGCACCAACGAGCCTAGGTTGTTCCGCCACAAACTGCACAAAATCCAGGGCCCGCGTGGTGTGGAATTCCGCAACCTCCTTACGATCCGTGGTCACGATATGTGTGCGAGTAGAGTCGGCACAAATTGCCAGATGACTGCCATATGGAGAGATGGCGGTTGATAGAATCTGCCCCGTGACCTTTACGTTCCAGAGTATTTTCAGACTTGCGTCAAAACAAACCAGCTTGTCGTGTCCCAGCACCGCAGCACCAAAATTGCCTGTGTCAGCCCAGACCACGGATCTCACATCCTTGAAGGCTCGACTCGTCTGCAGCAGAGTTCCGCCACGACACAGCAATGTTAGCGTTCCGGCAGACGTCGCCAGCAGCAATGTGCGGGCTTCGACAGCGTAAGCAATATCAACAATGCCTTCCGGAAAGACATCATCGAGGACCACGTCCGGCTGATTACCTTGGCTGTTTTGCAGCAAAGCGTGTTTCACGTGTCATGCTTGGTTAACGGGGTCACTCCGATGACTCTCCAACACTGTACCTGTCGATTTCAGAAAGCGTCTGCTTACCGCAAGTACCTCATCCGTCGCGTCCTCGAAGACATAATGGCCGGCCTGGGCTATTTCGTGGACCGCGGCGTTCGGAAAACGTCTTTGGAATTCTCGCAGAAATCTGGGACGAAAGCACCAGTCTTTCATACCCCAGATCAGCTGCATCGGTCGGTCTGAAAGGCTGGCGAGTGAATCCTCTACACTCACGAGTGTCTGGTAACTGCGGTGTGCTGGCTTCCTGGGAATATCCAAAACAAATTCACGCACGGCAATACGATTCGCGACGGTGTCATACGGTGCCAGCAGCCCCGATCTGGCCCCCAGTCCCAGTGGCTTAGTGACAGCCATGTGTGTCGCTGCCTTCGAGAACAGATTCAATCTCTGCACTCCAAACGGTCCCAGCAGAGGAATCCGACAAAGGGCGATTCGCAGCGGGATGTGAGTACTTCGAAAGGCGGCCGTATTCATTAATACAAAACGTTTGAATAGCAGTGGATGTCGGCCAGCACATCCCATGCCGATTGCGCCACCCCAATCGTGGGCGAACAGAGTGATGTTATTCAGATCCAAGGCAGTGATCAGTTGTGCCATTCGTTCGATATGCTGGTTAAGTGTGTAGACATCGTCCTGTGGTTTTTCAGAAAAGCCGCAGCCCAGATGATCAATGGCAATCACCCGATGGTTCGTACTCAGGTCCTGAATCAGTCTCCGCCACGCAAAACTCCAGGTCGGGTTGCCATGTACCATCACCAAAGGATTTCCTTTGCCCTCGTCGACAAAGTGCTGAATCCATCGTCCAATGCGAATCCAGTGCGACTTGAAGGGATATTCGTGTTGGAAACCAGTTCGATCGTGAGACCTCTGAAGTAATTCCGCCGGCACATTTTCGTCGCTGAGTCGTTCGATGTCTGCCATTGTTCTTCACTGACTGAGTTCGGCGATTCGATCCAGGACCGCAAAAATGTCATTTAGTTGATGGTCAATCGTCAGCGAAATCCTGAAACGGCTTGTTCCAGCCGGAACGGTCGGAGGCCGAATGGCGGGGACAAACCAGCCGTTCTTCTGCAGTTCCTGTGACAACGCCACGACGTCTTTGTTGGTCGGCATCTCCACGGCCAGGATCGGGGCCTCGCCGTCACCGATGACAGAGAGCCCGGAAGAACGGGCGTGTGAACGAGCCAGCTGATTGCGCTCCCTCAGTGCTGTTCGGCGTTCCGGCTCAGTCCGGATGATCTGCAGACTTTGCAGAGCCGCTGCACAGACCGCCGGAGGCAGGGCCGTAGAATAAAACTGCGATCTCGCGCAATTTCGCAACCACTCGACAGTATCTCGACTTCCAGCAGCAAAACCGCCCAGGCAGCCCACGGCTTTACTGAGTGTCCCAATGTGAACAAATGGACGTGTTTGCACACCTGAAAATTCACAGGCTCCGCGTCCATGTGGCCCGACCACACCGGTTCCGTGTGCTTCATCAACAACAACAGCCAGTGAAAACCGGTCGGCAATGTCGCACAGCTCGCGCAGAGGAGCAATCGTACCGTCCATACTAAAGACGCCATCTGTGATGAGAAAGCCGTGTTGGAATTCCTGCCGATTCTTCTCAAGCGTTCGAACCAGTGATTCCAGGTCGTCGCGACAGTATACGAACACTTTGGCCTTCGTTCCCCGTATCCCGTCGATCAGGCTGGCATGATTGTCCTGCTCACTGAAAATAACATCCGTTGGGCGAACCAATGCCTGAATTGTTCCTATGTTGGCGGCAAACCCGGTCGGGAACAACAGTGCCGCTTCACACTGTTCGAATTCTGCCAGTCTGTTTTCCAGTTCGGCATGCAGTGCGGAACGACCGGCGATCAGAGCACTGGCAGCAGCTCCTGACTGTCGGCCGGCAGTTTCCGTGAAGGCGGCACACACACGCCGATCGTGTATGAGGCTCAAATAGTCGTTTGAGCCAAAGTTTGTCAGTTCCTGTCCATCGATGATACATCGCCCTTGCGGAAGAGAGTCAACCTGTCGAGCCGATCGCAGCCGGCCGGATGTCTCCAGGTCCCGCAGGCGTCTGTGCAGTGAAACATCAAGTGAACATTCCATCAGGAAAATTCCCAGTAGAGCAAGTCATGGTCGTTACTAATCAGTCTGCACCGGCTGGCAAGAGGACACTCCACTATTCGCAGCGAAAGACCGGGCCAGTCAGTCACGTCCGGCCAGATGCCATCAAACTGCAGCAGTCCGGCGTGAAGCCGCCGGACGCTGCCTCGATTGCCTGAGACGGGCCCTTCCTGTGTGAGGTACTCCCGCCGGTGAACCGGCAATAGTGATGCCCGAACCCGCATGCCGACACGAGGCAGATCCAGAAGCCTCCAGGATGCCAGACAATCACCATCTTCAATCAGGAGGTCCCAGTGCAGAAACGGATGATCGTGTTCGAGAATCACGAACTGTCGACGCTGCATGCGGTACCTCGCCCGAGCTTAGAACGATTCGTAACGGGAACAAAACACAGTTGACTCAGTCATCATCTTCACTGCGGTGCAACAAAGGCCGGCAGTACTGCCACACGGTCAGATCAATCAGTTCGTGTTCCAGAGTTTCTTCGTCCGTGATGGCCAGCGAGTCTCTGATCATCGTAATGAGGATCTGTGCAAATCGTTCTCGTGCCCGGTGAACCAGCACTCGCAGGTTGCCGGATGACACTTCCTTGCCCAGCAGGTCCTGGACCAGTTCTGGCGAACGCATTCGGGGGGTTTCACAACGGTGTACCACGCTTTGCCGGATTGTTCCTCGCTTCGCCTCAGTGCTTCCCAGCTCCTGCTCAGCAATGAATCACGCCAGCTGGTTTGAAACTGCGACTCGAGCTGCAAACTGTCTTCAGCAGTTCCGGCCAGCACACTCTCGTGTTCCAGAGCTGCCGCTGCGTACTTCTTACGTCGACGACCGAATTCGACGATGAGGTGATAGATGGCGGTCTTGATATAACTGCGAAAACGGCCCTTGTCGGCCGTGACATTCGAAAAATCGCCGCTCACAAACCGCAGTGAGAACTCCTGAAATACTTCGTCGACCGCGTCTCGATCTTTGAGACAATCCATCAGATACCGCTGAATCATATCGTTGTAACGTTCAATCAGTTGAGCTCTTGCCGCTGACGTTTCTTCAGATTCGCGGGAATGAGCCTGACGGACAACAGACCACAGCGTTTCAATTTGACTCAGCCGTGGATCTGCCACGGGAGTACCTCGTTTTCTGGGAGCCAGTTTTTCAATGTGCTACGGACTGTGGCGGATTCTTTCCGCAGCAGCAACTGCCAGCTCATCGCAGCGTTCATTCTCCGAGTGTCCGGCATGCCCCCTGACCAACGTGAACCGGACGTCGTGCTTATTCACCAGCGCATCCAGCTGCTTCCAGAGTTCGATATTTCTGACCGGAAAATATTTTTTGCCCTGCTTCCGCCGCCAGCCATTGCGTTTCCAGCCAGCGACCCACGAGCGACATCCTTCAGCGACGTATTTGCTGTCAGTGACGACATCAACTTTGGATAGCCGAGTCAGACGCTGCAGACCTTCGATAACGGCCATCAGCTCCATTTGGTTGTTGGTCGTATTGGGAACGCCGCCGCTGAATTCCTTTTCACTGTCACTGGCCGGATGGCGGAGAATACAGGCCCAGCCCCCCGGACCTGGGTTGCCCCGACAGGCACCATCCGAGAATAAACGGACAAATGGCAGGGATGAGTCAGAATCGGACATTGATGAGTGCCGGAATGCCCCGGCGACAATGAGACGTGCGCAGAGGATGATGAATGAATTCAATGACCGCCGTTCAACTACATCCCGTCTAAGCGCGACAGACCATCGCGCCAGCATCTTACCTCAACCAAGTCACCGGCGACGGACGAACTTAACGTTCCCGGTAGACGATCCGCCCGCGGTTCAGGTCATAGGGCGAAACCTCAACCACGACACGGTCACCAGGTACGATCCGAATAAAGTGCTTGCGCATTTTTCCGGCAACATGTGCCATCACTTTATGGCCGTTTTCCAGTTCCACACGAAACTGAGTATTCGCCAGCGCCTCGATCACGCTGCCTTCCACCTGGATTGCTTCTTCCTTTGCCATGTTGTTCCGATAGTTCTGAGTAAATGACCGCAGTAAAACAATTTATGTTTCGACATGCGGCCGGGCCACGAGCCCTTGAGGAAGGACTGCTGACTGGCGGAAATTCGCGGCAGCGGTACCCTGCGAATCCGTAATAATCATGTTCGAAACAGCTCACCCAAAACAGTCGGTCTCGGGGCTGATTCCGCTCCGGCCCGCGCCGCGTTAAACAACGCGGGTCGTCGTGTCTGGTACCTGTACGGGATTCTGACAGAATGACCCGTGCATATATTCTACATATGGTCGCAGTCGATCGCTGGAAACTCAAGCCGGTTTTAGTTGACTCAGTGTTCCACCTGCCGATTTTACCCCGGAATCCTGATCCGAACGTACACCTGTCAGTGAATTCGGCGGGTTTCGCCGGTGTTCACAGGAAATCGCCGTTTACATCGATGACACACCGCTATTCTCAGATCCCGGAGATCTCACGTACGACCAATGACCTTGGTGTCGTCCGAATCCCGGTTGAACAGGATATTCCTTTTTCGGACCGCGTGCGGGCGGTCGTGGATACGGCCGCCTTTCGGCGACTGGCACAGATCACTCAACTGGCACTCACTTCCCGTATTTATCCCGGCGCGAATCATACGCGGTTTGAGCATGCGCTGGGTGTCTATCACAATTCACTGACCTATTTGTGGCAACTGGGAAAGGATGAGCGATTCGCGGCGACCGTGTCGGATCACGATGCCGAGGTCCTGATTGTGGCTGCACTACTGCATGACATCGGCCACTGGCCGTTCTGCCATCCTATAGAAGACATGGCTCTGGCCGACATGCCGCCTCATGAGACTCTTGCAGAACAATTCCTGGGCCAGGACAGTGAGCTGACCCTCGTCCTCCAGGAACACTGGAATATCGAATCGGCAGAAGTTCTTGAGCTGCTGACGGGCACTTCTGATTCCCCTTGTAGTCAGCTGCGACAGTCAATCCTTTCGGGACCGGTCGACATCGACAAAATGGACTACCTGCAGCGGGACAGTCAACACTGTGGAGTTCCTTACGGCAGGAACTTCGACCGGAATCGTCTGATGAGTTCGCTGATCGTCAATCAGCGCGGCAACGGCCTGGCCATCACATCGAAAGGACGAACAGCTGCAGAAATGATGGTGTTCGCACGCTACGTGATGTTCAGCGAAGTCTACTGGCATCATGCCGTGAGGTCCGCCACAGCAATGTTTGCACGGGCATTCTTTGAAATGCATCGCCAGCTGGACATGTCGGAATTGTTTCGAATGAACGAACCGGACATGATTCAAACTCTGTGTCAAGTTTCCAACGATGACACACGACGACTGACCGACGGTCTGTTTGGTCCGCGACGACGCCTGCACAAACGGCTGGCAGAGTACAGTGTTTTCAGCAATGCAGAACTATATCAATCGTTGCGTCAGCTGCCCTACCGGAAGCTGGTCCTGTGTTCGAATCGTCTGGCAGAACTGATTCAGGAGAGTATCAATGAACCAATCCACGAGCTGGACATCCTGATCGACGCACCACCGATTCACCGCGAAGTGGAATTCAGAGTGGACATTTACGATTCACAGTCGGCGACCTGGCAGACGTTGCGGGACATGTCGCCAATTGTTAATGCAATGTCCCAAACCGCTTTTGATGACTGCGTCAAACGCGTGCGTATCTTCGTATCGGAACATCTGATACAGCGGCTCCGCTGTTTGAAAGATATGGAACAGCTTGTGCATAAGGCCATCAATCCATGACACTTCCACGCCAGACACCGTCTGCGTCGTATTGAAACTCATCCGGCCAATTGACTCGTCTCGATTCCCCCATAGAATGCCGTCATGGCTTTTCGAACCCTCACCGCGATCCCGGTTTACAATGAATTTGATCATGTTGTGGCGGTTCTCGAACAGGTCAGGCAGTTTGCGGACGACATTCTTGTGGTCAATGATGGCTCCACTGACGGCACCGCTGAGTTGTTGGCCACGATCGACAGTGTTAACGTCGTGCATCATCCGGAGAATCGCGGCTATGGAGCGGCTCTGGCGACGTCATTCGAGTATGCGATTTCAGGTGGCTACGACGTCCTGGTCACGATGGACTGCGATGGCCAGCATCAGCCTCAGTTACTGGATCAGATCGCCGAACAAATCTTTGCCGAAAAGGATCCATTCGACATTGTGTCGGGATCCAGGTATCTCCGGGCGTTTCCGGAAAATACACCCGCTCCGGAAGAACGCCGCCGGATCAATCGTCAGATTACGGCCTGCCTGAACGAAGAGCTGTATCTGTCCATCACAGACGCGTTCTGTGGGTTCAAAGCCTATCGCGTTTCTTCGCTGGTCGATCTTCAAATCACGGTGCCCGGTTATGCCATGCCATTGCAGCTATGGGTACAAATTGCTGACCTCGACTGGCGGATTGTGGAATTCCCGGTGCCGCTGGTTTACGTGGATGACACTCGCAGCTTTGGTGGCCCCCTGGACCAGGCAGAAGAACGTCTGTCGTATTACCGGGATGTGCTCAACAGGGAGTTGTCAAGGCGAGGTATGACCCAGCGGTTCACCGCAGACTGTGGCAAAACATAGCGGACAGACCGCTCGTTGTACCGGGTGGTCAATTTCTTCACCAGTTCAGGCCAAGGAGCATTTGGACATGCGCGTGACAAGGACTGCCTTTTTCGCTGCCGTAATACTCCTGGCTGCCATATTCGACACGCATCACGTTCCGGCAGAAGAAAAGACGTGGACGACTTCATCTTTCTTGGACTTTGGCGACGGCATGTTGGGAGATGGCGGCGTGAATACCTACATCGCCGCAAACGGAACCATCCGCCTGATCAACCTTTGGGACCTGAACAACGACGGAAACTTTGATCTGCCCATTGCCTGTGGACAGGACCACGACGAGCGAGTCGATACGTTTATCTACTGGGCCGACGAGAATGGATTCACACCGCAGCGCCGCACACAAGTTCCGACGGAGGGAGCGTTGGCAGCGGCCGGCAGCGACCTGAACGGTGACGGCCATATGGATCTGATCCTGGCCAATCGGTTTGATGGTGAAAAGACAAACCTGGAATCGTATATCTACTGGGGCGGTGAGGACAGATTCGAGGCGTTAAATCGCAGTTCGCTTCCCACGAAAGCGGCCCAGGCGGTCGCTGTGGCTGATCTCAACGGTGACGGGCGTCCGGACATCGTGTTTGCCAACGGTGGCGTCGACTATCACATGGTGGTCGACAACTTTCAAAAGTCATTCATCTACTGGGGGTCCGATCATGGTTACTCCGTCGATCGGCTGACCACGTTGAGGACGATTAATTGTGCCGATGTGACGATCACGGACGTCAACCGGGATGATTGTCCGGACATCCTGTTCGCGAATGAAGGCAACAGCGAGTCTGACAGCGGGGTCATGATTTATCTCGGTGACCCCGCAGGAAATTATTCCGACCGCCGCCTCATCGAACTTCCGGGCGTGTCCAGCTCAGCCGTGACGGTCGCGGACCTGAACGAGGATGGTCATGCCGACATCGTTCTTGCCAACGCCTTTCGTCTGCATGAAAAACCTGACCCGCCAACCGGAAACAACGTTCAGACGTATTGCGTCAACTCGTATATCTACTGGGGAGCTGCTGCCGGATACTCCACTGAACGCAGGACGGAGTTGCCGACCATCGGGGCACGAGCGGCCGCGGTAGGAGACCTGAATGGTGACGGACTGCCTGACATCGCGTTCGCCAACAGTGCAGAACGTGTCTCGTTCATCTACTGGAACAGTCCCGGCGGATTCATGGCCTATCGCCGGTCGCAGGTGATGGCGCCACTTGCTCATGATGTGGCCATCGAGGATGTAAATCGCGACGGTCACACAGATCTCGTTTTAGCCAACTATGCCAGCGAAGGATTTTTCGACACGGTCTCTTACGTTTACTGGGGAGGACCGGACGGCATCTCCCGTGACCGGCGAACTGAATTTCCAACATCGGGGGCGTCGGGAATCACGGTTGCCGATTTTGACGACAATGGGCGAAAGGACATCGTGTTCGTCAATAAGATCGAAGGTGTGTCGTATGCCGGCGGCACCACCGGCTCTTCCGCCGAGCCCGGTCCAACCACATCCTGGATCTACTGGGGCGATGACAAGGGACACTTCAGTCCTGACCGCCGCCAAGGTCTGCCGACCACGCGGAATACCGACGGATACGTCAACAGTGATTTCAACTGCGACGGTTTCGTCGACCTCCTGATTGCCCACTTCGACAGCCCCACTATTATTTACTGGGGCGACGCCGCAGGAATTTCCAGGGAGAACCATTCGCACGTACCCGATGGACAAGCCGCCACCGGCCGAACGGCCGACTTCAACCGGGACGGCTACCTGGACTTACTGCTCAATTCGACCGTCATCTACGGGCAGAAGTCCGGTTTCTCGAAGGTCAATCGCTTCCACCTTGCGCCCCAGGGGAGGGCTGAGAGTCTGGCGGATTTCAACCGTGATGGCTGGCTCGACATTGTGTCTCCCGCGAACCACAAGGTGACCTTGTATTGGAACGCACCCGGTGGTTTTGACAACACCCGCAAAACCGTCTTACCCATGCCGGGCAAACACGCGTCGATGGCTGAGGTTGCTGACTTCAACCGTGACAGCTACCTCGACATCGTGGTAGTCAATCCGGCTGATGAACACAAGCCGATTGGCCCCGGAGAAGCGGCCGTTCATCACGCTAACCCCAATGCCGAGTCGTACATCTACTGGGGAAGTGCGGAAGGATACTCGGCTTCACACCGATCGGGACTGCCAACTATTGGTGCTAATGATGCGGTGGCGTCGGATTTCAATTGTGACGGATATATCGATCTGTTTTTTCCCAGTTATCTGGGGGGAGTACACCGACATTTTCCCGGCACGATTTACTGGAACAGTGTCGACGGTTTTGACATCGAGCGACGAACGTCAATTCCGGGCTACTCCGGGTGTGGTACGTTCGCAGCTGACTGTGATCTGGACGGCTATCCGGAACTGATCATCGCCAATCACACCCGAGTGGGGAACCACCGCAGCGACGTGTGGGTCTATTGGGGCAGTCCGGACGGCTACTCACCGAACGAACGGACATCCTTACCCGCCACAGGCCCTCATTTCTTCTCACTGGCCGATATAGGAAATATTTACGACCGCTCGGACAGGTATGATTATCTCTCTCCGCCGTTTGATGCGGGTCCCGACACGGCGTTTGAGCGGATCTCCTGGAAGGCGGAAACCCCGTTCCGGACGAGCCTGGAATTCCAGATTCGCACAGCTGCGACGAAGAGACAGCTGGAATCAGCCAGGTGGCGTGGACCGGAAGGACCGCAGAGTTTCTATCGGACGAGCGGAACAAAGATTGCCGCTGCAACCAACGATCACCGGTGGATCCAGTTCAAGGCGAGTCTGATCAGTCCGAATCTGGCCAACACGCCTGTGCTGCATTCGGCTACAATTGCCTATTCGCAGGATCAGTAGCAGCGGATCATTCAGGGACCGTTTGCCAGCTGTTCCGTCCGCCGACAAATTGAACCGATGAAGAGGCTGGCAGCTGCACTACGGTCATCACGCCTGTTAAGTTCGATTTGCACGTGGACACTGACGTGAACACCACGATCACAACACCAACACCTGATAATCTCAGCCAATGAACGAACGTTGGGTTTCATCGGCGTTCAGGAAGCGGTGAAGTTCTGCGAGTACATTGTGAAGGCAGGCTTGAAACTGCGCTGTGTCCGCATCGGTGTCAGTGTCTTGCTGCTACAGCTGAAAATCAAACCTGATGCTGTTAGCATAGATGTCAACCGTGTCTTGTTGTCAGGTGACGCGGTGTCAGCAGCCGGATTTGCCTTCAGAGCGGATTTCATCCGGGGCGGTCAAACGGTCGCCGTCCTTAACCTCGATCAGGAGCTGTTCAATGTCCCGTTCTCTGGGTCAAATAATTGGTGATGGTCTGCGACTGTCATTGGGACGCGCCGAACACCTGCTTCAGGATGTCACGCCGAACATTTTTTGCCGTATGGCTTCACCGGGCGGCGAGTTAATCAAATCCAACCATCCGGCATTCCTCTACGGTCACATGACATTGTATGCATCCCGTGTTGTCGAGATGACGAATGGACAGGCCCCTGCCGTGCCTGATGGGTTTGCCGAACGGTTTGCCAAAGGTGTTGAATGCATTGATGACATCCATGGTTCGATATACCCGGCGATGAACGTTATTACCGAGTGCTTTTTTACTCACTACCAGGATGCATTGGATGCGGTGACAGCTGCCAGCGATGAGGTTCTGAGTCAGCCCAATCTGGCCGGCGGCACGATAACCGAGACCTTTCCCACGGCAGGGTCCATGTGCAATTTTCTGTGTTGCGGACACATCATGATTCACCTGGGGCAAATGAGTGCCTGGCGGCGCATGCAGGGTCTGGGGCCAGCTTCTTAACAAGCACCGATTCAGATATCTCATCAAATGCTTCGACTGCATGCATTCTATGACGACAGACAACTGGATCGTCAGTTCCTGCTTTCGGCCGGTGATTCGAAGGTCCTCGGGCGGGCTAAGTCTGCCGACTTTTGTGCAGACTGGGACAGTCGCATCTCTCGAACGCATGTGCGTCTTGAAACGACTGACAACAGCGCCCGAGTGACTCGGCTGGATCATACAACCAATCCCGTGTTTATTGACGGGGACGAAATTGAATCGTCTGAGTTGCGCTCGGGACAATCATTCGTGATCGGTGCATCGCGATTCGAACTACGCCAAGTTACTCAAAGTGATTCTCCACGCAATTCGGGCGGGCAGCAGCTGGCAATCGACCGTCATCAGCTGCAGAAAATCCGCTACAAAGATGCCGACAAACGTATTGAAGTGCTGACGAGTCTTCCCGCTGTGATCCGAGAGTCGGGCGTTGAACGTGATCTGCATATCGCGTTGTCCAGTCTGCTGCTGGCCGGGATTCAGCATGCAGATGGGGCCGCCATCGTGAGCATCGACGAGAATGACAGAGCTCGTATTTTGCACCAGGAACGCCGCTACGAAACCAACGGTCTCCTGAAACCAAGCACACGGATGATCCAGAATGCCATTGACCAGCAAAAGTCGATTCTGCATGTCTGGGATGACAGTGGCTCCGCTCAAAGTGCAGTGGCATACACTCAACAGGCCGAATTCAACTGGGCTTTTTGCACTCCTTTCTTTTCGGATGTTGTGCAGAATCGAGTGTTCTACGTGGCTGGTCGCAGTCCGGTGGACGGACCGAAAACGAATCGTGAACGACTGCACGCGGACATCAAGTTTACGGAATTCATCGCGGAAATCGTCGGGTCGCTTAAACGCCAGCAGGAACTGGAACGACAGCAGGCTGGACTCCGGCAATTTTTTTCACCCCCGGTCCTGGAGGCCGTTGGAAGGGACCTGGATACTTCGCTTTTGGAACCACGTGAATGTGATGTGACCGTCCTGTTTTGTGATCTGCGGGGATTCAGCCACCGCGCGGAAGAACAGGCCGAAAATCTCACCGGACTGCTGGAACGGGTCAGTCTGGCTCTGGAGGTCATGACGAGCCAGATCCTGCGTTTTGGCGGTGTCACTGGCGACTTTCAGGGAGACGCCGCTCTGGGTTTTTGGGGTTGGCCAATCTCATCTGACGAAGCTCCACTGAACGCCTGCAGAGCGGCTCTGGCAATTCGTCACGAATTCGAAAAAGCCCGTGCTGACCCGGAACACCTGCTGACGGATTTTGAGACGAGTGTCGGGATTGCACATGGCCGAGCGGTCGCGGGGAAGATTGGCACGCGGGACCAAGTAAAAGTCACAGTGTTTGGTCCGGTCGTGAATCTGGCCAGTCGACTGGAAGGCATGACGCGCGAACTGCACGTTCCGATCCTCATCGATGAGACACTGGACCGACTGGTGAGGACTCAGCTGAACCCGATGGAAGGACGAGTGCGCCGACTCCTGCAGCTGCTGCCCTATGGCATGGATCGGTCGCTTGTCGTCAGTGAACTCGTACCACCTGAGTCTCGACTGGGACTGTTGACTCAGCAGCATCTTGATGACTTCGAACGAGGCGTTGATGCATTTATTGCCGGCGACTGGGACACAGCCTGGAAGTATTTGCACCGTGTGCCACCGGAAGATCGTGCCCAGGACTTTCTGGCGATGCAGATCACTCAACACAATCGCAATGCACCCGTCGACTGGGACGGTATCGTCCGCAAGTTGGAAAAGGGTGGTTGATTAATGCAATGTATCACGGTTTGTCCGCTTAATCCGCTTTCACACACCCAATGGTATTGAGGTATCATGGTGAATCCCAAAACACCTGTCTCCCGCAGAGACGCTCTCGCGATTGGTGCCGCTGTGGCCGCTGCATCAGGCAAAAATCAAGCAACGGCGTTCAACGATGTTGAAGAATATCCCTGGATTGATGCTCACTCACATATCTGGACGCCCGACACCAGCATCTTCAGGTTCGCCCCCGGCGTGACGCCTCAAGACCTCGTCCCCGAAAGTTTTACCGACGACGAGTTGATGGCTGTGGCCAGACGTCACGGCGTTGGTCGAATTGTTCTCATTCAGCACACCTTGTTTCACGCATTCGACAATTCGTACCTGATTGACGCCTGGCGCCGACAACCGAACCTGTTTCGCGTTGTCGGCATGGTGGACGACCTGCGACCAAAATGTGGCACCGCGATGAAGCAGTTGCTGCGGCAGGGAGTGACCGCATTCCGCATCACGCCACGCAAAGGCATCACGGACTGGCTGCAAACTGACGGGATGACAGAGATGTGGCAGACTGCGGCGGAGACTCGGCAACCCATGTGTTGTCTGATTGACCCCCACCATCTCACTGGCGTTGATGCTGCCTGTCAACGTCATCCAGAGACGCCGGTTGTCATTGACCACTTCGCTAGGATCGGGATCGACGGCAGCATCCGTGACGCTGATCTGCGAAGGCTGTGTGGTTTGGCAAGGTACAAATACACCAAAGTGAAGATTTCGGCGTACTACGCTCTCGGATCGAAACAATCGCCCCACGATGAACTGATTCCCATGATTCGACGTTTGTATGAAACCTTTGGGCCCGACCGGCTGATGTGGGCCAGCGACTGCCCATATCAGCTGACTGCAAAGAATACTTACGGCAGCTCAATCGTGCTGGTCAGAGACAGACTGGATTTTGTCAGCAACGGTGATCGCGAAAAACTGCTCAGAACGACGGCGGAACAAACGTTTTTTTATGCATGATCAGTGATCAGGAATGCACCAAATTATCGTTTTCCACTGCGGCGCCAGGTGGTGGGAAACGTGTGTTCCTGTGAATGAAGTGGTGTAGTTCAGTCGTGAGACGATGAATAGAGGACCGAGGATCGTGGGAAGAATGCGACAGATACTGGTTGTGTCTTTGATGGCGGTTGACGTGGGCCCCGGAATTGCTGGACAGGCAGTCGAGCGGTTCCAACTGGCCGAAGACGATGTCATCGCTTTCGTCGGCGGTACCAACATGGTGCACCTGCAGCGGGCAGGCCATCTGGAATCGGCACTTACCAGAGCCTTCGCGTCATTCCACCTAAAGTTTCGGGATCTGGCGTGGGAAGCCGATACCGTCTTCGCCAGGGAACTGTGATTGAACGATGGCGAAAAGACGGCTGACGCCGGGAAGGATTTGGAGATCTCGCCGCTCAGCTGAGGACCATCGGCGCGACTGTCATTATCGCTCAATTTGGCCAGCTCGAAGCAATGGCTGGCCCTGATCGGCTGGACGAGTTTACCACGGCATACGAATCACTGCTGGACATATTCCTGGTACAGACGCGACTGGTGGTCGTGATCACTCCGCCACCGTTTGAAAAACCAATTGATTCACATGTTCCGAACCTCACCGATCGTAACCGTGAGCTGGCGATGTATGTCGATGCCACGAGGAGAATTGCGACGGCACGGAAACTGGTCCTGGTTGATTTGTTTTCCAGTTCGGTCGGTCGCCTAACTGACAACGGAATGCATATTCGAGATGCCGCTCAGGGCAAGTTAGCGGCGAAGATTGCGAGCCAGTTGGGTGTGGCGGATCTTAGTCCGGTTAAATCACTGCGCCAGGCCGTAATAGACAAGCATCGACTGTGGTACGACTACTGGCGACCGGCCAACTGGAAACTGTTGTACGGCGATGATGCTGAACGACAATTCACCCGCGGCGGTGAGAATTCCGTTCCGTTCAAAGATGAATGGAAAAAACTGATCCCGTTGATTGCCAAAGCGGAAGAACGTGTGTGGACAATCGCTTCCGGCAGAACAGACCCTGCCCCGGAGCGGCGAAAACCCGAAGTCGTTCAGGCGGACCCTCACGCCGATCTCAAGCAGGAACTGGATGATTTCAATCCGGCAGAGGGCCTGCAGGTCAATCTGTTTGCGTCGGAGAAGGACGGCCTGACTTCGCCGCTGAATCTTCGCTGGGATACAAACGGACGAATGTACGTCACAGTGACAACCACATACCCACATGTCTATCCAGGGGATATCCCCAACGACAGAATCATAATGCTGGAGGACACTGACGCGGACGGCACTGCTGACAAGTCAACTGTTTTCGCTGAGGGACTCAATATTCCCACCGGAATCGAATTAGGCAACGGCGGGGTGTATGTCGGCCAAAACACGGAGATCCTCTTTTTAAAGGATACGAATGGCGACGGACGGGCCGATCAGCGACGCGTGCTGTTGGGGGGATTCAGAAACGGTGATTCTCATCAGATGATTAATTCTTTCATCTGGAGTCCTGACGGTGAACTGATTTTTGGACATGGTGACGGGTGTGAATCCCGGGTAGAAACACCGTGGGGACCCAGCAGTTTATTCAACGCCGGTTACTACCGTCTTCGGCCAATGCGGCAGCATCTTGTGCCGTTCCTGGAAGGGCATATGGCCGCCGGGAATCCGTGGGGCGTGGCCTTCGATCAATGGGGGCAGATGTTCGGCGTGGACGGTGCTGGCGGAGTCAGCTGGCTGTCGCCGGGACTGGTTCCCACCACACATCGTCAACCTCTCCGCAGAATCGGTCAACCGGGTGGGTACTGCGGCATCGGCTATCTGGATGGACAGCATCTTCCCAAAACCATGCGCGGCGACTTTGCGGTCGGTGATTTCAAGCCGAATCGCGTCAGCCGGTTTTCCGTGCAAAGGGTCGGAGCGAATTTCGAACTCGTATGGAAGAAGCCGCTGTTGCATTCAAAACATCACAATTTCCGACCCGTGGATGTGAAGATGGAGCCTGACGGGACCGTCTATATTGTCGACTGGTACAACCCTGTCACCTGTCATCAGGACGATGCCTATCGTGATCCCAGACGAGACAAAGCCCATGGCCGCATTTGGCGATTGTCCTCGAAAACAGTGACAGTCAAATCTCCCCGACTTTCCAAAGTCTTGCTGGCCGACGTGCTCAACGCTTTGAAGTCATCCGAGCACTGGACACGTTACCAGGCGAAACGGGCGCTGACGGAGCGTGATTCAGAAACAGTGGCCGCTGCTCTGCGCAACTGGATTCATTCACTAGATGCAAAAGATCCACGGTATGAACATCATCTGTATGAGGCTTTGGGAGCTTTCGCCACGATCGAAGTTGTGGAACCGGGGTTACTTGGCCGCATGCTGCAGGCGAGTAATCCAATGGCGCGCGCCTTCGCCACTCGGCTGGTGGGTCGCTGGCACGATCGCATCGAACAGCCACTCGAACTGCGTTCCACACGGGTTGCAGATGACGATGCCCTGGTGCGGATGGAGGCCGTGGTCGCAGGTTCCGCCGTTTGGTCGCCACAGTCGCCACAGTCGGTACAGATGGCCACTGCTGTGGTCGACAGACCGATGGAAGAATGGGTCCGCTATGCGTTTAGGCAAACGGTACAGCATCTGAAGCCGGTCTGGATGCCGGCATTCCAGCAGGGCCAGCTCAAATTCGAACATCCGGTACGTCTCGCTGCAGTACTGAATGAAGTTGGAGGCCGCGATGCGGTCACCGGCCTGAAGATGATTCTGGAATCAACAGAACTCGATACCGCTGTGAGAATGTCGGCCATCTCAGCAATTCTGGCCGTGGGGGATTCCGAAGATCTGGCTGAATATGGCTTCAATCGACAGTACTTCACACGAAAAGCGATCTACATCCCGTCATTCCATGCTCACGCCCTGACACAACTGATCCGCAGCGCAGGGACGCGTGACGTTCGACCTTCCGGAGACATCGTGCTGAAGTTGCGCGATCTCTTCAGCGAAGAAGATACGTCAGTGAAATCAGCAGCGCTGCGTCTGGCAGGCGTCTGGCAGATTTCGGCGCTCGAAGCGGACATCCTGACGTTGGCACGGAATAGGCTGATCCCCCTTGCGGTGAGATCTGCAGCGTTCCGGGCTCTGGCTGGAGTGGGATCACGTGAGGCATCCGGACTTCTCGGACCACTCACCCGGGAACCATACTCATCTTCAATTCGTTCCGCAGCGATCCAGGCATTCATCGGCCTGGATTTGGAGCAGGCAGCAGAATTCGCCGCTGATTTGTTTGCTTCGGATGGCACCCGAAACCTGGACGTGGTCCCGTTGATTTCCAGCTTCCTTGCGCGAGCCAATGGTACTGAGGTCCTGGCGACGTCACTGGCGACCATAAATCTGAGTTCAGATGCGGCCCGACGACTGCTGCGGGGTTTGTTTTCAGCAGGACGTTCTGACCAGGTCCTGTTCGACGTGCTCAGTAAGGCAATTGGAGCCGCACAACAGGTGCCGAATTACAGCGGAGATTACGTTGCCAAACTCGTGAGTGAATCCCGCCAGCATGGCGACGCTGCGCGCGGAGCTGCGCTGTTCGGTAGTTTAGCCTGCACATCGTGCCACAGGGTCAGCGGAACAGGTGGAAACATCGGCCCCGACCTGACATCGATCGGTACGACATTGTCGGCCGAACGGATCGTGGAAGAATTGCTTTGGCCTGACCGCCAGGTGAAAGAAGGTTACACGGTCGTGGCTGTCCTCACGGTCGAAGGCCGCGTCCACACCGGAGTGGAACGGACAACTCTGATGAATCGCGAGGCCGGTGAAATCGTGCTCGAAGATCTCGCAACCAGCCAACTCACGACGATACCGAACGAACACGTCGAAGAGATACGAAAAACCGGCAGCCCCATGCCGACCGGCCTGACTGCCATTTTATCCCGACCACGGCTGATTGATCTGGTTTTGTATCTTACACAACTTGGAGTATTCCAATGAACATAATCGCTGCTGCCGGAGGGCGCATCACCGTCGCCGCTATTCTTTTGGTCGCTGTAACTGTATCGGCTGACGAAGGCTTTGTTTCAATGTTTGACGGAAAGAGCCTGACTGGCTGGGTCGTTTCACCGGTCCAGCGCGTCAGTGGCATGGACTGTTCAGAATGGACTCATCATTGGCGATGGAGACAAGGGCCGCAGTTATCCGGTCTATGAAAATCAGGACATTGCGGATCTCGAAATGAAACTCAGCTACCGGTTTCCCGGCAAGGGCAACAGTGGTATCAGTATTCGAGCTCGCACAGACGACACCGGCCGACGGGCATTCCAAAGTTACCATGCTGACTTCGGTCACGTCGGGATCGGGGAAAAGCTGCTGGGGGCCTGGGACTTCCATACACCTGGCCGTAAAGAACACCGCTGTTTTCGTGGTGACCGTCTCGTCATTGATGAAAATGACAAACCGACGATCAGCGCGATCGCAGACGCCCTGACCGCCAATGATATATGCAAAGGCGACTGGAACAATGTGCGTATCACTGCCCGCGACAACAAGTTCACCTTTTATATCAATGGCAAGCTGGCTTCGGAATTCATTGAACAACTGCCGCAGAAAAAACGCCTGCAGAAGGGCATGATTCAGTTACAGCTGCACGACCCGGGAATGATCGTCCAGTTCAAAGATCTGCGTCTGAAGATACTCGACTGAACAATGAAATATAATCATGGAAGTGAGGTGAATATGAGACGGCTGGTCCTGGTACTGTTTGTCGTGGGCACGACCGGACAATTTAGCGCTGCCGAGGAACGGCCAAATGTGATTCTGTTTATTGCAGATGACGTGAGCTGGAATGACGTTGGCTGCTACGGTAATGCGGCAGCGCGAACGCCCTACATTGATGCACTGGCCTCCCGCGGCATCCGATTCGACAGAGCGTTTCTCACAGCCAGCAGCTGCAGTCCCAGCCGATCCAGCATCATCACAGGTCGCTATCCGCACAACAACGGTAGGGCTGCAGAATTACACAAAGCGATCAGCGGACACCTGCCATGGTTTCCTGAGTTACTTCGCGATGCCGGATACTACACCGCCCTTTCCGGCAAACATCACATGAAGACCACAGCGCCGGAAGCGGGACCGGGTGCACGTCCCCGGGCATTTGACCATGTTGACTCGGGCCGCACGAAGGACAATACCGGAGGCCACGCCAACTGGGTCAGTGTGGTACAGCGTCGTCCCCGGGACAGACCATTTTTCTTTTGGTTTGCCTCGTTTGATGCTCACCGCCGGTGGGACGCTGACAGACAGTGGGATGCCGAGCGGTATGGTCCCGTGCACTCTCCGGATGATGTCATCGTCCCGCCATTCCTTTCAGACGATCCCGAGACACGCCGGGACCTTGCTTCCTACTATAACGAAGTTACACGTTTCGACTTTTTTGTGGGCTCTGTGGTTGCCGAGTTGAAGCAGCAGGGTGTTCTGGACAATACGCTGATTTATGTCATGGCCGATAACGGACGTCCGTTCCCTCGAGCAAAAACGCGACTGCATGATTCCGGAATGCGAACTGCCCTGGTGGCTCACTGGCCGGCTGGGATCGTGAAAATCGGCCCAAGTCCGGCTTTGGTCAGCGCCATTGATCTGGCCCCCACGATTCTCAGCTTGGCTGATTCTGAAATCCCTCAGACGGTTCAGGGGACTTCAATGTTGCCGTTGTTAAAGAACTCAGCTGACAGCATTCGACGTCACGTGTTTTCGGAACACAACTGGCATGATTATGAAGCGCACGGTCGTAGTGTACGAACGCGTGAGTTTCTGCTGGTAAAGAATTTTCGTCCAGGTCTGCCGTGGCAGGGTCCTGCCGATTCGGTGCGTTCTCCTTCACACCAGCGACTACTGCAGTTGAGACGTAAATTAGCGCTGTCTGCTGCTCAGCTGGACGTATTCCTGACACCTCGGCCCGAACTTGAACTGTACAACATGGGCGACGATCTGTTTCAGCTCACAAATCTCGCCGAGGATCCCCGATATGCTGCACACAGGGCAGATTTGATTGATGCACTGGATCAATGGATGGAACAGACGGGTGACAGTGTGCCAGCAAGAATCTCTCCGGATACCTACCATCGCGAAACTGGTGCACGACTGGTGAAGTCAGACATTATCACGACAGATGTAATTACCCCGGGCGAAGACCGTCATGCAGATCGAGTGAATCACCCTGGTCCGTTCTGACAGAAATTGAAACAAAGCAGCGATTCTTACTCTTACAGCCGTCAGTTGAAAGCAACCCACCCCCGTGCGTACCTCAGGACATATAAGTCGTTGACATTGCCAGGACACTCCCTGCGTGTGCGTGGAACAAACACCTGACACGTGACCGAAAAGCGGGATGCACTCAATCAAACACACTGCGGTCAATCAGTTACAGATCCCGTTTTAAAATGTCTGGAAAGTCTCGCCTTGAAATACCGTGCCCAGACCACTTTGGCAGGAGCTCCGAACGCGAACCAGCAAAACAGGATCGGTATGGCGATTTCATGAATTGCGACCACAAGCACCAGCGCAAACACGATCTGCAGGAGCTGACGGCGACCGCGATCACCACGAACAAACTGCTTGGGGATATGTGGATATGTAATCCGACTGACCATCAGTGACGCGGTTGACAGAGTGACAAACGGAAGCAAGACGGCAATTGTCGGCAGGACAAGACCCTCAACAGACTCCACCCAGAGCAATGAACCTTCCGCAAGCAGTTTCTTCAGCCCCATGATCCCAATTGGCATACCTGCAATCACCCCCGCCGCAGCGGGTGACGGCAGGCCACTGAATCCTTCGTGTGAATCGTCGTCGTCCGTTTCGGCATTGAATCGAGCCAGCCGCATGACGGCGCACAAAACGAAGAGTGTGGCGATGGGCCAGAGAAATCGAGGCGGATAATGAAACGGAGGATCCACGATTGAATTCATGAGCCGGTGATCCGGGTGAGTCAGTTTCAACATCATAAACGCCGGGGCGATTCCGAAACTCACGACATCGCAAAGGCTGTCCAGTTGAGCGCCAAAATCACTTGTCTGATTTGTCAGACGAGCGGCACTGCCGTCCAGTGCATCAAACAGCATTGCCAGGAAAATCAATTGAGAAGCAAAGACCATTTGTTCCGAAAAGAATTTCATTCTGGCGGAAAATCGTTCGTTAGCGGTCGGTGATGACGCGTCCGAGGTTTTTTCCGATACCGCTTTCCTGTCGTCAACAGATACAATCTCGGTCTCGTAAGGTGTCTCTGATGGACCAACTCTGGCCAGAATCGTAATGGCCCCGAAACCGCAGACAGCATTGCCCAATGTCAACAGCGTCGGCAGAACAGCAAAGACTCTTCGCCGTCGCGTGTCAGGAATTGTCGGGGGTTTCGAATCCAACGATCGACTCAGGTGGTGGAGTGTGGAGCGCCAACAGAACGGCAGATAGTCACCCAACTGTTGCTGAAGTACTGCCTCAGTATATCACGTGACCAGGACGTTCAGAGAAATCCTGGTGCAATTCTCAGTTTGCGGTGACGTATGTCTGTTGAGTGTCGTTGGCCGACGGAAATCAGCAATCAATGTCGCTCAAAATACAATCAGAATGTAGATCGTAGCCAGCACGATCTGAACTATTGCAAAGGGCAATGCTGTCTTCACGAACCCACCAAACGTCAGTTTCAGCTGCTGGCGATGGATTATTGTCATCGCAACAACCGTCGATGCACTGCCAATTGGAGTAATATTACCGCCCAGGTTGGCTCCGAAAATCACACACCACCAGTATGGAGAGTTGGATGCGGTGTCCATACTGTTGAGGATCTGAGCGAGCATGGCGGCCAGTGGGATGTTATCCGTCACTGAACTGGCCGCAGCCGAAGTGGAAAGCAGAACGATCGAATCCCCGGGCGATGGCAGCGAAAGCAGGCCGGAAATGCCTCGACCGATCAGTGCCAGTACCTGCGCATGTTCCATGACGTGAATGACAACGAACAGCGACGCGAAGAACGCCAGCAAATCCCAGTCAACGGCCGAATAGAATTTGTCGACTTCACTGCGATAAGCCAGCAGAACGACTCCGGCAAAGAACAGGGCTACAAATCCCAACTCCAGCTGATCCAGTCCCCATGGCAATGCCGACTGTCCCGCCAAACCTCCAATGAACAGCACCAGCGAGATCACCGAAAACCAAAAGAAATGGGTGCTGGGAATACTTTCGCCGGGATCGAAGCTGTCGACCATACGGCGTGCTTCTGCTTTCTCTTCATCGGTCCTAAGTCCCCTGATACCAAACTTTCTTCGTGCCATGATCAGCGTCACGCCCGTTGCCACCAAAACGTAAGGCGCTGCCACCACAAAAAACCGGCCAAAACTGATTTCAGCCGTTTTGCCTACAATAATGTTCGGCACACTGCTGATGAGTGTCAGTAAACCGCCAACGTTAGTCAGCAGTCCTTCCGTAATCAGGAAACCCAGCATGAGCTCGCTGCGGTTCAGTTTTCTGAGCGACACGGTTGTCAGTGATCCGATGATGATCATTGCTGTCACGTTGTTCAGCACAGCCGAGAACAACACCGTGAGCAGTCCATAAAAGATCAGCAGTTTCCAGGGATCTCCTCCCGACTTGCGTGTCAGCAGAATCGCCATCCAGGTGAAGACTCCGGAGCGGCTGGTGACTTCCACAAACAGACTCGCCCCGAGAATAATCGTAATGACGCCCCAGTCGATTGATGGGATGTAAACCGGCAACGGAATTTCACTGTGGTCCGGCAGTTCTACAGATCCAAAAGGCAACAGCTCCAGCACCGTTGCAAGAATGAGACAAATGCCGGCGAATGACCCGACAATGATTGACTTCTTCGCGTGGATCTTTTCTTCCAGCGCCAGCCCCACAATCATAGCAACGAGCAACACGGCATAGATTGCAGTGATCCATCCATGAACGGAATGTTCCACGTTTGAGTCTGCAAGCATCAGCGCAGAGCCAACGACGACTGACAGGTCAGCCTCAAACAGATGCGCAACTGGATCAACTAAAAACACCGCAATTACCGTGTTAATGTATGGACTCAATGACCGTGTTCAAACCCCCGCTCGAAGCGCTGACAGCCGGTATCCAAAGCAGGACTACAACAACAACATGGAGACATCTACCAGTTCAACACTGAGTGAATACGCTCGACCGTGCATCGCAAGCTGATCGTCATCCTTGGTATTCAGTACGAGCAGGTCTATGTCGTGATCCTGAATCAGTTGACGGTAATCCCTCAAATGGTGACCTCGTCCAACATAAGGCTGGACGCTGATATTCGGGGCCGCCGCCTGAATCACCGTTGAGCACTCCTCAATAAAATCGGATGCGTCTTTGAGCAGCTGATTCTCAATCAGGATTCTTGCGTCATCGGAATCAATTTCCGGAATGCGGCCAATGGCCTGCATGTAACGTTCGAACACGAGGTCATCTTCCACGTGGCACAGCCACATTGAACCTCCTTCGCGGCACATCACTGCCCCATAGTTGATGAGCCGGTTGTCACCTGAAATATGGTCGGCGACAACCATCACACGATCGCAGTCGCCTGATGCCACCCGGACCGGATTATTGGACCTGCCGGGCAGCACTAGTACGGGAATCGACGTTGTTTGAGTGAGCACGTCCAGATAAACACCCAGAGTGTGCCGCGGTACCAGAGAAGATTCCTGCAGATGTCGGTGAGTAACCAGCAGATCCGTCTGCTGCTCATCAATCAATGCAACCAGTTCGGCGACTGTTTGATAATCATCTCCGGCGATGATTCGCCAGGTCCCGACCGAGTCCAGCGCACGGATGAACCGTTGCACATCGGTCTGCACGAGTTCGGCCTGTTCCTGGGTTCCGTCGGAAACCAGAGTGACCGATTCAATAGGTATATCAACGTAAGAAAACTGTTCCTTGTCGGCACGGCGAAACATCGACTCGAATTCATCGATATGATCACGCATAGAGTTTGACTCATAGTAACGATGAACTGTCGGCCAACTCAACGGAACACAACTGTAGGAGCAGTTGCATAGAACATGAAGTCTGGTGGCTCCGATTCACAGCAATGCGGTGGGCACATCAAACGCCCGCGGGAAAAGGCCTGCTATCGAACTTATCAGTCTGCACAATAGTTTGGTCTCTGCCAGGGACAACCCCAAAACCAGCAGAAATCGCCGATGGGTTCAAGCACACAGTCCTAAACATCCAACAAAGACCAACACGAGGCTGCAACAGACCAGGCCCACAGAGTGCCCACGTTATCTCTCTTGAGCCGTTCACGCTGCGAGTGATAAATTGCCCGAGGTCTTTGATTGTTCTCAAAGTTGAGGTCCGTGATTATGACCGTGGGCAGTTTCAGTCCAGCACCTGTTATGTTTACCTGCACGGCCTTCCTGTTAGTGACCGGTTGCACCTCCACGATCACGTCCAATACGTCTCGAACGGCAAAGGAACAATTGCTGTTGTCTGGGGCGGTGGAGCGGTCGATCAGCAAAGTTGATCTTTCTGCACTGGGCGGTCGGAAGGTTTTTATCGAAGATAAGTTTCTGGAATGCGTGGACAAACCATTCATTGTGGGGTCCATTCGGCACCAGGTCATGCGTTCCGGTGCACGGCTCGCCGACACTGCCGAGACAGCCGACGTGGTGATGGAGCTGCGGAGCGGCGGAGTCGGCACTGACACGTCTGAGTCGTTTCTGGGGACCCCCGAAATTTTCCTGCCAGGATTGCTGACAGTACCTGAAATCCATTTCGCTGAGCGGAAAACGCAGTTTGCGTTCGCTAAGCTGGGCATGGTACTGTATGACGCAAAAACCCGCGAGCTGCTGGGTGATGGTGGTGTGACCTTAGCACGATCGGATGACAACAACTGGTTTGTTCTTGGGGTAGGACCGTTTCAAAACGGATCCCTGAGAGAAAATGTCAATATCGCAAAGCGTGACACCCCCGGCATGCACCACCGACGCATTCCCACGGTGGTTGTGTTCGGCACGGGACCAAAGGCCGCGGAGGAACCACAGATCAGGTTTGCTTCCGGCGCAACCGGGAAGTAAATGGATCCGGTGAATACGGCAAACGGCTGAATCTGCCGGTGAAGTGTCGATTCAAGGGCTCGCCACCCGCAACGATTGATCCGTTTCAAAAACTCCATTGAATCGCAACCAGCTTCACGCAGAGAGGAGCTGGCCTATCCGATAATTCGGATAGGACGACGGAAAGCGTGACCGAATCAATGGAGTGAATCGATGAGACATGTGGTCCTGCGAACTTTGGGATTTTTGGGATTGACTGCTGTGATGGCACTCCCACAGGCTGCCGAGGCAGAGGGAGTTCAGTGGCATACGCATCCACAGGCAGCACTCCGGCAGGCCACAGCCACCAACCGCCCTCTGCTGATCCAGTTCACAGCTGAATGGTGCGGATACTGCAAGAAAATGGAGCGCACGACGTTCTCCGATCCGGTCACTACTGAAATCGTCCATCGCAGTTTTGTGCCTCTGCTAATCGACGCAGACAAGCATGGACACCTTATTCGGCAACTGAAAGTCAGAGGCCTGCCGGCAATCCTCATCATTGCGCCGGACACGACAGTCCTTGAACACATCACCGGATATCAGACGACTGAGGAACTGGTTCCAAAACTAAATGCCGTGAGCGCGGCACGCAATCGAACTCTTCGAGTCCCGGCTCTTTCGGCTGCTCAGGAACGAACAACGACAGAGCAGCCCGATCAAAGGTCCTTCACTGACAATCGATTCGAGTCTCAGCAGCCATCCGTACCCAGCCGCACAACAGATGCGGAAACGTCGGTGACACAGCATGGCTCTGCAGTCCGGAATGACGGTCGTACAGTTACGTCAGCGGCGTTTGATGGACTGTGCCTGACGAGTGTGGTTGAGAAGCACGAGCTGATCGCGGGTTCGGACGCCTTTGCTGCAAAATATCGTGGTCAGATTCTACATTTCGGTGATGCGAGTCAACGCATGCGGTTCTTTCAAACTCCGGAGAAATACTGGCCAATGCTCGACGGTATCTGTGCTGTGACGCTTTTGAAGACAGGAGAGCAGATTGTAGGGCACCTTAGGCATGCAGCAGTGTATCGAGACCGCATCTGGTTGTTTCAGAATCGCGAACACCTGAAGCAATTCATTAATTCACCAGCCGACCATGTGGCTAAAATTGAAGAACGCCGGAGACAGACGAATTCTGCCGACGGAACATAATATGGCACAAAGGCCAGAAACCTGTGGTTTGGCCACGGCAGTTCGTGCTCCGAAATCGGGGTCTTAAGTTTCAGCCCGACTAGGACTGTTTGGGGTGGTTCGTAAAAAATAATTTGCAGCAGTGGCAGCTTCCCCGCAAACACCCACTTGACATTTCCTGCTCGTATTCAAACGCTGATCAGTGATCGGTGTTGCCGGACCGACAGTCAGTTGTCAATTCACAGCTGAAAAATGCCAAAGCGTCCGCCTGTGGCCGATAACTCGGACTACAGGACAGAACTCAGTATGCTCGCTCAGCTCTTACCCGTGAATGGTGGCCCACCCGTTACCCTTTGTCGTCCGGTGACGGTCGTGGGCCGGAGTCAGCGTCTGTGTGATTTACTACTGAATAACAAGTCTGTCTCGAAACTGCATTGTATTCTGGTCAAGACCGACGGGCTGGTCTACATGCGTGACCTGGGCAGTACGAACGGGACGCGAGTCAACGGTCAACGGGTCCTGCGGGGCGCACTGCTGCCCGGCGACCAGATTTCTTTTTCAGGCAGTGCGTTCCACGTCCATCTGGCTCCCGATGGCGGCGACATTGTAGTCGAGCCCAACGCTGAGAGCTCAGATGAGGTGGCTGCTGACGAAAACGCTGTGCCAAAAAACGACCCGGCCACAGACAGTGACGTAATGTTGCTTCCAGATGAAGACCTGCTTTTCGACGATTAATTCTGTCGCTTGGTCACTGTTTCCGTCAATCGTCACTTGTTAACGACCCCCACCACGTGGGGCCAGGACAGAACCCCGGATGCAGCATGAGCGCGTGCTGCTGTTCCAGCTTTGGTTTCAGCCGCGTTCGAATTCTCTGTTTGTCGGCGGCGTACTGAGCTTCATCAAAACGTGGATCCGACTGTGGGATCGTGGCTTTGACTTCCTCAAGCCATCTATCCAGAGCTGCCCCCAGCGCATCCGTGAGTCGCGGATGCTCCACGGCTACATCGGTCGTTTCACTCAAATCATTCAGGATGTTGTATAACTCGCGTTTCCCGTCTTCCCAGTAATGGATCAGCTTCCAGGGACCACGTCGAATGATGGATGATGGTTCCCCACCCTGGTTGCCGTAGTGGGGATAATGCCAGAACAGATCACGATTCCGAAACGGACCTGTCGTCAACAACGGCAGCAAGCTCAGCCCGTCAACGTGTTGCGCCGGGCGCGCCGGGAAATAGCAGAGTTCCAGCAGTGTTGGATAAAAGTCAGTCCCCATCACTGGTATCCGACAAACTCCCGACGCAATGCCGGGGCCGCTGATAAACAGTGGTACACGAATCCCGCCTTCCCACTGCCGTCCTTTGCCGCCTCGCAGTGGAAGATTACTGGTGGAATACGCATCACCAGACGACACACCTCCATTGTCGGAAGTGAACACGACATACGTATTGTCAGCGAGCTCAAGTTCATCCAATGCTGTTAAAACCAAGCCCACTGCTTCGTCCATTGCCTCGATCATGCCGGCGTAGATTGGACAATCCTGAATCTGTCGCACCGGTAGGGTTCGATCGATAAGGAATCGTTCTGCTGGTGGCTGCCTTTTCCATGTTTTCCTTTGATAACGTCGCCAACGCTGTCGCGTCGTTTGAATAGGAGAATGAACGGAGTAAAACGACAAAAAGGCAAAGAATGGCTGGTCCTTTTTTAGTCTGATAAAATTCACTGTCTCCTGCCCCAGGCGCAAGGGGAGTGATTCTCCGGCGGGACCATCTTCCAGTTTCGGATTTTTATATGGCGAGAAGAAGCCGCCCGGTGGAGACCCTTGATGGTACCCTCCGCGATTTACTTCAAATCCATGATCGGTCGGTAACGATCCCTCTCCACCCAAATGCCATTTGCCTGCGAAGAACGTCGAGTAGCCAGCGTCGGAGAATGCTTGGGCCATGGTGATGTCGTCGGCAGGAAGTTCATGCAGATAGGAAGCCGGAAGAATCCGTCCGTTACGTTTCCACTCGTAACCGGATTTGGCACCGATCCAGTCCGTAATGTGTAAACGAGCCGGGTACTTACCAGTCATGATGCTGGCTCTGGACGGGCTGCAAACCTGACATGTTGCATACCCCTGAACAAATTGAACACCGGAGGATCCGATCCGATCGATATGAGGTGTTTTGTGGAATTCACTGCCGGAGATACTGAGATCCCTCCAGCCCAGATCATCTGCCAGAATGAAGACGATATTGGGCCGATCCGCCGCAGCCAGGTGCCGGGAGCTGAGTGTCCCGACGGCAATCACTCCCAGATTGACAAGCAATATTTTTGACCATAACGGCATGAGATCAGCCTGTGTCGTAACTAAATCGATGAGTCGGAGACGCCGGCAACCCGTTTGTCGACATTCACCGAGGTTAAATTGCAGCGCCGACGTATGTCGCACCTTTGCGGGCCAGTTTTGGTACGAACTGGCCCGCCGGAAGTCAGACCGCGACATCTGCGTCACCGCTGCACGACCGACTGTTGCAAAGAATGAAAGCGGGAATTCAACTCGCAATATAACGAAATTGGAGTGCGGGGGAGGGTGAGGCCTTCTGGGACCTAGTGAACGCCGGAAGAATCTGTCAACGTTCGGACCGCCGTCGAATCGATCGTCTGCGCTTCCCGGCACTCCCAGGTTTTGCTAAATCACCGTAGTGAAAAGCACACAAGTGAGCTTCAAAACCTGAAGGAATACGTCTCAGCCAGAATGAACACTGCCTTGAGATGTGTGCCCTGGGATGTGGCGGCCCACCAATACGGAGGTTGACCGGGCGATGAATCTATTACTCGGGTTTGTTTTTTTACTCTGCCTGTTGCTTCTCGTCATGATTTTCGGTGAACGGCTGATTGTGTTTGGTGCGTTCCACGGCCGCTGGTTCAATGCACTATCGAAGTCCATCGCGGACTCTTGGAACCTTGTATGCAAAGAGGTTGATCGCTGCTGGTGTTTCATCGTGAAACATCTGTGGTGGGTTCTGGCGGTTGGGTCAGGCGGATCAGGACTCATGTTGGTTGCGTGGATCATATTTGGCGCAGTTGCCGACAGGGCTGCCGCTGACCTGGCGGGACATTCCGGCCGGATGCATGCGGGTGGAATTCTCGATTGTGTTCCAGACATTGCACCTCCCAGGGAACTGCTCACAGCAACTTTTCCGAAGGCAAGAGCTCTCGTGACCGCGCATATCGATCAGGTTCCTTCGGCACTCAGCCGGACAATGAACCTGGACCGACAGGCTGAACGTACACCCGGTCGTGAGGATCGTGTCCTTGAGGACTTTCTGATATCACCAGATTTTACTGGTCGCGGTTTGCGGGACTACAGTGAATCACAACCTGCGGTCTGGAGTTTTCCCGACAGAGACCGTGGGCGTCTGCCGACCCTCAAGCCGGAACAACGGTACCAGGCTGGGCGCGGCAGCCCGGTGTTTTCACGTTGGAACGAAGAATACATGCCAGATGATGTTTCGATCAATCAAATCTCCGGGACAACAGTCACTTCGCGAATTCTGAAAGAAGAGATCGAAACAGCGCTCGCTCACTTGGAAATCGCGCGCCACGACGAGTGGCAATCACGAGGTTGTTTTCCAGTGAGTGGCCTGGGCAATCTGGATCTTCGTTCCGGCCTGCCGCGCGTCAGGGAAGTAACTTACGATGAACTCGTCGCCATCGAATCCAGTGCCAGAATCGTTCCCGGGTCCGGAATTGGCTCCAGCGATCTACAAATAGAAAAACGTATGCTGGCAACTGATCGAAGTAATGAATTTGATATTGAGATCAGTGTTACAAATCTGTCCCGACAGCGAATGAGTGGCCTGCTGGTCCATGAACAACTGCCATATCGGCTGCAACCGGTCTCCATCGATGACGGAGGCGTTTACCGCGATTCAACGATCACCTGGGTTATTCATGATTTGCCACAACTGAAGTCCCGGATTGTTCGCATGCGGATCAGGTCAGAGTCTGCTCGCACGTTCGCCACACAAACCGTGGTCTCAGCGGTGGCCGCGATTGCCTCTGAGATCGTTGTTCAATCCGATCGCCGAACGGAATTCATACCAGTCCGGCCGGAACTTCAGGTCACAGTCGGCGCTGTCCCTCTCACCGTGGAGATAGCCGAACAGCTTGAGATTCCGTTTCGAATCAGCAACGTGGGTACCGTTACTGTCAATGAAGTTGTGTTGCGTGTCGAATTGCCTCCCGGCCTCGATCACTTCCACCTGACAAAGAATGATATTGAACGGCACGTCGCCGTGACCGTGCGTAATCTGGAGCCGAGCGGCAGTTGTGTGAAAATTCTTAAGCTGAGAGCGACAGAGCACGGGGAGCAGGCAGCAGTGGTTGAATTGCTGGCAGACCGTCGGCGGACCGACTTTACCAGCTTCCGTGTTCGAGTGCGGGATGATAATGCGGCCGACGCGGTGGATGGCGGGCCCCGGCGACTGGAACCGGATGATTCGATGCCGTCCCGCCGCCGTTGATTCCGCACGCTGAGTTGCCGGCCCCGGCCTCAATTTGGTATGTGGGTTCTGAGAATTTCACGAATTGAGCGACTCCGTGATCCAACGATCGGGTTTAGTCACGACAGGACTGCAGGAGCCCTGTTCGTGGTTCTGTGTCGTTCGGACAGACCCTGAGAAAGGTGCGACCGTGAAAATCATTGTCCGCGCAATTATTCCGGCTCTCATGATAACATCGGTTGTGGCTGCCGAACCCGTGGCCGAAGTCGATCAAATGATCCTCGCCGGAGAACAAACAGCCGGTTTGCCACGCATCGATGATGCCACCTTTCTGCGACGGGTCTCGCTGGACCTCATTGGACGACCGGCAACTCCCGGTGAAATCACGAGGTTTGGACTCAATCCCTCCAATAACAAACGACAGGAGGCTGTCGAACGACTGCTGGCATCCACTGAGTATGGTGAAAACTGGGCCCGTTACTGGCGTGACGCAATCCTGTTGCGATCAACCAATGTCAGATCTGCCATTGTTCGTCAGCCATTTGAAAAATGGATGGCAGAGAACCTGAATGATAATCGCTCCTGGGGTGATATCGTCGAAGACCTGTTGACTGCAACTGGTTCCGTCACGGACAACGGAGCAACGGCACTGTTATTTGCTCATGAAGGTGAGCCTGAAGAGGTCGCCGCCGAAGCATCGCGACTGTTCATGGGCATCCAGGTTCAGTGTGCCAACTGTCACGACCATCCATGGGACCGCTGGAAACGAGAAGAGTTTCACCAGCTTGTTGCTTTTTTCCCCCGTGTAAGTGTGCGCCGTGACCGTTCAACTGATGATCGCCGGGCGTACACCGTGTCATCAGTGGATCGGGAACAACGACGTCGTCCAGGAGTATCACAGTTTCTCTTGACACGCATCGACAGAAATCGTGATGAAGTGATCTCGAAAACGGAAGCCCAAAGGTCACCACTACAGCGTCTGTTTGCCAATGATCGAGTCATGGAACGCATCGACAAAAATAGTGACGGCAAGCTGACACTGGAAGAAATCAAGATGGCTCAACCTCCAGCTAATAACCGCCCGGGTCAGGGCAGTGCCGAACACTTCATGCCGGATTTGGAAACTCCGGCCGCGGAAGGTACACGCATCGATCCTGTCTTCTTTTTGGATGCTCGCAAAATCAAACCTGGTTCCCGAGACATTGAACGCCGCTCTGCAGCCGCTGAATTCATAACCAGCCGTGGTAACGAATGGTTTGCGAAAGCGATCGTCAACCGGATGTGGGCGGAGCTGACCGGTACTGCATTTTACAGTCCGGTCGACGATATCGGCCCGGATCGGCAAGCCATTCACGCTGCCGCGCTGGACGTTCTTTGCAAAGCTTTTGTGGCCAGCAGCTATGACCTCAAATGGCTGCTGAAAACAATTATTAAAACGGATGTCTACCAGCGCGACATCAATACTGAACTGGACGGCTTTGCCTGCATGGAACCATCCCGGCTGCGATCTGACCAGCTCTACGCCGTATTGTGCCAGTCACTGGGTGTTGATGGACTGCGGCTGCCCTTACCAGATCGACGACGATACGGCCGTGGCGACCCAGGCCGTGCGGCTATCGAGGCCACATTCGGTTTCGACCCTTCGGCGTCACGCGACGACGTCACCGGCAGCATTCCTCAGGCACTATTCCTGATGAATTCGCCTCAAATCAACGATCTGATCAGTGGCCGGAATTCCGGCAGCCCCATTGCCAGAATTCGTCGGACCGTATCCAGCGAGGAAGATGCCGTTCGCGAATTGTATCTTACTGTCCTTGGCAGAGATCCCAACGACGACGAATTGACGATCTGCAACAGATTTATTCGGGATTCCGCGGACAAAACGGAAGGCATGGAAGACGTTTTTTGGGCGTTGCTGAATTCCAGCGAATTCCGCATGAAACGCTGAGCCAATCTTACGCAGTGGTGCCGGTCCAAAGATTCGAAGCAGAACTAATCGGAGCAGAATGATGAAAACACATCTGGTCGACAGTGTGAGTGTATCCGGCAGTCATTTTACTCGAAGACGTGCCCTGGAGCTCGTGTCCGGAACCGCTCTGGCAGCCGGTACAGCCGGTTTCCGCGAACTGATGGCCGATCAGGCCGAGCAACTTCGCCGGAAAGGCCGGGCCATGATTCTGCTGTGGATGCGCGGTGGCCCGAGTCAGTTTGAAACGCTGGATCCAAAACCTGGCACAGACAATGGAGGCCCAACGGAAGCTATCCAAACGTCGGTACCCGGTATACGCATTGCGGACAATTTTCCTCAGCTGGCTGGTGTCATGGATGATGTCGCCATTATTCGCTCCATGACCAACAAAGAAGGCAGCCATCCCCGTGCCACGTATCAGATGCATACAGGCTACCTGCCGGCTGGCAGTGTCAAACATCCATCACTGGGGTCCTGTGTCACACAGCAACTTGGTGATCCCGAAAGTGAGTTACCGTCCTTCGTGTCGATCGGAAACACGCTGGGCTCAGGATTCCTCGGCATGGATTATGAGCCTTTTGTCGTCGGCAAACCTGGACAATTGCCGGCCAACGTGGGACTTCCAACGTCACGGAATCGTTTTGAGCGTCGACGAGGACTGCTGCAGCAGCTGGAAACACAATTCGCTGACGCCGGAGCTCAAAAACTGGTCGAAGCTCATCAATCCATCTATGGCAGAAGTGCACGTTTAGTGCTCAGTCCGGAAGTCAAGGCATTCGACACTGCAGATGAAAGCACCAGTCTTCGCAGCCGCTATGGTGACGATAATTTTGGCCGTGGCTGCCTGCTGGCCCGTCGTCTTGTTGAACGAGGGGTCACCTTTGTTGAAGTGCGTTCCGGCAACTGGGACACGCACCAGAACAATTTCGAGCAGTGTGCCAGCAATGCCGGCGTCGTTGACCCCGCCACAGCAACCTTGATCGCGGACCTCAAAGACCGAGACATGCTGGACCGTACACTGGTGGTCTGGATGGGAGAGTTCGGCCGCACACCCAGAATTAATGGACGAAACGGACGCGATCATTATCCTCGGGTATTCAGTGCAGCCATGGCAGGGGGCGGAATCAAAGGCGGCCAGGTGTACGGTGCGTCCAACGCTAAGGGAACTGCTGTTGAATATTCACCGGTTACGGTGCAGGACCTTTTCCGCACCATCTGCAGCTCGTTGAAAGTGGATGCGAACCACGAAAACATCAGTCCGCTCGGCCGACCACTCAAAGTCGTCGACGGTGGCCAGGTGATACCCGGACTGATTTAGCCATGGTCGGATTTTTCTGAAATTTGTACGGGACTTTTTCAGCTGCCATGACGCCAGAGTGCTGTTATTGCACAAAGCCACAAGCAAATAATGATTGACTTCGACCCTTCGTTCCTTTGTGTCTTTTGGTGAGAGTGTGCGGGGCGTTGTCATAGTTTCTGTGTCACCGTTGTCGCAATCCACTGGGTGGAAACAGCCAGGTACACGCGGTCTGGTACAGGGAAGCATCCAAGAAAACTGAGGCCATCACGGGGTGTCGAGGTTCAAGCAACCGTGAGCCATGGGCCCACCGTGCATTTCAGTATTTCCGACAGCAGCTGGATCTACTCCTGAATGTCGTTATCGACTGTCCGCACTCTGATTTCGACTGGCATAGAGTTTGAATGGATTTGTTCCCCAACCCCGGTCCTCAAGGCGGAGTTTCCTGATGTTATTTAGACCTCTGTTCCTCATCGTTGCCGGCTGCTGTCTGGTAATGGACGCCGTCGGCGCGGACTGGGTACGTTTTCGAGGTCCCAACGGTTCGGGTGTCAGCCCGGACAGTGTTCCGATCACATGGGACGAATCCGAAAACGTAAAATGGAAAAAGGACCTGCCCGGTCCGGGATTCTCCAGTCCGATTATTATTGGTGAACATGTTATCGTCACGTACTGGACTGGTTATGCCAACGACACAGGTCAGGGTTCTTTGGAAGATCTGAAACGCAACGTCCTGTGTCTGAGTCGCGATTCAGGAAACGTCCTCTGGAGTCAGACTCAGGACGCCGTTCTGCCGGAAGATACCTATACCGGTATGTTTGTTCAGAACGGCTATGCATCTCATACACCTGTTTCAGACGGTGAACGAGTTTATGTGTTCTATGGCAAGTCCGGCGTGCTGGCCTACGACCTGGAAAATGGCAGGAAGCTGTGGGAAAAGAGCGTCGGATTGAATCTGGAGCGAAGGGGTTGGGGATCTGCTTCCAGTCCGATCTTTCATGACGGAATGGTCATTGTCCCGGCATTCATTGAAGATGAGGCGCTGCTGGCTCTGGATGGAGAAACGGGCGACGTTGTCTGGAAGCAGGAAGTCCCTGGTTACACCAGTAATTGGAGCACCCCGATTCTGGTCGAAGCCAACGATGTTACGGATCTTGTGCTTGCCGTACCAGGGGAAGTTTGGGGGCTTAATCCCGCCAATGGAAAACTTCGCTGGTACTGTGAGATTCCCGGATCGGAGGATGCACGGGCGAGTGTCACTGCACACCATGACATCGTAATTGCCATGTCTGGCAGACGTGGTGCCGGAATGTCGATTGCAGTACGTGCCGGTGGCAAGGGCGACGTTCAAAATACTCACAAGGTGTGGCAGGGAAACAACGTCAGCTCGGTTTCGACGCCAGTGATTTACGATGGCAGAATCTATCTGGTGCATCGCGATGTTGTCACAATGATTGATCTGGATACGGGCAGGCGACTGAAACAGCTGCGTCTCACAGGCTCCGAAGCTGTCGGCACAGCGCGCGGTCGCAACCGGCGTCGGCAAACTCGCGGCGGCCCAGGCGACACTCGCCTGGGCGGAGGAGATTATTCGTCTCCAGTTGTCGCGGGCAACAAGCTGTATTATGTATCCCGAGGCGGGGATGCCTTCGTGTTGGAACCTGGCGATGACATGAAACAGATCGCTCGTAACAGGCTTGGGGACGAGGGCGAATACAATTCCACGCCTGCCATCAGCAATGGTGAACTCTTTATTCGTTCAACAAACGCAATCTATTGCCTCGCTGAAACCACCACAAGTCTGTAAATCAGTTCCATCTTTCGGTGAACTGATCCATTCCTTCGTCGGAAGCAGTCAACCTTACTTCGACGATGCTTCTGTCAGGTGCCGCTGTTATGCGGCATCAGTGTGGATTTGGTGCAAGGCATGGCTGATTCGCTGGTTCTCTTAGCGGCAATCTTCGGTGGCTTTCGCTGGACAGCAACGGAGTCGTCGATAACCTTCGACATATCTCACGTCTGCTGAACTGACATCCCGATACGGCCTGCTCTGGGCGCAATCCGGCGGGCAACTGTCGGATGGCGGTAGTATGAGTCAGTGAACCGTTAAAAAGAATTCTCAGATAGTCAGTGTTTTGCGACTCGGAAGCGTTTGCGGCTCTGGTGACCGTCCCGGTCTTCAAAACCGGTGAGATCAGCTCTGCTGGTCTGGTGGGTTCGATTCCCATCCGCTTCCGTTCTTTCACTTTACATCGATTCGATGGTTTTCCATTCGCCGGCTGATTCGTTTACTGCCCCAACCAGATCACCGACACGGTTTGCCGCGTCTGCCTGAGCACCTTGCAATAAATGACTGTAGGTGTCGGCTGTCAGTTGAAATGTAGAGTGCCCCAGGCGCTCCTGGATTACTTTCAGGTGGATACCTGCGGCAATCATTAAACTTGCGTGTGAATGCCGCAGATCGTGGAATCTGACGGTCTCCGGAATGCCTGACGCCTCGCGGATCGGATACCAGGTTTGTCGCGTGAGTTCACCCCGGAATTGATGCTTCCCGAGGGTATTCGGGAACACGATCGGAACATGTTCCGGTGGGCAGCCCTCATCAATCGCCTTTCGTTGCCGGTTCTTTAGTGCCTGTACTGCCAGTGGATCTAGGTTCACCGCCCGTCGTCCAGCCTTGCTTTTGGGTGCCTTCACAGAATTGCCGGATTTCAATTCCTGCAATGTCCTGC